>Ga0123352_10000430_pt1 | contig 50842 bp, 30 predicted proteins | sample TergutLab28metaG_FD_89700 | JGI IMG/M metagenome (GOLD analysis project Ga0123352, IMG submission 89700) | Labiotermes labralis P1 segment gut microbial communities from Petit-Saut dam, French Guiana - Lab288 P1 | ecosystem: Host-associated > Arthropoda: Insects > Digestive system > Gut ... | reverse complement strand
TTATGAAACAAACTGCATTTTGAAGAGAAAAAAACGGAGAGTATACACCATGTTTAAAATATTCAGTACCTATATTTGTTGAATAAATATATAAAAAGCAACTTTAGAGGTTAGCGGTGCGGTGCGACCACTATAGTTGGCATTAGCTGTCAAAAGGTTAATAAATGTAAAATTACAAATTATAAAGAGAGGTCATAAAACAGAGCTGACTGGTAGAAGTCCATTACGGAAACGAGGGTCCACATTGGAAAGTAGTGCCGTTTAAGAAGAAGACGAAATAACAGAGTACAGATTAATGGCATGCAGTAGTTGAATATGAGTAGTCCGCACAACTAGAGAATTTTGTTTCTTTGCGGATTAATGAAACGAAAGAGCAAAAATAACGTCTAACAACTACAATAAACAAAGGGACCACTAAAAACTAAACAATTAATCTCCTGTGCTTTTATATACGCTGAATTCGATACATTTTAATCACACACAATCTCAGCTTTAAGTCCCTAAATTACAATGTAGAAGGCTTATAATTTTACTCTTTGAAAATTTATTACGTTATTGCAATATGGCAATAACGCGGTGACGTATACAACAAGTTTAACTGTTCGATGAACTCACACACAGAAAGAGCAAGTTACTTGCTATAAAATTCATACACCGACAAATGCACTCTTTATTAAACTTGATAATATGCTGCCACACCACCACATAACACATAACGACGTAGATTTTCACCGAATCTTAATCTAATATAACTTTAGTCAGGCTCTAATGTAGGCTCCCTGATGATGGTCGTGCTTAAAGACTGAAACATGTAGGAACAAGTCGAAGTGATTTTAATGTAAATTTTAAAGCTTTATCAAGTTTAATAAAGAGTGCATTTGTTGGTGTATGAACTTCATAGGTATCAAAATGCACGGTAAAACGATAAAGAAAGGCAAGTTACTTGAGTTAGTGACGTGTAATGATATGATACAGTCTTCCAGATTTACTACAGAGAGCCCTGTTGAAGTGGGCAGGACAATATAAAAGAAGAAGAAGAAAAAGAAAAGGAAACCATTTGTATTACAGGTTAAAAATAACAGACGACGCAATTCTATACTCCAAAAAATGCAAGTATAACTCAGAATAAAGATACTTAGGCGTGTGGGTAGCTTACGGGTTTGATATAATAAAGGACGACTTAAGTTTTGCATATTTAGGCAGCAACATCGTTTCCAACTCAGAAATGTTTCATGCTTAAGCTTGCTAAATAAGGAAAAATCCGCATAAGTGGAGTTATAAGTAAGTGTAAGTGTAATATGTTCTGTGTATTTTCTAGTGCAGCACTTCCCCACCGAAAGCTTTTTTCTTTTCTTTTTTTTTTTTGGACAGCTTATTTTGAGTTTTTAAGTTTTTCCTCTTTTATCGCGTTCTGTGAAAGGCGTATTTAATTGTATGCAGATAAGCCGCTGTTCTTAACTTTAGACAGAAAAATTGTGGATTTCGCGCCAAAATATCTAAATTGCCAGAATGGTGGCTGTGATGACTTCTGAAACCGATGTTATAAGTTTAAGGTATTTTAGTGTGAAGCCACTTACCGTGGAAATGTTATGGTGTTCACTCGTATTTATGTCTATCTGATTACACATTTGTTTCGAATATAGTGAATGAATATGTAGCTTAATTAAGTTTACATTAGCGTTAAGCACGTCCACCGTTCCCCTAATTCCCTGTTGCCCATTCTTTTGCGCGTCACAGAATTTTTGAAGTAGGTGGTGTCCTTGGCTGGCGAGTGGTTGCTGTGCTGTGAACATTATTATTTACGATAGGTGTATACAGAACAGCAGGCCTACGCCACAACCGACTGCATTAGGATACTTTTTTGAAGACGTTCAAAATTAATAAATCATATACAGATTGTATAACCTGTTGAATAATGTCTGCAGTATGTTGATTAAACCGCTTCTCCCTTTGCATGACAATTCTCTTAGGCAATGCGGCATGGGCCCATATACTTGCAAAGGATCAGCTGCTGGTTACGCGTCCTGGTGGAGGTATCGCCGGCTTGCCTATCTTCATAACAGATGACACTCCTGCGAGTGACCTCTTCGCCTTCGCCCAGAAGGTGACAGCTCAAGCTGACTTGTCACCGCGCTGTTACCCCTCCCGATGGTACATACCGGCATTCCTGGCTTATCTGATTGCAGTACTTTTGGAGCTGGCAGTACTTATCTTACGCGTTCCTTTGTCTGTTTCTCCTCGGGGTGTTGTGTCTTTCCTGGGGTCCATAGTACTGTACAACAGGCTGAGAGCATCTGTGCATCTGGACTACACACCGATATTCCAGCCGCAAGATTCCTGCAGGAGGGCTAACAAGTACTACACCAGAAACAAGAAATTTGATGAAATGAACCTTTGAGGATGCAAGTCGTTTCATGTGTTTCCGATGTTACGTAGCGCCATTAAATATTAACGTACATAACATTGGTTACCGTGGCAAAAAAAAAAAAAAAGGGCCTAAAATTACATTTTGTTATTGTATTTTTGGCACCACAATTTGTGTCACAATGATTGATAATTAACGCACAACTTTATAAGGTGTTATGCCATCAGCAGAATTAATCTTTTGGCGCCGGAATTATTATTTTTTTTATTTTAGCACACTCTGTATATAAAATGTGAAAAATACAGGAACCAAATACGTTAGAATTATGAAACAAACTGCATTTTGAAGAGAAAAAGACTGAGAGTATACACCATGTTTAAAATATTCGGTACTTACATTTGTTGAATAAATATATAAAATGCAACTTTAGAGGTTAGCGGTGCGGTACGACCACTATAGTTGACGTTAGGCGTCTAAAGGTTAAAATTATATACTTTATTTAAGTAACACACCAACAAATTCGCATATATAGTCTTCAATAAGCTAAAATTTACATTAAAACACTTAAAACGCTCGTACATGTTTCGATCACACGATCATCCTCAGGGAGCATACTTTGTTCCTTGCTAAAGATCGTTATAATTAATTCGGTGCTGTGGCAGCATGTCGTGTGTTATGTGTGAGTCGGACGCTGTTCATTTGAGACCGGCTGTCGATGTGCTTCTTGTGCCGTAGTGTTACTTGTGCGTGGTGTGTTACTTAAATAAATTACAAAATGCACGGTGCAAAGATAAAGATAAAATTGCGTACGTTTTGTGAAAAAGGCGGGTGCAGCTTCAGCAAGATATTTATAGTTGTTCGGCAAATAGATAAATTTCCGTTGTCTAAAATCTTCTCTGGTTCCGTCACGTTAGTTTGAACTGACGCGACGAATTTCTAGCCAATATTGTTTCAACATATAGAGCGACAGTAGAAACTTCCACACTAAAAAATTCCCCTGTTGTTATGGAACCTGAAGATTTATTTCAGCCTTGAAAATAGCCGGCTATTAGTCCCTATTCCAGTTCCATCAACTTCGTGAGGAAGATTCCTTCATCAGAAATTGGTGGTCGCTCATCTGCTCGGTAGTTTCTCTGCCTTTCTTCGAAGCACTTCGTGCGACACAGTTACGATTTATTTCTTCGTGAGTACACTGCTTATTGTTTTTCGTTTCCGAATATACGATCTTAACCAGAGATACTACGTGTATATAAAAAAAGCTATTGCTTTTTCTGCTTTACACAATTTTTGTAAATGTTACTGCCGAATCTGAGGTCATAACGTGGTAGGATACGTTGTAACAGCGCGCTCTCTGACGACTCGGCCACCGTCACGTTCCTCACAGTAGATACGTGCAGGGAAACTTATTATTTCATGACTGACTTACTTGCAACGAAATGTGCACTACATAACTCAGGTAGGCATATTATGGGACAGGTCTAATACATACTGTATAATCGCTATTACATTAACGTGTTTTGTAAGTTTTATATCTTGTCTTTAAATAAGAACCCTTCTGGCTCTTGATGAGACTACAATGACACGCACGTTTGTAGAACAGGAGAAACAAATTGTTCCCGCATTCTTAAGTCCATCCCACACAATTTCTTCACGAAAATAATTTTGGTCCATTATTGCCATGTGTTTGAAGGATTTATTGAAACTTCGGCGAAAATGAGTTTAAAGGGAATCGAGCTTAATGACAGATGAATTCAGACAATGTAGATCGTTAAACCATATACACTACGTGTGTTAAAAATAATTTACTGCTGGCGAAAAATATTACTGTTTGCGTGAAATGTGGATAGTCGACGTGTACAACATTATAAAATATAGATACATAAATATTTTTTTGTCATACCTCATGAGCAAATCCCTCCTTGGGCATTGTTGTTCTGATAATGATTCTTGGGATTTACTCATCTTCCTCAAAAGAAACAAAACAAAATACTACACAACACTTCGAGCTAGCTTGAGAACCCCCGTTTGAGAAATTCTAGAATATACCGACCGAACCAAAAGGGCATAATAGTATCAAGTCAAGGAAACATGTAATGAGCAACACCATATTATTGTGTAATTATTACTATATGTTGTTTGGATGACAAAATCAAGAAGAATGAAATGAAATGGCATAAAGTACTCATGAAAGAACAAAAAAATGCAAAATTTGAGCTGGGAAACTAGAACAGATGAGACCACTTTTAAGACTTTCTTATCAATTACATGATATAGGTACATTTTATTAAAACTGATTTTAAAGTTTTAGGACGGCAAACTGTAGAATTGCTAAATCTGGATGAGGTTAGAGATCAACGAAGGGCTCGAGCGAAAATGGGAAGGAAACTTCGGTTTCCATAAAGACCTTAAATTTGTTGGCGATCTTGGAGACTATTAACTAATCAAGAAGAACTCTTCTCTGTAATGTTGGTTGGTCATGATGATGTGTTTCAGTAATTCGCCGAATAAAAATACAGAAAATTGGTCTCTATTATTATTAGTAGTAGTAGGATAGTTATTATTATTATTATTATTATTATTGCTGCTACTATTACTCCTCCTCCTCCGAAAACAACAACAACAACACCACCACCACCACCACCAACAACAACAACTACCACTATTACTACTACTACTACTACCACTACTACTACTACTGGAAAGTATTAGACTTCAAAAATTAAAATTGGTATTGCACACGAGTAGATAGATCCCTTTTTAAAAACAAATCGAAAGCCGGGATCCTTCATAATATATAGGTGACAAGGGAGGGGTAGAAGGCAACATTTCTAACCCGCCACGCAGTAAAAAAAGTAATTCATGACTATTACTGCAACGAGGTAACTCAAATAAAAAACTGTGACTTGAAGATACAAAAACTAATAACATGAGTAATACTCAAACTCAGAAATTGAGTTCACCTATTCTCCTTTACGTATTCGTTCCTCCTCCTTCGCATACAGATACAAAAAAGTATTAAGAAGAATAATCGAACTCAGAGTCGCAGTTCACTTATTCTTCTAATCCAATCTACAAGCCTCTCCTTACCCTATTAATTCCTGTTACTGGAGGGTTGATGGATATCTTACTGCTATAGGTATTTGCCCCAAATGTGGGAAAGTTAAAATATTCGTTTTCAGAGATGTCATTTTCTTGGGCAATGAAAACATTTCCCGGTATTTGGCGTCCGTATGGAATTTTGTGGAACGCTGGGACAGAGTTCTTTAAAACCTATGGAATCGGGTCTGTCATGGTAAAGCCGGGACGAATTAATCCATAATGGAATGTATTTTGTTTATAACGTAGCTGTCATAATCTTGCTTATCGTAATTTCCACGACAAAAAAAGAATAAAAGCCACGTTATTCATATTGTATACAGATACAGACTGCAGTTACTTGTATATTGTTAAATATTTTGCATATTCAGAAACATTTTAAATGAAATGTGAACATTGTACGTTCATTTGTTGTGTTCAAGACATATGTCCATTGAACCATTTTTGTAGAAATCAATTCGGATTTATTTTAAATTTTGCGTAAGGTAAGATGCTTGTTTGATAAGTCGTAACTAATATCAACGACCTCCGGCAACTGAACGTTGACCTAGTACACCAAGTTTCATGGAAACACGTCGCCTACTGTTGGGCAGGACAGAACGCGAGTAATGATTCATCGCTGGTTAACCTTATACTCTCTGGGCAACGACGGCAGAGTTACGGATGTCTGATAGCTAACAAATTGTATATTATTGCCTGTGCCGTTTTACAAGATTTATGTCATCTCTTTGCAGCGTGATCCAATTCCTCTAATCGAAATTCAGATGACAGAGTTAATTTTTTAGCAGCGAACATCCGCGTGTCTCTGAAATAGACGCCGTATTTTCAATGGAAATCAGTCGAACATCTTTGTGTTTATTGACGTAAAGTCATGATGTGATCATAGAGGTCGCGGATGTAGAAAGATAAGTTTATCATGGCAGGAGGTAAAGGTGTATGTGGGAGTGGATCGAATGGGAAAGTTTGTGGGTAAATGATGAGAGTGTAAGATGTGCACATTCCTTTTGTCAAATCTGAAATGAGTGTGTTTGGCGATTTCCGAAATGTCTGGGTCCAGAGATTCCCCGGCAGTGATTTGCCAGCGGCTTGGGAAGAAGATGTCAGAGCAAATCTCGCCAAACACAAACAAAAAGTCGCAGTGTTGAGGGAGGAGTTAGAGAAGGAGGAGTTCTACGTGGAATATCTGGAACGATTATTGAGAGATGTTGCGAAGCACAAAACGAGGGCTCTGAATGATGAAGAAGCTAGTAACGATGATAAAGACGGGGAAGGTTCATACAGGTCAAATAAGTCTGCGACTAAGCCGTTGCACAGTGCGGGATTGGAAGGAAATTCTGAAACAAGTGGCAATAACGTGTGTGATAACATTGATTCTACTCATGAATCAGCAGAGACAGTCACCAAGGATTTTGCTGACCCATGTATTAGTGAAATGTCGACACCCTTACCTGATATTCACAATATAAGTCGTTCAAATAGTGATGTACCGATCAGGCTTCAAGCGTCAGAAAAACGTCTAAGGTGTAACACACATCCTGACATTTCTAACTATGTTACAGTAATAGAAGTCAATGGCTTGAATGCTGCTAAACGTGAAGGCATGAAGGAGGCAGTTGATGACCAGAAAGCACGTACTAAAAAGAAACCTCCAACACCACCTCCAAAGAAATTTTACAGCAGACCAAAACCTGAAAAAAATGGTTCATTAGATTCTGTTGACAGAGAATGTGATGCAGGGAACCAGTTGGAAGAAATTAACGATGAACAGAATGAAAGTGAAGTACGTCAGATGACAGATGTTAAACACAATGAATGCCGTCAAAGAATCAGTAGTGTAGAATCCATTGATGCTGAAGGCAAACTGGAAGAACATTTAGTGCAAGAAAGGAGTCAACCGGAGGATGGCAGTAGTGAGGATGGAGCATTGCCAGATGATGAGGAACCATACTATGACTCTGTTGCACTTGATGGGGAGTATGTTTACCTACACACTGGTAAGTTCCTTAGAATTGAGCTGTTTTCTGTGTGTTAATATCATATCGTTCACTTTTCTTGATAGAAGATGTATGGGGTAACAGGATTTGTTTTACTGTCATCGGTTTTTCAAGTAACATGTTCTCTTATATACCCTCCATAGTCAGATTACAGAAGACCACAGTTTGTCTTACTATCAACCATTTTTCAAAAGGCCTTGGTAATCTTAGTCTGCATTTCCTTTGTAAGTGTATAGTATACATTTTTAAGTTAAATGTTCCATAATTTTTTTGAAATCCTGTTACTTCTTTTTTTAGGTGTGAATGTTTTCTTCAGGTACGTATTATGGGAGCAGGTCTCCTACAATTTTCTACTTACAGTTTTACTTATGTAAGTGGTAATTGTTGTTGGCACAGGTGGAAATGGTGGATGTAGCAGTACATTGACCAGTGTCAGCTCGAGTACAACAGATACAACTGATTCTACTGTTGCAGCCACAATGACACTCCCGAGTAGTAGTCCTCTGTGCCGTTCTCAGTCAGAGCTTCAGCCCCATTCTCCTGGTAGTCTTAGCACTTCTAGCAAGCAGTCAAATTATGTCAACATCGACTATTTCATCAAGTATGCCGTTGTTTTAATATTTTATTATTTGGTACTGTATGATCACTCTGTCCCACTATAAGAAAAAAAATGTAAAACATTAAATAAGGTATGTATTTGCAGATCAGCAGAGTTTTTATATCCCCAGTTCTGTGTGGTGCATCTCTAGATTTTAATTGTGTGTTTAACTGGTCATGGAATTAATTACACTCTCAGCCATATTCATGCAACTGTGTTGTAATTTTATTTACATCTTTGTATATACTCATTACATTAGCATGTTTATTATTGCTGGCTTGAATCATACAAGTGCAGTTGCGTTCTAGTTCATTGATTACAGTTGGTTATTTCTTATTATGTAGTGATTTTTTCCATTAACATGTGAAAGAAAAAGAGTTTGAAAGCGGTTGTTGCCATGGAAAAAAAAAATGGAAGCCTTACAATGACTAGGTGATGGCAAAACTGTGCAAAAAGTGGAAGAAGAATGTAGGTGTTTGGAAGAGAAAAAGAAGCTAAATTGGGAAGTTATGTTTTGCCAGAGCTTCAAATAAAGGCCTGAAAAAGATACAAATAAAGAAAGAACAAAAGCAAGTATGTGAATAAAAAAGGTCACTGAAGCTCTATTTTTGTGGTTCATACAAGAATGAGAGAAAGGCAAATGAATTAGTGAATGTCTCTTACAAGAGGAAATGCTGATTTTTCACAAGGAGCTTACTGAACTGTTTGTGCATGCTGGATGGAGTAAGGTAAAGGTAAAGTAGTCCCATTACAGGCCTGGAGTAGCCCAGAGGGTTCCAGGAAGTTAAGGTTCCCAGATTACATGACAACAGCACAGGATGGTGGTAAGGTTGTCAGCCTTATGCACCGGCCGCCTTTACCCCCAGGAAATGCTCCTGGTACTCATTCTGTTAGAGGCTGAGTCGACCCCAGGGCCATAGTGCGATCAGAAGGATTTTATGTGAATGAAAAATCCACTGACACCAGCTGGGATCAAACAAGCAACCTTCTGATTTGTAGCACAGAACCTTAGCCACTGTGCCACCGCGGTCCTCATGCTGGATGGAGTGCTAAAAATATTTATGGAATAAAGTGGCTCAAGATCTGTGGAGAAAACCTATTGGCAGATTCAGAGTCATTTTTTTAAATTTAGAAAAAAACTTCAGTCGTGTATGACAGATGATTGTTTAATGCACAAACAGCTCTGCAGTTGTGATAAAAACCACTTAATTTTCAAATGCTTGATTTAAAACTGGCTATGAAGACAGGGAGTACTAGTGATGAATATCACCTACTGTTAATACCTTGTGGTAAACTAAAACTTTCTTTTATAGAAAATGCAAGATACCTTGTGCCTTAAAAAATGCAGCTATATAAGCCCTTGGGTTTGGTGTAATGGCATTGTTTCAAAGCTTGCTTTTACCACATTCGTCCATTCAGTAGAAAATTTTTTAAAGCTAAACAGCATGGAATGGAAAACCATTCTTGGCACTGATATTATGTTTTCTCAGCCTTATAAAAATGAACTAAAGAGTAAGGAAATGATGGTCATTTTTCTGCCACGAAAACATATCAGCCCATGGAGTAAGGCATTATTACAACTCTGAAGAAAATATATTAGCATACACTTCTTATGTTTTTTGCAATGTCATCGCTCCTTGGTGAAAGTTGTTAGGGTGTTGAACTGTGTTGAAGGCATGGCAGAGGGGAACGTGGAAAACTTTGTGGAGAAAGAGATGATTGTCAGTTTCTTTGACACTGTATGCATGTCATCATGCACTTTGTGTGTTGCCATAATATTTTCCATCTCATTCTTAAATTGCAGGTACCTATCCATGTAGTAATCAGCACCAAAGGAATGATCAGCTAAGTCCCATGTTGAGGCCTTTCTTCAGAGCAGTGGTAGTCACTCAAGTCCCTTTCACTCTTTTCAAGAAAAATGTATGCAGTGACCTTTTACACTAAAAAAATACTGGCCTTATTGCTTACCCTATTATTGTCTTCATATTTCTTCAAAAACCCAAACGCAAACATAAGCATCACTTGCCTTCTCTGTTATTTATAGGCTCTTTATTAGCCCGTGTGTTACACTGTCCAGTCGTACAGAATATAAGGTCAAAAGTACATTCTGTATCACATGATATTATAAAAGGTAGCCACTGATGGAGGCACATGGGCCAATGTGGGCTCTTGCTCTCGCAAGTGTGACTGCAAACAAGCAAAACTGTGATGCTTGAATCTGCAAACAAGGAGGTTCTGCTGTTGAACATTGATGCATATTCATATACTTGTATACTTCCTTCACTTTCTTAATTTTGTACTTCTTGGTATTTGTTAGACAACAAACAGGAGCTGAAGGACGAAGTAGTTCAATGGAATCTGAAGATGAAACTGAAATTCCTCCTTTATTACGTACAATCTCCATGGAGACAGATGATGCGTCAGCTGAAGGTTCAATTCCATTTTTTGCGGGTAGCAGTTCATCCCTAGAGTTTGGAACTGTAACCACTCCTGCACCATGCAGGAAGATACTGATGCAGGTAGAAAATTCAGTTATGCTAGTATATAAAACCCTGAAATTTGTGTACATTGATTACCTTTTCATGTAGTCTTTGTTTAATTTCAGATGTATATATAGCTTGTTTTTCTTATTTCAGGGAAAGACAGACTTTTGACATTAATATTGGTGATAGATTTTCTTAAATTTTTTATGAACTGTGTCCCCAGGACCAAACTTCACCATTATACTTTAAATTCTTTGAAGGGAATGTGTTACATAATGTAGTGCATGAAAGCTGGTATAATATAAGGCACTGAAAAAGTATGAAGTATATCTTTTTTAAGAATGTGAAACAACATTGTTACTGCATGAAGTCTGAACTGATTTTTGGTTAGAAGGTGATGGGTGACATGGGAAGCTGTTCAGTCTCAGCATGTAAAGTGGACGTACTTACAAAACTGCATATTTTGTATTTTTTTCTTAATATCTGAACTCGTACACATTTGATGATTGTGTGCAAGTTTGTGACGGTATCTGACAGATTTAACCTAGGCAAAATGTTGACTGGTGGAAATTATACATGGACATAGGTCAGTGAATGGTCTGATTGGATTGATTATGTCTAAAACATCCTGAATGGGAACATACTGTTGTTAAGAAGTCAGGTAGCGTTGCATATCAGCCTTATTACATTTACTTAATTTTTGCATTGTTGAACTGAATGTTGAGACACACCTTTTGCAACATCTGTATAAAACATTAGTGATATTGTTTTAAATTATTTAAGTTTGCACAGATTGTCTGTTGAAAATAAAGATGCATTATGCTTATCATGCTGCACATAAAACTCAGCAAATATTAGACATAAGGATGATTTTGAAGCAGTTGGCAACTTTGAATTCCTTTGCAATGTTTTGCAGGCCACATCTGTAATAAAACAGTTAGTACTTGTAAGAGAATGTGCAATTTGTATTCTTGCTGTATTTTTCATTCAGTTTCTTTTCCTTCAGTTATTTATTGGTTTTGGTCCATTTATTTTCTTGTTTACTTATATTTCTTCCAAACATCTCATATTTCTCTCTCAAGTGAATTAACAGTTTATTGAGTCAGTCTCATTGATATCACTTCTATCAATGAAATTTTGAAGTTAGATTTTAACAAGTTTTTCACTGGTTGTGAATGGACCTCAAAAGAAATCATACTTCTACAGAGTAAAGCATTTCAAGAGTGGTAGCATGAAGGTCAGGAGGTGGGGAATTTAAAATTAAAAAGTCATCAGTTCACAGTGATTGGTGAATCCTGTGTCATTTGGTTTCAGGATGTAGATAGTAAAGCAGAGGCAGAGAGGATGACGATGTATCGCTGCATCATTGCTAGTATTATTGAGAGTGAAACGGCATATCTCGAATGCCTGAATGTCATGCTTCAGGTATGGTGTACACAAAATAAGTTCCCAGTTTAGTGGAAAGGTTAAGATTGATAAGAACATTTATTTTACAAGAATTTTATACTCAGTATGAAGTTTCACAGTGACTGAATTCAGTAAAACCATCTTGAGCTAGCAGCATTTCAGCCACCTGATGTATCTGTTAGCCCAAGGAAGTTTTATTGATGTTCATATTCTTTAACATACAGTTGCGTAGCTAGGTTTTTGGCACACGGTGAGTAATCACAATGGCAGCCCAAACATAAATTTTGAACTTAAGAAATTAAAAAAAAACACACATACACAAGTATTTATTTCTTTCCTTTTATTTGGCCCAATGATTTAAAATCAAAACCAAAAAATTAATTTTTTTATAATAGTTTTTGCCGCCCCTTGGATTGTACCTGCGCCACTTGCCCTCCCCTAGCTATGCCTCTGTTAACACATAGTATAATGAAAGCGCACGTCTCTAATTCAAAGCCAAAGTTAAAGTCAAAACTTACATTTACATAGATACTAAAGAAAATATTGAGTGGGAAGTTTGAAAGTATATTTATATTGATGTTCACATACGAGTTTGACAATTTCTGTGTTTGATCCACCCTAAAAGTGTTCCACCTTGATATTGCCAATGAAAGAAATGATAAAACAGTCTAAATTAGTACATGAAAATTGGCATATAGTGTTACAGTGATGAAAGGTGAAGTACTTCTATAGGTTAAATGTTTCTGTTACCAGGAGCAACAAGTGTTTTTAATGCGGGAGGTATTGCCATCCACAGTACAGACATCAAACTGGAGTTCCTTGTGTACCTTTGTTATTTATGCTTATAAGTTAAGCAAAGTTTGGCCTTCCCTGCATCAATTTTCACAAAACTCACAAATGCTGAAAAAGCATTTTGTTCAGATCGTTTGTACTTAATTTCACCCAAATCAGACAACAGAAGTGGAAAGCAGTTACGTAAAAACATACGACAGCTGTCAGTAGAGTGGTTCACACTGCTCTGGTTTCATGCAACTCATATTAACTCAGTAAATTGTTATAGGCACTTCCTGTTCTAAATTTTATCTAAACTGGAAGAAAAACTTAGTATATGTGGGCCTGTTGTTTATGCCATTACACAAAGGATGCCTTTCACATTGCCTTTTTCCACAAAACTCACTCTTGCTCGATAGCTTTTTGTAAAGAAGTCTGTACCAAATTTCATGAAAATCCAACAGTTTAGCCACTGATATGGTTAGACAGACATGGCCTCCACATAAGGCATTCATTTTACTTTGCACATAACATGTTAAAAGTTATTTGCACACAGGTATTAAGGTAGATTTTTATTTTTATTATATTTGTAGGTGTAAGTGGAAAGTGTATAGTTTTTATATTGTGTTGTTTACTCATACTTCTTACATATAATGCTTTCCTGCAGTTGTTGTTTTTCTGTGTTCATCATTTTTTTCTTTGCATTGCCTTCAGAAATGAGGGATAGACATTTCACTGTACATTACAGCATTAAAGGTTTCATTTTATCTTATTTTGTAATCTTATTTGGCAGTACATGAAAGCTATTAAGGCCACCCTCACCACATCGCAGCCTGTTATATCAGAAGATGAGTTCAACATAATGTTCTACAAAATCCCAGATTTGCATTCTTTGCACACAAATTTTCTAGATGGGTTGAAGCGTCGTACGCAGAACTGGGATGGACGCCTCACTATTGGAGATCATTTTCGCATTATGGTGAGTTTGCTGCAGCAGTCACATAGGCAGTCAGTGATATCCACACATGGCATTTCCCCATGTACAGGTTATTGTTTTGATATATGCGTATTTTCCATATACAGTGAAAGTCCATTGTAATGAGAATGAATAACAGCATGAAAATGTATATTGTAAGACACAGTTACAGTAGTTACTATAAGCAGTATAGAATCTGTAAATGTGTAAATTGCTCCAAAAATCAGACAGCAGATATCTCATGTTAATTGGTCGAAAGGGGGGGAGGCATTCCTGAAGGAATTGTATTTTATTACATAATACATAAGTACACATAAACTTTATAGTCAGATATGAAATTGATTCATGAATGACAGTGTCATACAAATTTAATAATATTGAATATTTTTCTTCACAGACGAGGAATATCATGATAATGTGAATAGCTAGTGTTTATGTGGCACTAAATGTACACACCACCAGTAAATAATGTGTGTTTAGTTCTCAACGTACTTCCACTTCTCCCTCCCTCCCACTGCCCATTTCCTTCATCACAGTGCAGCTTATTGAACTCCTTTGTAATGACAAGTACATTATTTCTTATTACTGCTGCAACAGAATCTTCTTAAGTTGAATACCTCAATGTTACAACAAATTTTGCACATGCTTGAAGCCACTGTGCTGTTTCTTTAAGAAGTAAGATGGTGCACACTGTAGGTGCTCCTCCTTTGCAGGTAGAATTGTCCAGGGTTTTGTACAGAGGGATGGAATAGCTAGAGCTGGTTGTGTGCATTGGAGAATGGTGTAGCAGCACCAAACTTCCATGTTGATACAAGAGTCATGTCTGAAAGACAGACTTTTTATCTAATAAAGATAATGGTTTGTTGAGACTGATATTCATTTCTTTATTTATATTACTGATAACTTTACCATTGCCTTTATATGGAAACATTATTTTAATGCAGTGTATGCTTCCAAGAGTGATAGTGTTTTGAGTGCTTTACCCAAGACTGAACACCCAAGGATATCTCCAGTTGTGTGTTTCTCCCCAGAATGAATGCTCAGGGGTGTTTTAGGGTTGTCACTTTGAGTTGTGTGGGTGGCGGCTATCAAATCAGTTTGGTCCTGTTTCACGACTGTTGGGGTCAACATGATGCCATACCGAGCCCTTCTGCTTGGACTAGTGCATGTGTGTGTTACATATGTCATATAACTTTAGAGCTTGTGTTTATGTGCTGCTTGTTTCTCCACCAGGCTAGTAACATCAAAATCTATGGCGCATTCCTGCACAATTATGGGCGTGCAACAGATACAGTGCGCAAGTGCTCTGCCTCAAACGCACAGTTCGCTGACATTACACGACATATTTGTTTGAAGTCACTTGGTGGAGGGCATTCACAGTCACTGTCTCTAGAAGACTTGCTTCACAAGCCTGTAGCTCGGGTGCAGAAAAATGCTTTGGTGTTACATGTAAGTAAAAAACTGGCACTAATCTGTCATGTGTTTCTGAAATACACAGCACCATTTTGGGGCATCTTCAAAACACACACATTCTGAAAATATCTGCATAAACATGGGTCCTTGTATTCTTTGTCATGAGTTCATGACTCATTTTAATTTGGAGGAACTGTGAACAATACATTCCAACCAGCAGAAGCAAAGTAAGTTGACCAAGGAATAGCTGGAGGAGAGACTGACACCAAAAATGGTTGAACAAGCCTGGTATGGCCTGTACCATGTTACTTATTATTATTATTATTATTATCATCATCATCATCATCATCATTATATCCACACAATAATATTTACTATTAATCGTTAGAGGTTTGTTGACAGAGCCCCTCCCCTCACACCTTAGATTTTATGCTTGAAAAACATGACATGCATTATACAAATGGTGCTTTGTACTTGAATAAATATAGTATAACATGTGTTGCAATTATTATTTGAAAAAATTGTCATGTTCTTCTTTATTTAACCTGCCCTTTCACCCATATTCCTTGTTCATGCAATGTAGAATGGATTGACAAAAGTAATGAACTGAACATGAATAATTACTGTTCCAGGACTTGCTAAAGTATACTCCAGTTTCACATCCAGATCATAAGACATTAAATGAAGCCCTCGAGATGACACAGAAGTTCTTGGATGAGTTTAACATGATTCAAACAAAAACTATGTTTCCAGTAAGTCATATAATTATCAAGTGTGTTACTGTCTCATGGTAAAAGACTGTAGAATAGAGAAGTGTTTATTTTGGCAAGAAGATGTGTTTATGCTGAGAATTGAGATCACCAGGGTATAAAATTAATTCCGTGCAAATGCAACTGGTAATGATGTGGCTAAATTGGTTTTATTGTGCAGTATTTAGCTGCCTGTTGCGTCTTGCATTTATCAGTATGTGCTTGCAGAAATATGTCCAAAGTAATGCATTCTTCCATTCAGCTGTTACACTAGAATCAAGAGTGACAGGTTATAATTAAGAAAAGAAAACATGATGGAACCACTGCAACACTTGTGCAAGATTTCAGTTACTCTAATTTTGAAATGATTTATAGTTTCTGTCATGATTCCTCAATTCGTGCTACTTACATCCAAAAGGATTCTCTGTGAAATCTGTATACCAGTTTTTTGTATTGCAACCCAGGCATACACTGTGATACACAGAAGTCATGTGATGCTGACCTAATTAACGGTGCCTTATGAAGAAACCCAAAAAAGATCTTAATTATAGGGAAATCTAGGTTTCTTGGAGGGGCATGCTTCTCTGAGGATAAAGGTGGTACTTGCATTTTTACACTGCATTGTGGCCTTCGTGTACAGTAAAATTTCTCTAATCCACTATCCCAGTAATACAGAAATTCTGATAATCTGGCACTTGAGGAGAGTGGTCCTGGGACTGAAAGTTTTGATTTTTACCTGAAAAATGTTTTCATCAATGGAGCAGGCAGATCTCAGGGACATGTTTCAAAAAGTCTCCCAAGATTGTCTGTACATCAACCATTGTGGTATCTTCTGATCACTCATCTCCTGCTCCATCAACTTCTTCAACTATAAAGACTCCCAGAAACATATAATGGGACCCTTATGACCCTGAACCAGCAGTTGGATAAATCCCAATGGAATAAGCTTCTGATTTCTGGTACAGCCCCAGTATAATAGCAGTAACCAAAAATTATCTGTAATAATGTTGGTCAGTACAGGTATTGTCTGATAATGTGGAATGTTTTATAATTCAGCACCTGTCCAGTCCCATGTGAGTCATATTAACAGAGTTTTGCTATGTTTGAAATCTTATTTCTGGAGCCTGATCCCAAAGTTCTGTATTACAGTAAGACAGATTAGGCATAGACTGACTTTCGAACGCTCTTCCTAAACATCCTAGAATCCAGTACAGCTGTTACGTCTCCTCTGGTATCAAGACATAAATATGGTTGAACAATCTGTTCCAAAAATGGCTGGTTTAAACAAGATATGAATTATTATTAAAAGTAACACCACAAATTAAGTTTACAATGTTAGCACAATCACTATATCACTCTGAAACTTGTTAAATTGTCCTTTGCATTTGCAGTTTATGCTCTAATATCAATTATTAACTGAGTTTAATGTTGTGTAATGTAGTATTATGTTACAACACTTACACACACAAGCTCATTTAACTTTGTTCGTTGAACTAATGTAAGACCTTGTTTCATTATTGATAAAGGTATTCAAAACAAACACTCCTTATGAGAATTGAAATATAATTACTGCCCTATGCAGCCAAGAATTATCACTCTTTGTTGATAATATCACAAGTGTAATGAGACGTGCTGTTTGCTTGGATCCCCTATGGATACAGATACCACACACCGCCTCTGGTATTAATGCTGACAGAGTGAAGTCACGTTACGGAGTGAGTGACTGGTAATGCACTAAAGTAATTTCTGCCTTATGCAGTAATAGTTAATGTATTGTAAAGTCTTGCACTCCCCTTTGAAGAAACAAAACGTAAGCGAATTGTAGATCGTGGAGCTGGTCCTTCACAGTGTTCAGAAGAACGCTATAGAAAAAGCCACACTAACTTCAGACAAAGGAAAGGACGCTATGACATCATGTTCCCGCTATAATCTCGCTCCCAACGATATACTGTGTAACACATACGCACAAGTTAAAGTAACAAAGAAAAATAGCAATTTAGTTATTAAAAAATTTGTCCTTAGCATAACAACAGCTGTTACGTGAAAGTTTATATTTTCTTAAATTAATTTGGCTGCTTCTGTCAGACTTGATAATATATTCTGTGTTACAGTGTTGTACCCATAGTTTATTTCCCCATACAACTGGGTTATTGTCCCACAGAAGAATCACCATGACATATGCAGTGAAGGGGACATATATAGGGAATTAAAGTATCACAATCTCAGGTTTGAGTTGTTATCAGATTATACCCTAAGAATGTCAAGACATGTTCTTTCACACCTTTGACTTGTTTCTTTTTGACAGTCTGCTGATAGAGCTCAGCGTCGTCTTGTGAAGAATTCCTTTATAGTGGAGCTGTCGGATGGGCACCGCAAACTGCGTCACCTTTTCCTTTTTAATGATGTTATTGCTTGTGCTAAGTACAAGGTAAAAGATGTTTGATAGAATACAGACTTTTGAGAATTTAAAATCTTAGCGAGTTCTTTCATGACCAACATTTGTACTTCTGTGTTTCGCTGAGTTTAAAGTGTCTGTAAACTTCAGAACATATTTATGTTGTCTAATTAGTGACAAAATCATTATGTAGTGGATTATTTAACAATGTGCATGCAAACATGCTTTACCAAATGAAGAAATATTTGTCTGAGTAACATACAACATTAACATATTTGGTTAGTGCACTGAGTAAACTTGTCACTTCAACTTTGACATTACTTATTCCATACATTTTGATTGAATTAAACCATTCATGATGCCAAAAAATGCACCTTTGATATATTCAGGTACAATATTTTTATACCACTGAATTGTATGAATGTCAGAACTTGACAGTGTTTTTCTTAATTTATCAGTAAGAGTTGTTATTTGGATGTCTATTGTAAAGTACATGACAGTTTTCTATGGTCCTTGGTTTGATGCAATATGTTTAAAACTGTTCTGAAATAATATTGTCCCCTACTTATTTATAATAAAGTTCCTTCTGTGCATTTGCTTGTAGATACAACCCTGAAATGGCATTCAGTGTTTGATTTTACTCTGTTTAAATCTGTGCAGGCATCTGGACGAGATAAGTTCACTTTTGAATTGAAGTGGTACATTACTTTGTGTGACATTGTGATCTTTGAAGAGCCAGCTGTTGAGCCTCGAGAGAATTCACCTCCTAATATTTTGGCCCTGAAATCTCAGGCGTGTACTGTTCGTGACCAGATACTTTGGGACGAAAGAAATGATGATAAGGTTAGAAGTTGCCATGTTCATACAATTTACATTAATTTATGTGTGTGTGTTTTTTATTTGATATCTCATTGATGCATGTCTGTCATGAAAAGTTTATAGTTGTTTAGCTAGTAGTGGTATCTCCTGCTTTTTGTGCAGTCAGTTCATTATTGTTTTCACAGGAGTCTACATTTGGGTCATGTTCTAAGCCAGAGCCATCTGATCTAAATCTTTACACTGTCTTTCTGAGGATCCACTTGAATACTTTTCTTTCTGTGACTAGGTTGTCTTAAGGTCTTTCTTTAACTGGAATGTTACATGCATTTCTCATCGTGAGATTGGTATGTCGGATGAAATATGGAAATGAATAAAATGGGAAGTTGTTCCTTGTCACACTAGCATATTTCATTTGATGTTGCACAGAAGGTCCCAAAAGTGACTTCTGGGTGTTAGGAGGCTGTAAGTTTTAACCATTATGCATACTGAAACAAAATACTAAGATGAAGGGTAATTTAAAAAATTTGTCCATACATTTCTACATGCATATTCTTGTGTTGTGTGGCATATGTTGAACTGAACTAATTTAAACTTATGCAGTTCTTGGCAACTCTGTATTTACAGCTTCAACTGCTGCAGTGATGCCGTTGGATTGACCTAATAAACACACCTGTACACAACACTTTTGACATAACACCGTATGAAAAAGTTGTGGTGTATCAAATCTGGTGACAAATAGGCCATGTGCAGGCATCATGTCCCCTTTAAGTGCCTAAGAAACATGTCATTGAATGCATTCCAGTTATTGTTGCTGTAATGAGGCTAAGCTTAATTTTTTTAGAATTATTTTCTTCGTCCTGTAGAAAGAGGAATTTCATCATCATAAAAATAGGCAAGAGGTGGGGCCTCCAGAATCACAGGTGTGATGGAGTAATGCACCGTGGCTTTTCTGTATGAGCCCTCTGGAATTTGAAGAAGATGAAGGTTGCAGTATTTTAACAGAGTGTGGCATTGCCTTATTACAGTAGTTGTTTGTAAAGCACTCGATGAGAGTTTTTATGGATATGCTGGGGCTTGTTTGCTTGGCCTCTGAAATATCAAATACAGTGTGCTGTGGCTTGATATTGTGGGCTGTACCATAAGTGCTGTGTGTGTGTCCACTGGGCAGGTAGCCAGCTTAGATGCACTCAAATACTGGATCATTGTAGCTGTTGAAGTAGTGACTTGAGAGCTGCTGCGGCATGTATGGGCTGCAATGAGGTATTGGCTGGACGTTTATCGTGCGATGCAAGGGACATATGCTGAAATTTACTGATAAACCTTTTGAGTTTACCTTCATTTCAATGTTCTGTTCTGTTTTATTATGTTACACATCCCCTAACCCTTCTCTTTCAATATGTGAGATGATAAGGAAATTATAGCCTCCTGAAATGCCGTATTAAGTATCTGGGCACATTGTATGTAAAGTGTATGCGTTATGCTGACCCCCCCTCCCAAAGCAAGCAGACAGTACCGGCAGCACTCACCAATGGCAGTTTCTTTTCTGTGTTAATAGTAGATAATGTTCATAAATTGTCACCTTGTTGTCCAGGATACCAACTATCCTCACCCAGGATTTTTGTGGTTATACATGTTTCTCCAAGGCAAATTCTGGGATAGTAGCTTAAATTGTGTAATATCTACTACTATTGCTGTCCTTTTCATGTCAGTGTTCACTAATCTGTGTACCATTTGATTATATATTTTGATATACTGACAATAAGTAAATCTATGTATATATAATGCCCTTGGTTTATGATCGATTGAGTGATTACTGGGTTGCTGTAGTCACTATAGAGGTGGGTTTGATTGACTTATACCTTTTGTCCATGGTTACCAGCTTTCCATGGCTAGAGCTTGGTTTGTGTGTGACATCACTAGGCCAGTTGCCATGGTTACCTGGTTTTCATGGTTACCAGGTTAGCATGGTTAAGTAGAGTTTGGTTTTTGTGTGATGTCACAACCACATATTCCATGGTTATCATAATGCTGGATTGGTAAATGATGCCACAGCCTGGAAGAAGGTAAAACCGTTATTGACCACATTATGTGATAAGGTCACTTCTAGGAAATAAGTTTAAAGTTCGTCACCATACGCATTTCACGTGTCATTGATTTTTCAGCTAGTGACTTGACACCAGAATGTACTCTTACAGGTACCATGCTATTTTTTAATTTTCCTAAATAGCATTTTAGTATAAGTTACAACTTTCAAGATATTTTCATATGCAGAGTTTCAGGACAGTGCATTTAGTGACAGTCATGTTGCTCCCACTTCACAGGTTCTCACACCCATCAAGATGCTGTTGTTGGTGACAGTTACCTGTGAAATGACAAAGTTTCTGGTGGCATCTTGTTCACTCTGTGTATCGTGAAAATGAGTGCATTTGTGTCTGAAAAATTGATACCAGAAATGAGATGAACTTGTATTTTGTGGGCAATTATAAATTTGACTCTGAATTTAAACATTTTACTTCAGTGTTTTCCACAACTTGGGTCAGTTTCTATTTTATGAATGTTGAATTGCTTCCATTTAATGGTTTTGTCTGTGTGTTCTTCAAATCAAATATAATCTGGAGACATCAATAGGATTTCATTGCATGCTTTGCATGTTTAAGTAATTAAGAGTGTTTTATATGTTTGTAGTTTGTTTATTCCTGACACTTAATGCATTGAGAAAGCATGAACAAATTTCTTATTCTCTTTTAAAAGTGATTTCTTCAGGAAGCCTTTCATGTTACTTACTACTATATTATATTTGGACACTAGATCATGTGTAATGGTTCTTCACTGCAGCTGTTGACACTTTCTTTTTCATTTATTGTGTTAAACATGCCCATGATCTTATTTTAACATTGTTCTTGCTGTGCTGTGTGATATATTTAATTTTATAAAACCAGCAACTTGCAGATCCAAATACATATATGTAATATGAATCCACTCCTACATATTTCAATGGTTGACAGCCATCATCAGGAAGCCACATCAGTCACTGAAACCTAACGAATTACGATAAAGTTGGTGGTGTTATTATGATATTGGTATTTTAATGCCCCAGATGGCAGCATAATTCATTAGGTTTTAATTATTTGTGTGGCTGTTTGATGATGGCTGTCAACTGCCAAAACACGCAGGAGTGGGTTAATATTATATACATGTATTTGGGTTTGCAAATTGTTGATTTTATAAGATGAATGCCCATGGTCATTTGTAAAAATGTGTGTAAAGTGGATTTTCTGTATATATATTTCATTATGAAATTGTGAACTTGCTGCATGTCTCATTTTAAATTTTCTGCATGAACTCTAAATGCTTTGACAATGAAGTGCCAAATTTTGTTTTTCTCTTGGTCTATTTCGTAGCGTTCAAAACTAGGGATTCGAGGTTCAGATAAGCAGCGAAAGAAGCTAGCAGACCTTGAGGCACAGCTGGTACTGGCGTCACCCAATTTGGTCTTCCGTGTTGGAAACCGTTCAGCTGGTCGCACATATACATTTTTTTTGTCCTCGGAATTTGAACGCACTCAGTGGATAGAAGCTGTACATGCCCTGCAGGTACAGTATTGATTCTTCAAGAATTATTACTTCAAATGTTTTGATCACTTTGTAGAGCAGTGCAAAACAGGTCTAATGGTGCCTGCTACACATAAACAGAACTGTATCTGTTGATATTCATTACTAGATCTAAGAATTAATGGTCAGTATATCATTTCTGGTTTGGTATGTTAATTTTTGTAACAACAGCAAGCAAGGGAGCTCTCCTCATACAGTTAAACTGGGTTCATGAATTCTTGATTTACTGAATGGTTGAGCTGCATATGTTATGACACATTGAATGGAAGGATGATTTCTTAATTTGGAAGGACATGGAACAAGTGTACCTTGACTTTGTTATGGTCATGTTACATATTTGCCTGAACTGAATGGGGTATTTCATGAATATATGTGGAAAGCATAATATGTGATAGTACCTTGCATGTGCCATCGTTTGTCCATAGAATGGAGTGCGAAGCTGTTCCATTTTCGTCCATTAGTCCTCCAGTCTGCCTTGAACTGTATGTCCCATCTATAATGTCAAAGCCAAAAACGCGAACATTTCCGCTTCTTTCACCTCATGTTCGGGAGAAGGTCCGTCATCAGAATTTTCTAAGAACTGGTGATAGTAGCGATTCGTCTCCACAACCAGCAAAGTAATAATTTCCGCGAAGAACAGCAGCAGAACGCTAAGTGGAGTGGACTCACTCATTGCATGTGCAGCTTCCCTGCTTTTCCCGTTGGGAGCCCCAATAAAGGTGTGAACTACACGCCTTCAAGGTTGAGGGGGCAGTGTCCACGAGGAGGGTTGTGGCTATTGACCTGCCACATTACCAACATCATCCTCGTCTTCAGAGCTCCTGGCAAAAAAATCTGGGCTCGGAGGGTCTGATATTGAAGACTGTCGTGAAGGTGGGCATGGCTTGTCGTCCACCGTGTCCTCAGAAGCGTAATATTTCTCCTTGTCACTGTCTGAATCCATTATGATTTCTTGTATTTGATCTGAGACAGCAGACGAGCCTGTTTCACACGAGAAATCTTATGTTCCATTGATGATAACTTGAGTGCCACTGCTGGGTGGAACAGCAGACTCTCAGCTGACATAAGTTGCAACTTCTGCAAAACATTTGGGGAAAATGCTTTTCCCCCTACCTAACAGCCATTACCCAGCTGCTACCCAGCTGCCTGTTACTAAAATAACATAGTTTTATGACCCAACATTCCATTCCATTAACTAAGTGCAAGACTGAACTAACTGTGCAATATGTTTTTTCAAGACTTATGACACTTATGCATACATGGCTAATTAGGGTAACCTAGCTAGCTAGCAAAGTTTTTACACACAAATGTGACACAGGAAACCACTCTTCATTGATTCAGTGTTGAAACATTGTGCAGCAAATAGAAAGAGATGGCTTTCAGCGTTGCCAAACATAGGTCCATATATATAGGACGTTAAAATTTCTGGCTTTACTAGGAGCTCCATATATATATGACATTATTAGGCTAAGGGTTAAAGTCGGTACCACCATACAGGTACATCTAGAGATGACCGCCAATGCACATAATTTATGAGTGCTGGCAAACTGTTAACAGTGTTGAATCAGGTTATTATAGCTTCTCTATTGAATCATCAGACATTGGTAGGAGTGTTCTCTAGGCAGCCAGAACACATTAGTTATGAGTATCTTGAAACCCCCAAGGTTTATGAAAAAAATGAATCAGCAACAAAATATGTCTTTCATTTTTCTCTGCAACTGTTCAGTATTTTAGATGCATGCAGAAATGTTTGTAGATCTTCATGTGAAGTATCTTCAGTGTTGTCCATGTTCTGATGAAACTGGAACATGGTAAAAGACAACACTTCCCAGTATCAAATTTTATAAAAATGTATGGCACTTCGTTCACACTTTATATGTTGTTATTTAATTGATTGTGCATCAACTTAATTTCATTTCCTTTATTATAAAAGTGCTACTTTTAACAAATCCTCTTCACAGACGTATATTTCATCTTGATCGTGGGTGAAGTTAGTTGGCTTCCGTTCTGATTCGCAAACAACACATATGTACAGTATGTATGTTGGTTTCAAAATGTTCTACATTGTCCGACACCTAGACCCCACTGCTTCCTATCTTCCCACTGGCCTCCATTTAGGTTTCTTTCATTCATGGCCTTATACCTTCCATCCAGTTTATCCCCAGTCTTCCTCGTGCTCTCTTTTGTTTCGACATCCACTTCAATGCTATTTAACACATATGTACAGACCTGTTTAAATGTCAGAATGTGTTCCAGGTGATTTAGTCTCCTGTTCACTATTTTCATTTGCAACGAACTGTTAGTACCTACTTCTTTCCACTCCTTAGGCTCAGATGTTTTTGTTATTACTTTTTTGTAGCCATTTGTAATTTATGTTCTTCCCTCAAAGTAAGAGACAGATTTCATGACTGCAAATAAATGGCAAAATTATTTATTTACTGTCTTGTTATGATATGGTTGAGATCTTGGAAATGTGAATTTGCCATATATGAAACTGGGATCTTTTAGTTTACTTGATGTTTTCAGTTTGTGAATTTACTGAGGAAGTGTCTTTTTCTTTCTCAGTCTTCCCAGCTTCCCAGTCCTGGTGGAACAAACACAGTCAGTATGATAGAACTTCAAGCATGGATCACTGCCTGTAGAACATTTCTGAAAACAAATATGGGCTCATATCTTCTGCGAACGGGTCGTGATGAAAGCTTGTTAGTTGGTGACCTTCATCTTACACTAAAGGAACTGCAAGATCTTGACCAACCTGCAGGTAGGCAATAGTTATTCCATATTTCTGTTGTGAAGTTATTGAACACCTCTCTGTTATTTTTTCTTCCCCACTGTTGCTACAATGTTAAATAGACTGGGACCAAAACTGATACTTCTGCCTTCACATGCTTGCTAAACCCCTACCCTTACAATATTGCTGGCTGTCTGGACTTGTCTGACTTGCAGTTGACTCTCAGCATTCCCTGGATTCGATGTTATGATTTCACAGTTTTGCACAGGTAGGTCAGTAAATACTAAGATTAAATGTCTTAGCCTGACTTGTGTGAAGTGTATAGTGTCTGAGAACAACTTATTGGCAGCTGAACTCTGAAGATACATCCCTGGAAGAGTGATCAAAATTTGTATCCAAATCCTTCACAGCAACGTCTGATGTGCGAAATGGCCATGACATCTGCAGGAAAGCAGAGTGATAATATGCACATCTTTTATTTCCAGCAGTGATATGTGTGTAGTGATTATGGCATCTGTTCTGATAGACTGTGTGTTTGGACTTGTGTCATTGATCTGTCCAATAATACAGTACGAAACTGTGTGCCAAATGAAATATCTCATTGTGTGAGGTAGGCTGAACTGTAGAACATGTCCCAAAAGTGTTCCTACTTATTTCAGTAACAGCTGTGTGTGTGTGTGTGTGTGTGTGTGTGCGCATGTGGTGTGTGTGTGTGTGTGTGTGAATGAGTGAGAGTAGGTGGGGAAAGAGAGAGAGTGTGTTTTAAAATTGATTTCATTGAACAAGGCTGTGCAAATATATAATGCACATGCACATATTTATGGTATTAAAAAATTGAGTTACTGGTGTAGTTTTATTCTGCAAATTAATCAGACATGGGCCAAGGAAAAGGAAGTACATAAATCAGAAAGAAAATGAGAGCAAACATAATGAATGCTAACAAAATGTGTTAATTGAAAAGATTCACCAGTTAATTAAATTAGTGGTGGTGGATGCAATGTAAAATCAAAGGGAATTTAGAATGAAATTATCAGGCAAAATTAGAGAACACCATCCATGTTGTGAATATACAAACCCATGTATAGACCAGCTGCCTTTGTGGACCTGATGTTCGCTGAGACACAGCATGAAGTCTTGTTGGGTGCAGCCACTCAAGTATCCACCATTAGAAGGGGTTGGAAGAGAGGATGAGTTCTGGATCACAGAAGTGCAGCTAGAGAGGGGAGAAGAATGGAAGTCTGAGGCAACAGTTTATCAATAATGGTTTCAACCACATTCTACATTGAGTTGAGACAGTAGTGTCCTTACTGGTGTGTACTATGTGCGGCAGTGATTCTGACTTGTGTTTGTGCAGGTGTTCAGTGTGTATCTTGATTATGACTCAGGCTTTTGTGACTGATGATTGTTTTGGTTTTTGTTATTTCCTTCCTGCAAATGCTGGGTAAGGAGCTTACATAGGGCCATGACTGTTTCTTTCACACCCATCCTCTTCATTATTCACTGATTATCCTGCTGTTTGAAACTAATAGTTAAACTACTGATAGCATTGTTAAGTAAGTGTAAATATGCCAGATGATGGAAATGACCGTGTTTAGAATGGCAGTGCTCTAAAAGCTACAATTGTTGTATAGAACAGAAACATGGCTTCGGCATCCAAGCTCCATAGTGATAATCGCCTGCCCATTGAACTTTCAGCTGTGAAGAAGAGGAAGAAACTCTTGAAAGCCAGCAGTTAGCAGTGTTGACCTGCCAAAGCAGAACAATGGTGCAATGCATCTTCCACCCACAGCAAAGATACATACATATCATTGTGAAAAATGTGTTATCAACCTGTGTATTTTCACATTCTGTGTAGATTAATACTAAAACTAAATTCATGAGCACTCTTTCATGGTGTGAAATAAATGTAGGGGTCATACAGTGGCTGTGTGAGTAAAATATGTGCTATTCTGTTCCTTTGGTCTTGTAGCAGGTTCACACCCAAGCCAGTAGGGTAAAATTAGCTATGATCATGAACTTTTTGCAGTTCTGTGAGCTAATTTAACCACATTTTGTTTATTTTACATGTTTTATTGCTGATAGTTTTGGATAAATTTGTAGTTTAAAAAGAGGACAGAGTTTGAATTGAATGCAATTCTTAACATGGGTATGGATCCCTAGGGCATGGTTTCTCAAACTGTGGTATGTGTACAACTGTTGGTATGCTAACCGTAGCTTACTGGTAAGTGACATTAAATTGAAAAAATAAATGAAACATAAGCCACATGTATTTGCTAATACACAACATTGCTAGCAACATTATATTATTCATTCCCCTTATCATCCTGTATTTACAATTTCATTTTTTTTTTTAATACAAACAATTATTGGTAGTACATTGAAATTGTTAAAATTCATTTAGTGGTACCCTTGCAATAAAGTTTGAGAACTGCTGGCCCAGGGGATATAAATCCAGTACAGGGAATGTTGGTGGATACCTTGGAGTAGGTGCTACCTCGCCTTTTCACCAGATGACACAGACAAATGCAGTTTCCAACACATTCTCTTCTGTTTAACAGACAAGTCCAGATACCCAGTAATATTAAGTGTAATATGTAATGATCAGAATCCTTTGCACTTGACTCTTGCCTGTGGTCCCTTATGTGAAATTAGAGAATTTTATTTATCACGATTATGCCATCAATCTGAAATACACAACTCAAATATATACCAGCACTGTTATATAGAACTGCAGTATATACAATGCAATTTGGGTTTTTATAGCATTATTGATAAATCATACATTTAGTGAAATTCCCATTTAATATATACACTAATACTTCTTCTATATTTCCCAATCCCTTTCTTGTGTTTCATCTCCTAAGAAACGTATTAAATGGGATATTGGGTTTTTCATGTCAGTTTTTATAATGAGACAAGTGCTTTCCTTCTTATGTGTCTATTCATTATCCTGCTTGACTGTTTTTGTCAACAGACCTGTTTGTCTGCATAGAAGTTGATTCATATGGCCATTACTTCCGTAAGGCAAAATCAAAATTGGTATGCAACTCGGCTAATCCTCGCTGGAATGAACAATTTATTATTGAACTGGAGGGATCACAGAATTTGCGTATCCTCTTGTATGAAGAAAGTCAGGATCGTGCTATACTTCGAGCCAAATTCACACAGAAGGTATGTAACTGTACACGTAGTCATGGCAGAGTTCTCTTACCCATGTGTAAGTTTCATACTTCCAGAATCTTTCTTGAGAACCTGTTAGTTGCTGTGATGGTTGAAACATGATGTTTCGTTGACATTTTCTTGAAAGTCTGCCACTGGAGTAAACTTGAGCAAAGCTTGTATCATTCAGTTCCTGTGTCACATACAATATACAGACCACAGTAAAACCCAATCCATCAGTTATAAAGGGACTGTGAGGGTGGGGTTAGTAAGTAAGAAAAATGCAGGAAAACTAGTTATGGGAAAGCATTAAATGTGTCATAAACATGAGAAAAGAGCAACAAAAATGAAAAGTATACACTTTTCACATAATCTACAAAAATAATCAACAAGTTACTTTAATGCCTGTGTACATTTTGCCTTGTAGATGCACTTTACAAAGTAAATAAAGCCTTTTGTGGAGATCATGTCTGTTTAGCTATCCATGACCCAGTATCAGGGACTAAACTATTGTTCTGGTTTTCAAGAAATTTGTTATAGGAGTTCTTCACAAAAAGTTGTTGATCATACTTGAGTTTCGTGAAAATTGGTGAAGTGAAAGGCATATTTTGCATAGGGTGTAAATGAAAATTTGCCAACATTTGCTATATTTTTCAACTGATTTGGGTAAAATTTGGAACAGGAGATGTCCATAAAGTATTATTGCATAATTTTGAGTGTTATGAAAATTGGCTTGTTGAAAACCGCACTTTACTTACAGTTGTGATTTAATTTATGTCCATACTCTCCATGTTTATTGTCTGATTTGGGTAAAATTTGGTATAAGGGTTCTGAACATAATGCTCTTTTGAGTTCCATAAATATTGGCTTAGTGAAGGTCATACTTTTCTTGTGGGCATACATAATATAACATTCACACATATATTGACACCCTTCTCATTGACTGCACACCCACAACCCCACCTGCATTTCTCTCACCTGGCTGAGGCATAGTGGCATTTTATAATTACTCTTTCTACTGTAACAGTACTGACCACTATAGGCAGGTTACCACTACTTTGTTTTCCAAAATTGTTACATTACTTATACTCTCCCACCAGAAATGATCATTCTGGGAATATGATGGATCATGATCAAGAATTATGATTGATTTAGTTGGTAAAATGACACTTCTAGGAATAATGCTTGTGATATGATTATTCATTTCTTACATGGGCAATTTTTTGGGACCAGAAGAATCAAAAGATAATTGCAGGATAGATAAAGTTTTAGTGTACTGAGTTTGTTAGCCTGCTTACCCATATAAAACAAAATCCTTTGTTTCCCCGCATTTGAGGTTTTGAATCACTTGATCAGTAGTCATGAAAAGTTGTGGCATTTGAGACACCTTTATGCTCTACTTTTCAATTTCCGACAACTGTAATTACAACATGGTGGACTCACTAGCTTGTGAAGTGGGAATGACATTATTGGAACTATGTTAGAGCGCTGAAGTTATGCATAGTAACATCTTGGAAAATTGTGCAACTTTTGTTGTGGTAATATTTTTGTAAATGTCAAAAAACCAGTCGGTAACTGAGTAAGTATGCTCTTTAGTTCTTGGCTTTGTGGTGATAACTAATGAACTATGGGATCTAGGCATGAAAAATTAGATACAGTTATCGACTGGTAAACACACCTACATGTTTTGTAAGGATGCAGTTAAAAAGATGCAGTGATGTGAAACTTCTAACATGCATACAACAAGTATAGTCGGTTTTTTCATGAACTTAAAATACAACAACAACAATAATACTTGTAATAATAAATGTGTCGGACTGGATATTTTGTAATAGGGAAACAGGCTTCAAGGTTTGTGCTTGGAACTCCTTGTATGTTTTATATCTACAGGTTTTAGTTTGATTTGGAATTCCAAATTTACTTAACTGTTGTTGAAAAATCTGGAAGTTGTCCGATTATTTATTCCTTGGTGTGTTGTCATTAATAGTTCTTAATGCTGTTTCAGTTGAGCAGGTCTTGGCTGGGGGAAAGAGCTGTAGATAAGTTGTGTCCTATGCACAGCTGTTCACTGTTGGTTACGCTGCAGTTTGTTCCGAGTGAAATAACTCTTCGTCGTGTACCAACAGCCCGTACAGCTGGCCTGTTTGGGGCCAAGCTCCAGCAAGTTTACAAGTAAGTAAATTTTGTAAACAAGAATATCATATTTTGCCTGATTGATTCTGTGAAGTTTCTTGGCAGTGAGAAGGTTAAACATTGGCTATTATTAGTATTTAGGATTTGGAGGTGTGTTTGATTTTCTCAGTGTTTTGGGATTCATCTGTACTTTCATTTACTGTTGGTTGGTTGTCCTTATTCTGACAGATTAAGACATTTTCTCATCATCGTTCCAGTTCATCATCCCCCCCCACTTGTCTTGGGGATTTCAGGAGGATGCAGGTGTTATTCTGAAGAGTTGGTGTTAGTTGGATTCACCATGTAATGTGGGATGGGAAGGAGGGGGAAAATCCAAATGCAAAAGAATTTTTATTGATAAATTTTTAAGTCAGCCAAAGAACCACATATCCTCCACTGCAACTAGTTGTTAATATTATCATCATTGTTGTTGTCAACTTCTTTTTCTGCTTCTTCTCCTTTCACTTCCTCTGACTTCTTACGTGCAAGAAATGAAATCAGTTTGGACTGCATAGGCGTTTTGTCATGTGACCATCAGAGCATGAGCATGTCATGCTAGAGCTAAACTGCATTCTGTTGTTTTCTTGTAATTTTATTACATAATTATCACATTAACAGCACTGCAACTAAATTGGTACTTGTGCGCAGAGTGCACACACTCACACAAACACACTCCATCCAGTCATTTATTCATTCATTTTATGTATCCAGAATTTGGAGTAACAATAGAATGTGCAATAATTTATGAAGAATACAAAATATTCAGAACATCTGTAGTACAAAAGTATAAGGATTTAATTTGAAGTATTCAAATGTTACAACAAATCCTTTATATACAACCGGTAATAAGATTATGAGTCATTTTTTAATATCACAGTTTTATGGATGGAGTACTGGGAGTGTATGTTTAAATGTCTTCTTGATGCTACTTTTAACTGAGCTGTTTCATTCATAAGACTTGTGGCCTACGTGGTATAATGTTGACAGTTGTGATGCCATCTCACTATGTTCCTTTATGGAAACATAAAAGGTTTTCAACTGGTCTGTGAAGATGGTACATATTCCTTTTATTAATGCTGTGTACAGCTTAACTTGAAATGTTTCTGAATTTTTTACAATGAAGTTTATTTATCTTTAGGAGATGGATTTAAATGGCAGTTGTATCTCTTGATGGCCTGAGATTTTCTGGCTTAGTGTGGGTGTTTAAATTGCTACCCAGCAAACATACGGAGACCAGCATATGCCATCTTAGGCCATTTGCCATTACCTTTTAGAGACCAGCATATGGTCTCAAAGGGCAATAAAAATTAATGATAATTATATTCACATGGATATAAAAAAATTTCAAATCTCTTAAACAGACCTCTTCATAAATTTTGAAGTTTGCACCACCCATAACTGTAGCAATTTTCTTTTGTAAAGTAAATATGTTTGTAGTTTCTGAACAAATTACCTATACCAGAATTACACCATATTAATTATAGATTGAAAATAGGCAAATTACCTTGTTTTGAGATTGTTGGTATTACTGATGTGAAACACCGACTTAACAGCTAAGAATAGAATAGTAATACATGGGTTCGAGCCCTTTCGGGCCCAATGCACCTAGACCTTAAGACAGGCCCTTTGAGCTCCACATTCTAAACTTTGCCGAAGCTCCAGATGGCCCCCACACCTAACTTAACAGCTAATTTGCTCCATGTAATGTAGGAGTCAGTTGATTGATATGATTCTTATAATTCTGGTAGTTATCAGGTTGTACATACAGGAGTTTTGTATTTATGGGCTGTCCTATATACTTTTCATTATAACTTAGTTCCTAATGCATGTTGTGGAAAATTGTTATATATTTTATTGTACTTCTGACCTAGATTTAGGGCCAACTTATTGTCGGTAAACCACGACTGTAATCTGTAAAGTTAGGTAGATGGCTGTATGATTTCTACCCATAACTCCTTGTAACTTCTTTGCTATTTATAAATAATTCTTCCTCATTATACAGACGTATTACATTTTTTAATATGATAATTAATTACAGGCGTCAGAAAAGAGAAATTCCATTTATTGTGACAGCATGTGTAAGGGAAGTTGAGCGTCGAGGCATGGATGAGGTTGGAATTTACCGAGTATCTGGGTCTGCCTCTGATCTGGGCCGACTCAAGAAGTCTTTTGAGACAAGTGAGTGTTCTGTAATGGCAGTGACCAGATTCCATTAACTGATTACTGGACATATGATGTAAGAAATACAATGTCTTCCTTCTTGCTCCCCACACTTAATTTCATCGATGTTGTTTTCATGCATGTCAGCATAATGCATGAAATCAACAGAGATTTTTTTTTATTTCAGGAAAGGTGATGGTTTGTAAATTATGTCAGTGCATGTGTTGCTGGTACATCATGAAAGATGGTGTATCATCAGGTTCTAATCTGTCTTTGTGTAGCACATTGGGTACAGACTGATACATACTTTGATTTTTTGGTATGGTGCCTAGGTATAGAAGCAGTTTAATAAACTTTCTAATGTAAAGCAGATAATAGAGTTGGCTTGTACTTCTCTTACCTTCTGAAGTACTTTTCCTTGCAAATCATTGCAGATATTTTGCACGTGTGTATGGTAGCACTTCATGAACTTAGCAAATACACGTGACTTAAGTAATTTCAACTGTGTTGTAAAATTAATTGACATTTTATTCATTGAATTTCTGATACAGTGAATGTATGTTAGAATTATATAATATGTTTTGGAAATCAAAAGCACTCAGTTATACATAGAAATTGCCTACAACAGAACTGCAAGGGATTGATTGTTTTATTGCAGGCATGTTCCATTGAATACAGGTACTTGAACTTCAGATTCTGAAGGCTAATTGTTTTCCGTTAAAGGCAGGTTTCTGTTATGACCAGGTTTTGTTTAAGACACATTTCACTGCATTGGCAGGTGGAAACATACTTTCATGTACAGTAAAGGTGGTGCAAAGCTGTGCATAATACTTCTGATCATTAATTTAATATTATTCATTTTGTTCATTGATAACTAAAATATTACAAAAGCTAACAAAATGCATAATCTATGTCTCACAATTATATTACATTAAAACATAAAAACTATAGCATCATCATAAGGGAGTATACACATAAAATAATTACATATAACACACTTTTTAAACTTATTCCTAACACTTGGAGCTTGATACATTGTACATCATGTAGTAGAAATGGAAGTAGAGAGTAGGCTGTTCTGTGTGAAACATACATAGTGGTATGGAAGTCTTATGTGCTTAATACTGCTTAGAAATTTTGTTTTTACTGTACGTAATCTTCAGTGAAGTATTTTCCATCAGCCATGTTGATGTGAAGTAAGGGTCCAACATTTTGGATACTGTGTCTTTGTCGTCATAATTATGGACTGATGTGATTAGGGACAGGAAACTGGCCAGATACTACCCAGTGGGAGGGCAGGAGATTGGAGTCAAGTTGATCACTTCTCCCAACATTGACCTAGTAACATGTTTCTTAACCTTCGGGTAACAGTGAGAGCTGTCAAATGATCACTCACCTTGCCACTGGTTTAGCTGGGTTTTTCTTAAATTAAAATGTGGAACAGATGAAAATTATGCCTGGATCCATGATTAACTTATGCTGCATTTCTTTTGAAATATGTTGTTGGATTGTAGTGAGGACTTAAACAGTCTGTATTTCTTTTTAGTATTGATGGAGTGATCTGTCAGATTGCCTAAGAAAGGTTTGTTGCACTTGTTTGCCATTACATCTTTCAATGTTATGCTTGTAATGTGCTAAAATCTTACACCTTGCATACTGCTGTAGTGTATGGTATTTGTAATAGTGTTTATGTTTTATATATTCAACAGATTTATATGAAGCAGAGCAGCTGCTGAAGGAAGTAGACATCCACTCTGTAACTGGAATTTTGAAACTGTACCTGCGAGAGTTACCTGAAGCCCTTTTTACAGATGATCTTTATCGTAAGTTTCTTGAGGCATTCAGTAACCCAAGGGGTGAGGATAGCAAGAAGCATGCCATGCTGCATCAGTGTTTTACGATGTTACCACAACAAAATCAGACTATTATCAACTATCTCTTGGCTCATCTTATCAGGTAAGACAGTTCAGTCAAGAGGAAATTCAGTAAAATCTCACTGCCACATACTTGGGCAGTATGACTTTTTCTCAATTTTACCCAAGTGGCACTTTAAGAATAATTTGTATTTAAATTTTAAAAAATGGAAACTGGACAGAAAAAGAGAGTTCTTTTCACTGAAATAACATCTTCCTGGGTTTTTTCTGTCTCATTGAATATGAACAGTTTTCATTTCTTTTGGTTTGATCTATCCGTTACAGTTGCATGGTTGTATTCTGAAAATAAAGTCGCGTTGTCACCAGCATTACATATACTGTCACTGAATGTAACTTAATGGTAATGGAAGTCTCTAATGTGGCCAATACTAAGGCTTTGCTGTTATGCATACAAAGAGAATGATAAACATAGAGCACTCTGTTACATCAAAAGGAATATTATAATTTATATTGTCATATTAGAAACTGTGATTATATCAGGAAACAGACAGACATCAGTACACAGTTTCAAAATGTGAGTTGTTAAAATCTTTGAAACCCTTAAACACTATATCATTTATTTGTTATAGTGTGCCTTTTCTCTCAGTAAGCTATATTAATATATTTTGTTTTTTATTTGATTTCGTTTGGCCTACATTTGCTTGGTCAGGCACTTTAGTTCACCTTTTAAAATATTTGCAGGGTTAATCAACATGAAGCTCAGAACAAAATGTCACTGCACAATTTGGCCACAGTGTTTGGCCCAACATTACTCCGTCCTGGCTGTTCAGGCTCTGGGAAGTCTGAATCTGCTTCGAGACAGCAGCGATGTGATCCGCTGGCAGCTAGTACAGTGGATGTGATGGCTCAGGCTGGCATTCTATATGAATTTCTTCAGTTCCATGCCAGTGGAGGGCAGCCACAACAACACAGCTGAGATAAAACTGCATTAACATCCTAATTATAAGGGTTTATCCAATATGAGTACCAGCTGTGGAAAAATTTTTATTCCAGAACACTTGTTAAGCTAATTCATACCATCTCATTTTGTACATATGCCATTGTAATGGGGTGAGAATTATCATTTATCATAAATTTTATGGAGATAAAGAATTAGACATTTGTATTTTATTATAAGAGGGATGACATACATAAAACTGTCATCATGTCATTTTTTGAGACCATGTAATGACCCATACATAATGTAAATATGAACCGCAAGCTCAAAAATTGATGTAACATTGAAAATGTTACTAAAGTTGTTACTTTTATGAATGGTATGCTGTATTGCATGTCACCTAACCCCTCATTTGTGTATAAACAAGACTGCAAACAGTGTAATTTGTGGTGTGGTGCACAGACTTCACCAAGGCATTCTTTACTTTCAAAAGTCATTCACTTCTATGGCACATGCATAACTGTATTTACATTTATGCCCACAAGAAAAGTATGGCCTTTCCTGCACTGATTTTCACAAAACTCACAAATGCTGAACAACATTATGGGTAGATACCTTACTTGGAACTTTTCTCAAATTGGGCAATAAACATGGAAATTATGGATAGAAATTCATTTCTGCCACAGATATAAAGTATGACTTTCACTGCACTAATTTTGCATGAAACTCACAATTACTGGAATGGATTTATGAGGATACCTTGTGTACCAAATTTCTTGCAAAACAGTCAAGAAATGTGGAAAGTATGTGTGGAAGTTCATTTTTGCCCTTAAGTAAGGTATGACTGTCGACTGTCAGCCAGTTTTCTTGACATTCACACTTACTTTACAAACTCTTTGTAAAAAACTCTTATACCAGTTTAGTCACTGATACAAGTCACAGACACATGGATGAACATGATCTCAACAAAAGGTGTTCTGTTCTTACTTCTCATAGAATGCCATATAACTTACATGAACATGTGAGAGACACTGTAAGATGCTTAAACATTATAATTTTAACCCCTTCAACTGTGCATGTTCCTATCCCTCACCCCACAGCTTGCCATTTGTTGTACCTGTCTGAAGAGAATTCCATGTTGTCATAGGCCAGAAACAGTGTAGTCATAAGACAGTTTTTATACAATTCTAGATGAATGAGACCTGGCCAGGAAAATATAGATGGCATATGTCATATTGATATTTTGGTTTGTGTTCTGCAAGATTGTTGTGTACTTCATGTAATAGTCTCTTGTACTTCGTGTTGAACTTCTGTTATCATTGCTGTGTGTTGCAGATGCATTGCCAACATGATGGGTGCACTTAGTTCCAGAACTCCTTACAGCATTGAAGTATTAAAACAGCAGTGTTGCCAGCATAAAAATACAGTAATTTGGTGGTTGTAATGTTTATTCATTTGCAGCTTTAACAGTGGCAGTGTTTAAGGTTCTGTGAGCAGGGAACCATTATTTTTACATTACTTCACCAGTTACTTGCAACATAAAAAGAGATGACCAATTAACACATCTTCCATAATATTGCCATTTTTGTGACATTCTTGTAATCTTTTTTATAGATTGTTTGTACTTACCTGAATGAAACATTGTCATTAGAAATAGTTTATACTTCATAATGTGATTTTTTTATTGGCAGCACGTGCATAAGAGGTGCCAGTTTATAGAAATATTATATATATATGTGTGTGTATGTATGTATGTATGTTTTTTAAGGTATTATTAATGTTCTTGAACAACTACTGCTGATTGTTTCATCTAGTCATACAATAGTTTGCTCGTAGTGGCAATGGATACCAGCAGCTGTTTTATTCCAGTGACATTACTTGGTGTGCTTATAGGCAGCTGTTTCTTGTGTATTGAACTTGAAGAGTGTGAAGACATGCAATAGTATTTATTATCTTTGTGTTCTTTTTATGTAGAACCTGCCCATGTATTACATGGAAAGTATGGAGTATGCGTTTAGAAAGAGTTCTGTGCGTGTGTATCAGTGAGTGACAAAGAATGCCTAAAATGTGGTTACAAACTGGTTGATATAAAATGAACATTTTTATTAAATGTAGATGGTTATTTTATACAGGCTTGTAATAGATAATTGTAACTTGTGGACACCCCTTGAAATTTGCTAAAGATATACACATGGACCAGTTTGTGAAATCTCAGACATAGTCTGTAACCTTGGATTTCTAAAAATTGTGTACTTGCGAATCTAAAAAATTGCTTTTGTACTTCAGTTCAGATAATATACAATTAATAAGGGGCCAACAAAGTTGAAAATGAACATTAACTTTCCAGAGTGTTCCGTACATTTTTAGGGTACATCATATGTACAATTATACATATTATTATTATTTAGGTATGTGCAAACACATAAATTATGAATATAAATATCGCTGTAATTATGACATTGAACTGATTTCAAACTTCAAGCTGAACATGGAAGTATACTCTCATTGTTGATCTATAAAACATTCATTTCTAAATTTTACATTCTGTGCAACTTTAGTGTGTGTATGGTGGATGCTACATAACTTTATATTTATTTACAAATGAGGTGTCCGTGTGAGGAGACGTCGGTTGCTACTGTTGAGTTTCTTCTTAATAAATTATTCATGATATGATTAGCATTTTAAATTCCATTATGTAAGTGGTACACTGTTAATCTTACATAAAGTGCTTGACGTTTGGTATTTATGTATTTAAAATTAAAGACAAGGCTCTGAACATGGGTGAAAAACAAGTTTTGTTCTTTGCTCACTACATTTTCAGCAGCAGCAGCAAACAGTCTTTCACTTACTACACCTGAAGAAGGCACAGACTGGGGTTTGAAAAGATATGACTAGGAAGTGGTGCTTTCTGCTAATTTTCCCACCCCACAATAGAATGCCACTTTTGTTGATGAAGTTGATCTGTGAAAATATGAAATTTTTAAGTTCTTACGGTAATTTCTTGAAACTTCTTTGAGTACTTGCTGCACTAATGTGGTTGTTCCTGTTCAAGTAACCCTGTCTGAAAATTGTCTTCAGCTCTTTCCTCTGCCTGTTTTCTTTGCAATATCTTTGGTCAAATTTCTTTCTGCCTCTGACAACATACTGTTGAAGGATAGATTAATTATTGTGAAACACATACTGTCAGACTGCTTCTGAAATGTTGCAGGAAAATGTTCAAGCAGTTTCTGTGGTTTTCTTCATTACACTTTTTTTCAGTATTTTTACACATTGGAAGTCATTCTGTTGTCCTTGACAGGGTAGGATAATCATCTGAGTTCACACCTTTGCAACAAATACCAAGTGCTTAAAATTGTTTGAAACCTGAAAGCAGAATTGATATAAGTGTATGGCTGGTGTCTTAATTTTAATCATAATTTGTGGTAGTCTGTGTGTGACTTCTGTACCTGCCATCCACTGCAATTAAATTGTCAGGTATCAAGTAAAAGTACTAGTATTGCTCCTTAATTTGGAGAAAAATATGAATTGATGTTAGTGACTTCTCCAAGACATGACTGACTAAATCCCCCCCCAAAAAATAAAGTATATAAATTTATAGTCTAACACAACTTCATTGTATAAAATATATTTAATTAAAAGAACATCACAGCTACAATGTTTTGGCTTTCATGAAGCCATCTTCAGGGCATAACTTAATATATAATTGGCAACGCCTAAAAATTACGAGATACCATTTACATTTGTTGATTAATATAACATATTATAATATACAGTGTAATATATATATATATATATATAAAATGTAAAATAGCGTGGGTTAATAGAGCCATATAAAGTAGAAATTTTGATTATGATGGAAATCTTATGTGTTGGCAGTCTTGTAGGATTTGTAATTGTTGCAATATTATTTAAGATCCACTTCACTCAGAAGATGGGAGGTCTTTGTCGTGGGACTCCTTTTATGGTGAATGTGGAGCACTTTTTATATATATTGAGTAAAAGTGTAGTATTATTTTCATAGGAAATCTCTTAGATGAAATAGTGATGCAGTATTTTTGGTGCGCATGTTTATCAGTGGAAATATTTTTTGAATTTTCTGTATAGTCACGTGGAAGGAATTTTATGTTTTTTGTTTGACACTGATCACTTTTTATATAAGACACATGAAGTTTTGTATAATTACATAGATTTTTATTTTTGTTGGTTAGAATACTGATTTCGGTCCTTGACTGTACAGCGTAGCATGAATGCTGAAAGAATCTATTTCAATTGAACATTATTGGTCACTGGCAGATGAGTGGGTAGGAGCCTAGCATTGTTGCAGTGATTAAATGTGCCAGTTTGAGTCATTGTATTGGCATTGTATTTATGCAGATACACAACATTAAGCAGTCATTAGTGATGAATTTGATTTTGAAAGAATACATTTTTTCTTGGTTTTAAATTATGAACATTTAAACATGATCAGTCCTGCACTTCTGCTCATGTGCAGACATGATACATTGCAATGTTCAAAACCTTCATCAACATTAGTGCCAGCTTCTGTCATTTACATGATTAATCCTTTGACACCAGACTTAAATGCCAAATGTATAGTACATAAACCCCAAATTTAAATTAAAGAACATAATATCTTCGTGTGTACTGTTATAAAAAAAAGGCATGTTTTGTAAGACTTTACCTTAAAATTTAACAAAATAAACTGTAGCAGTCTGTTTATTAATTAAGTTGTACAAAATTATTCACATATTTTATAATACATTCAGGCCTCTGAATTGTGAGCATTATCTAGAGTGTGGTGTGAGTATTTATATAACACACTTTGAATTTCTGCCAAAGATCCTTTGGACCTTGAATGACTCTTTCATAACTAACTTACATATTAAATTACTATGTACAGTTTTGGTCCCTTTTCTTGGAAGTTCATTGTGGTGTGTCATTGTTCCAGTTTGTGGTTCATCTTCTTCCACTTGTTCTCCATCTTGTTTTTGTGATTGCTGCTGCTGTTTGTTTGCTGCATTTGTACCTATTGTCTTTCCAATATTTCATTGTCTTCTTTGTTGCTTTATACACTCTTCATTTATGGTTTCATCTTCAATTTTTCTCCATTTTCTAGATGCCACAGTTGAAAGTCAACTATGTATTATACTTTGTGTCCTGTGTACCAATGAAGTTATTGTCCACTTGTATGGCAAAAACAAAACAGATACACGTAAGCTAGATTTTGAGTGCTTTGTTAACTTTGGTGCAAGTCAGTGGTGAACCTAGGAAGATTAGAGGGATTGAGGAATGTATGTTGCACTTCACTCCTCATGACCCTTCTCACAGTGCCCCAGGACTACTCTAAACTACCCTCAGGAACTGTCGTGAAGTTATACACCTCAATTTATGTTTCAACCAAGTTTATTTATACATATTTACACACACACACACACATACATTTACATATATGCATACTGCAGTCTGATCAATACATATTCATTATACCACCAAACACTTTTGACAGTGTAAGGGAACATTGCATTCCTTACATATTTGTATTCTCTTGACAGTGGATGCCAGTGTAAGCAGTAAGAACCTCATGTCCCAAGAAACTAGCCATGCCAGCAGAGGCAGTAGTCAGACTGCTTCATAAATTTGTGTTACCTGATTGTTTCAGAGTCATAGTGGTTGGGGGGCAGGGGAGGGGGAAGGGGAGGTCACATTCTGAATAAACAAACTTGTCTTCCCACTTGAGAGGACAGTTTCATGTATCATAGTAGTACACAGCAGCTGAGGGTTGTACAGGAACATGCCTAATTGGCATGTTCTTGGCGACAGCTTCAGCCAACCTTTGGCATTTTCAGCAGCCCACTGCAGGTCAGCTAAAGCTGGCATTTGGATCCAAAGGGTTACAGAAATGTTATGCTTATAAAATAATGGAGAACAGGCATATGTGATGTTTTAATGTAGCTTAATGAGTGTGTCTTGACAGTAGTTGTAATATTTGTGATTGAAATTGAGTGTTCAAACCCAGAATTATACTTGTGAATAATCTGGGAACAGTTCAAATTTCAAACTGTTTGCACATACCTGCTTGTATTATTACCATTATGTAATACATTTTGTACATTATAGACAGTGCTAGATGGCTTGGTCTGCTGTTTTTGTGAATTTCTTCCGAAAGAACCCTCACCCATTTGTGGTCATCATTGTTTCTAGATGTTAGACATAACACCAGTATGGTCTGTCTTACAAGAGAATTGTCCATCTTCTCTGTTATCCAACAAGAGCTTTCCTTTTAGCTGTGAGATCATTTTGGATCTTCCTGAAATTTGCAAATTCCAAACAATATGTTTAGTAGTCTGGTAAAATTTCCCAGCATTGTAGACTTTTCTTTGTAATTTCTAGCAAGGTAGGGGAATCTGTAGCCATGTGAAGTAAATTGGGACTTAGGACCAGTTACGAGACTGGAATTATACAGAAGATGGCTAAAGGGGCTCCAGTGTTGTGCAAGGCCCAGCAAACCAATGGTAGATGTGGTGTTGCTCTTAATAGTTAGAAGCCTCTTCTATGTTTGTGCAAAAACAGAAGCTATATTTTGGAATTTCCTTGTATGTTTTCTTAATGTAAAGCTTTCCCTTATTTAGTTTGCCATTCCTATGTGCCCAATCCATTTATCCCATATCTCAGTTTCATGTTTTGTGTAGTCAAGGATTTCCTTCTGTTAATGTTAAAGTCTGTGGTATATGTGAAGATAGTAAACAATAAAATTCAATAATACAGGTTTTGAAAAATAAGGTACACACTTTGATGCCAAGAACTTTGTTGTGACTTTGATGATACGTATCACATGGATAGCAGATGGTACATGTAACACTGCCTCATAGGTACTACTGACATTTAAGCATCTGTCACACCATGGTACCAAGGCATGTATCCCTGCATAGAGGCAGTCATCTTTTCATTCAATTCAGTGCCATATAAGATCAGTAGTTCTGACAGCTTTGTTAAGTAATCTGAGGAAGATCCAGGTTTTCTGAAATGTGGTGCTGTGTTGTTGGTAAGTAATTCTAGCAACATTGCCGTGAGAACCTCAAACCTTGCAGCATGGGAAGTAGCAAAAGTCTGGTGAAGTACAGTAATTAAACAGTGAATAAGAATAACTGGAACATTTGGGATGGGTAGAATTAGCTTTTATCCACTGTGCCTCATGTTAGTGAGCTCACAGTTTGTGGTCTAGTTGACTGTGCATCACATTATTGTGTAGTTATTTGGAGTGAGCACATAACACTTACGGCAGTAGGTCTTTGCTTTCCTGGCTTGTTATGCAGTGTAACAACCCAGGAGAGCAGAAACCTATTTGCACCATAGCAGAAGCCTGAAATTTTGCAGAGTTATGGCTCTAATTCTCTGCACTGCTGTATACAGATTTTTGTTATGCTTTCCTCTGTTTCTTACAAAGATGAACCCTATCAGGTTCCTTGTTACCATGAAAGGATCAGGTTCAGTCATATTATCCATGTGATCATTTGATTGGTTTGCATTGTTGTGGGGTTTCTAAATTCTTAAATAGGAGTTTCTGAGTGAGTCAGAAGGAAGACAAAACTAAATAAACATCATGTGTTTGTATTTAGTGGAGGAATGTCAGAGAGAGTGGGGGTAGACCACCATTACAAATTTGGAAGTCAGGCACTGAACCTGCAGATCTTCTGGTACTAGTAAAGTGTCCAGAAAGGGTGAAAGTTTTTGTCACGTTATAGTTTATGGATAATAAGGGAAAATAACTCGATTGTAAACCATGAACTGCTACTCTTATTATGCTGGTGACAATGTAATGGAAATGAATGTTCTCTTATGTGTGTTAAGATGGTTAGAGAAGTGAGGGTAGGGGATAAACATATAACATTACTGGCTGTATCGCTTACCCTTGGAATTAAAGACATCATAGTCCCTTGAAATGCTAGCAGCCTTACCCAGTGACACAGCATTGCATTTGAATACTCAGCCACATTCCTGCATGAATCTCAAATGCTGCATGACTAGTTAACATGTACAATGGGAGTGTATACTTGGGGAAAGGAAAGGTAAAATGCAGCACAGATAATGGTGACTACACATATCCATGAAAGGTCTTATGAATATGGGGAACACAGCACTTATGTTAAGCTGATGTAGAGAACATAATGGCTGTCATATACTGTATTTTAGTTTGAGAATGGCAATGTTGACAAAATTTATTTACCCACCAGATCTAAGCATACTCATTAGCTGCATTACTGAATGTTGCAGGAGAGTGGATAGTGCTCCTGTTTTTATATTTAGGAGGTCCTGGTTATGAATATTGGTTTGCAGTGTTTGAGTTTGTACCCAGTCCTAGGGCAAATGCTGGGATTGTGTCAATTTAGGCCATAATACCTTCCACATCCTTTCCAATTCATTACTCACTCACCATTATCATTTGATGAAACATAGTATGAGTTAAAAATTATGCTATAATGGCATTGTAATAAATAACTACAAGGACCTTAGTTAATCCTATGTAAATTACGTATCAATGGACATTTCATATGGCAATCCAAAATGAAAACTCTGTTCTCACAACCATTATAGCCATACAGAGTTGGACAGTTGTAAAAATGAAAGTTCAAATGATTCATCCACAAGCACTGCAGATAGTACATAGCACATTATCCTCAAACAGATATTAACTTCTATCCCAGCTCGGTACCTTAACCATGTGTCATTCTTGTCCCAACCCATGGACGCTAGTCTGACAAACTTTTAAATGGTTCCATGACAGAGCATGGAGAACCATGACGCCTTGCAAATGGAACTGATGGAGAAATATAGCCAATCTATTGAGTGTTCAACTTCAAAACTTCCACTGTGGAGTGGGAGCATTTTAGCTGTGTTTCAGGGAAAGATACTATATATGAAGGGGTAAATTTGGTTCATGTAATCCTTCCTTCTAGCTGTCACCAAGTATGTCTCAAGAGTAGTTAGTACCTGTAAGCTCCTGTCAAGAATGTTAAATTCTGTGTTCATAAGGACCTGTCATAGAACATTCAGTGCGTCTTCTGAAAAAATTGCTCTCTAACTGACCATCTCGTAACCCTGGTGGCACAGATCAAACCTTTCATCCAAGCAGCATCTAGTGTTGTTTGTGTGTGTGTGGTTGTGTGTTAAGGAGTAGGAATATTCAGAATCTGACTTTGTACAGTTTTGTACCCCCTCATGTGTTGGAGAATTCCACTCCTTGCAGGGTCAGTCCTCGGTGTCACCCTTTCTCTGTCCCCATCAGTGATACTATAATTGGGGTTCATCATCTGTTTATGGATGCTGTCTGTCCCACTTCCTCAGCCACTAAACAGTCGAAGGTGACACATGGCCACTTCCATCGGCTGAAGCCCACATTTCCAAAATCCAGTCTTTTTATTGACAAAATTTGTGTGTCCTTTTGAAAGGATCTTGGCTATTCTATGACATTAGATTCGTAGGACTAGATTCAGTACAGTGAGACAATAGTGTTTGCGAGTTTCTTTTATATGCACAACAGGTTTCAGGGAGTTTGAAGTATGCCAATGACCAAACAAGTGACCCAGGTTTTGATATTTCTGAACACTAATCTTCAGTCTTCCAAACTGACAGTTTCTTTAATTCATTCACTAGTAATTCCTTACAGGTGTGCACCTAGAATTTCTCAGTGGGGGAGGGAGGGAGATGGCTGACCCTTATGCTATACATAATTCGTGCTTGATTTTAAAAATCATGTTACAAAAGTCATATTTTAAGTGTAAATAATATAATGCTGTAGGCAACTGCATCAATACATATACAAATATAATTACTTGTTCTGTGACTCACTTTATTTAAATCACAAGTTCTAATATTCTTGGTTTTTCGATTTTATGAGAGACATTTTAATTTTTTTATTTTATATTTAAAAATTCTAATGTACTAGTCCTCAACTGATTTCAGTGGCTGATTTTGGCTGAAGGATAAATCACATAAAACGTTTGATATCATTGTGTCTACAAATTCTGTTTTTTTTTTAATTTCGATTTGGAGGGCTGTAGCTCGGCAGCACCCCCCCCCCCTCTCCCTTTTGATACGCTCCCTGATTCTTTATATCGGCATTCTTCAGTAGTGAAAATCATAATTTACAAAATATTAATCAGGGAATGACGTGTTGCAGCGCAAAAATCGGTCCCGTTTTTTCATTATGTTATAATCATGCAGAAATGTCGGCAGGCAGACAAGTTGGTGCACTTTCACCGACTTGGGTTTTTGACATTTAATCATTTTTAAATCAAAAATAAAAATTCTACAAGAGCAAAACATTTCATACAGTTTCTACACATTTAGTCTAAATATTTTAATTAAACGACAACTGTGTTACTTTCTTGTCCAGCATTGATTATTAAAAAGTCTGGTCACTTGACATGTAATGTGCACGACCGTACTAAAAATCCTGTCACCGCTGATGCCACGATATAACATGCTCATAACGTGCGTACGTACGTACTCTGCGCCAAAATCGTAAAACAGGGAAATTTGTATGTTGGAAGAGAGAAATAGTTTCCTGCTGATCAACATTGCTTACGATGCACAGAACACAGATCAGGCACAGAACGTGTGTGTGTGTGTGTGTTTGTGTGTGTGTACGTACGAGTGTATGTGTGTGTGTGTGTCTGCCATATACAATTGATTATTTAGTTGGTGCACTATCTTGAATTTCGTTTGGAAACTGTACGACTTGGAATAAAACGAGAAATATGTCGAACGATGTGGATGAGAGGTACAGTATGTATTTCGTAACGACAGAGGATACTAGTGAAGTGGCTGTATCCTGCTCTCCATTTGGACAGACATACATTCTGCCAATTCTTATTTTCATTTGGCAGGGTGGTCGACGAGGTAGGAGCGTTGAAAGCAATTCTGATGGACGAGTTAATAGTGCGAAGTAATGAAAGGTTAGTTTTGATATTTGGTAGTATGTTTGAAGTGTTAACCAGATTTCGTTCAGTTCTAATAGTTAACATCGGCAACGGAAATGCATGTGTACCTTCAGAATTTCTCTCTAATACTTATTGTTGTAATTATGTATATAACAGAGTATAATTTAAGTTATTTACGTTCCATAGAGCCTTCTTTGGACAAAGCCAAGGGTGTAGAATATGTATGTGTGTATGTTTGTAAAAGTCTGTCAAATATAAGATGAAGTATCTATTTGCCACCACTATGTAAATATATATATATAAAAACGTACATACATACATACAGTCTTTTTACAGACACTGCATAACATGACACAGATACAATTATAAAAGTTGTATCATACACAGAACACCATTGAGACTAGATGTACAGTATTATGTAAGTCTAAATACGTGATAGTCCAAAAGTTATATTACATATATTATATAGTTTAAGAATTTTCATTTGAGATAAATTCATCCACACTTGTTTTGTGTATGTGATAATAAAGGTATGTTATACTGTCACTTCTTTACAACATTATGTATTAATCATAAATTATATTTATTACAACAGTGTCCCTTTATTCTTTTGAGCATTCTTGTTTTGACTATTCAGCAGCCATCATTATGTTTATGTTCAGTCATATTCAAGTTAATACCCTTTTTTAATAAGTAACAGTGTTAAGAGTTTAAAATTAATAAGATTAAAAATAATTAATTGAAATATTTTGGTGTAAACTGTGCTGTACTGCATTTCCATTAGCTTTATTTTCCATTATGTTTTCTCATCATTAAATTGTTATATTTGTATATTATTTGTTAATTTTGTCATGCTGAGAGTTAAATTAGGACTGCCCCAAACAAATAATGATAAAAGGGCCAACAGAAAAGGAAAGCATGGAATAAACTGTACATTTTAATATTAATTCTATTTTTACTTAGTTCATCTTATAGATCAACATACAATTGGTATGGGATATGTCACAGTAATAACAGTACTTGAAATTCTACAATATGTAGGAGGTTTTCCCACAGTGACCTGTGATGTTTTTTGAAGAATATATATTGACTACACAAATTTGAGATATATGGTAACATAGAGTGTACTTTTATGCTTTTAATACCAAGTTATTTTTTGTAAGAGAAATGTAGTAACTTCTGTGCATAAGACAAAGAAAAACCCCATATAATATTTGAAACATGTTTATCTAATACAGTGTTCAAGTGAATGGTGTGTGTTGTAATAGGTAAGTGATTAAGTGTTGCCATTTATTACTGTAAATGGTTCACTAAATAATTTTGCAGCTTTCTGAGGTTTTATTCCATCTTTGGAATCTTTGGACATGCTAGGTAGAATGCATAACTTTGGCTTTTGGTTATTAGGACATTCTTGAAACATGAGGAAGAATAAGCTATACAAAACTTTACATTTTAGACTTAGTTAATATGCTTTATTTCATGGTGTGCTGACTTTTGTAGTGTGAAAATCTTTCATTATATGGTAATGTCAGTAACGGAATATGGTTTTTGGTCTGGTGAGAAGGTAGCAAGAAGATCATGGGTCATACTGAAAACATTCTGGATTTTATCCTACATATTTCACCCCCCACCCCCTGGTAGCACTGATTATAGTGTAATGATATTACTTGTAATTGCTGTGTATTTGGTTATTTGTAGGTTTTTAGTGATGCTGTTAGTAGTTCAGACCCTAGTGCCAAAATATCTTTGTGGAATACTATTTTCCCATGTGTGCAACATAACACTGAATGTTTCAAGATTAAATTAATAGTTTAAATAATACAGAGATCACATGTGTTCATATAATGTATTTTCTTCCTTATTCCTCGTGTGGTTGTGCTGTTGTTTGCCAGGATGAATTTGGATATCATTCCACTTTTTTTAATGATGAATATTCTTAATTTTGTAGTGGTTACCCAGTTGCTGTTGAGACAGTGATATTTCCTTCTACTGCGGATGATACGTTACAGCAGTATGTCTGCCTCACATTGGTGGTTGAGTTACCTCCTGGCTATCCAGATGTAGCACCAGTCGTTTCACTACGTAATCCTCGTGGCCTGGATGATTCAGTGCTCGGCAGGATAGATAGGGAAGTAAAGGAAAAGTGTGAAAGTTATTGTGGTCAAGCTGTCATCTATGAACTTATTGAGGTATGTTTGCAAAAAGAAAGACACAACCTTAAACACCAACATGGATTTATTTATTTCATGATTTGTCTACATTTTACAGCTAGTCTCATTTGTGTGCATTGTATGGAATAGGTATTATCATGAAATAAAATTCGGTTTGGACATTTCACATATGAGTGCCTTTTACAGTCTTTGAACTGAAGATGTTCAGCCATTCCACATGTTTATACTGTCCTTAACCAACAGAGTGACTTGATTAAAGTGGTTATTCCCTTCTCTGAAGGTTTCAGGTTTCATTCTAGCCCCAGAGTCTGGCTATCATAATGTAGCTATTCATGAATCCTCAGTTCTCCAGGCTGTTCTTGGAATTGTATTTTAAAATTGGCCACAATCACATAATTTCAATAGATTTATCACATTCACTCATCAGTTACGTGCTGTAAGTTTGATGAGGACATGTCATTCAATATACAAACAACTTGCTTATTAAGCTGTTCAGTTGGTATTGTTTAGCTACTGTACTGAACATACTGTTTGAATACCATGCATTTATAATTTTATTTATTATGAGATGTTATTTTTAACTGTTCATGCTACCAAACTTCAGTACAGTTATTAGACTTGATGTAGGACTTGTTTGATCATGTATTAGTAGCCATTTTATGTTTATCTCTTAAATCTGCTGAGTGAGTGGAGAGTGGTTCCTTATAAGCAGTTTTTCTTACTGAATTCGTAGGCATTTAGGCTTATCTCCGTACCACATTTTACATGCCTTGCTCCAGTGGTTCATAGGTATTGCCACCATTACAAGAGCTCAGTATGAATATCATGCAGTTGCCATGTTATTGTTTTACAGATTATTGGACTTACACAGGAATACTGCTTTGACAGTTAGTCCACCTTAAAGTTACCTCAACAGTCATTGCCAGTTGTTGACGATCTGTTGCTTTGTATTATTTGAAGACTCTTTTACTGAAGTTGACTGAGCTGCAGCTGCTGTTGCTACAGGTTGCTGCACAGTGCTTCTTTGAAGGATTGCCCAGGGGTAAAGTACTTAAAGAGAAACATCCTTCCTCTTGACTTCTTGGTGAAAAACCTACGGGGTTTCCTTCATTGCAGTTTCCTTTTTTGTTTGACTCTGAACTCGGTAGTTGGCGGGGTGGTGTCTCTCTTTCTGTTTTAAGCTACAGTTGGTGCAGCTGGGTCTAGAAGTTTCCTACATCTCAGCTTTACAGCACTCTTGGTGGAGGTAGCTGCTTCTTTTGCAACATAAACACTGAGGTGGTTGCCTATAGTGTGTCTAAATGTGGCTGAATTTCTTACATTTATGACTGTTAACCTTTAAGTGACCTGCGTTTGCATCTGTTACATCTGTGTTTATGTTATGCAAGCACATGTAAAAGAACACCCCTAGAATCTCATTTTATGTATTTCTACAACAAGGAAATTTACTACATTTTTAAGGCATGCTGCATAATCTCTGTTTTATTTTCCAAAAAGTGCCATTTATTTCAAAATTGTATCCTTTTCTTTTCATATAGTATTTACAATTTTCTTAAACCATATGCTAAAATCTAAAGGCCAACATGGTCACTGAAAGGTTACAACACTTTGAGCCCTGCATTTCTCCACCCTAATTAATATGCAGCCCAGGCTGTTCAGTTTGACAAGTTCTTTGAGTTTTTGGCTCTTTGGTGGGGTTACATTGAACAGAAAGAGGTTGACCCAGCAGTTCTCAGTACAGCCTTTATGGACTTCCCTGGCTTTGGTTGGAAGGTGAAGTAATACAGTTCATAATGTCAAACAAGTAATATGGGAGAAAAGTCAAACCATTTCTGAGGTCGCCGTTGGAGCTCTGTGCATACTTTGGACTAAAAATTGCCGTACACTTTAGATTTTAATATTTGCTGGGGGTGAATTATCTTTGCTGCTGACATCAGCACTAAGGAAGCAGCCTATCTGTCTTGATTTAGGGCTCCTGCCTTTTTGTTGTTGTTGTTGTTGTTGTTGTTGTTGTTAGAGGG
>Ga0123352_10000428_pt1 | contig 50897 bp, 41 predicted proteins | sample TergutLab28metaG_FD_89700 | JGI IMG/M metagenome (GOLD analysis project Ga0123352, IMG submission 89700) | Labiotermes labralis P1 segment gut microbial communities from Petit-Saut dam, French Guiana - Lab288 P1 | ecosystem: Host-associated > Arthropoda: Insects > Digestive system > Gut ... | reverse complement strand
TTCAGACAAATGAAGATCTATTGCTTTGAGCTGAATTTCTATCGGATATTTCATGAAAAAGTGTACCTCCTAAAGTCGATTCTAGATGTATTGTTTCTAGTTCAACTTTTGGGGTACACTTCAATTAGCCGTAGCGGTTTCTCCTTGTGATTTATCAGGGGCGAACCGTCTGCGACCAAACATCAGGCTGCCTCTTATTTATGTGTTCATTCTAGCAAAATCTGACATCTTTTAGCAATAAGCCTTAGAATAGACTCCTAAATTAATCCCACCTTATAAACCAGCAGAGCTCACCCCATATATTGCTTGCTCTGTAGTAAACCCTTCATGCTCTAACTGTCTAATTAGTCCGTCCCTTGAGAAGCTCATAAAATCCAGGTAGTTTTCGGCTGATCCTGCAGCCTGCTCATTCCAGTCTACGCTTAGACTATCAACAGCGAAGGTTGCGTCCTCTGTCGAAAAATCCTCAAACTCCAGCTGTCTTATAAGTCCGCTTCTTGAAAAATTCATAAAGTTCAAATAGTTTTCTGCAGACCTTACTGCTTGCTGCTGACTCATGGTTACTTCAGGTACCTCTTCACGCTCTACATAAACGCGCACTGCACCAGCCATATCACTGAGTCCTAAAACTTCGGTAACAATCCAGTTTGCTAAATCCGCTTCTGCAACAGTGAGCGTTCCCTCTCTGCCCGAATCAGCAAAGATGAGTTCTAGATCAGTTCCCTCCTCAACAAGGATTGCTGTGCGATTTAGCTCCTCATTAAGTGCCGCCCTAAGGTCTGCGGCAGATTCTCCAATATGGTCCTCCGCAATCTGAAGAGCAAGTTCATCATAAGGATTAAGAGCTTCATCCAAGCCTGGTTCGCTGGAAGTATCCTCCACCACACTTTCTTCAACTATCACGGCTCGAGACCCAGTCTCATCAGTATCTGCCATCGCGGCCAGCACAACAGCTGCAAGACAGCAGAATACAAGAAATCCAAAAATGCCTAATACCCACACCCACCACAACTTATAAAATGGTTTCTTTTCTTGCTGAGCCACATCCGTGACTTGTGCCGCAAAAACAGGCTGCCCCTCCTGTGGAAAGGCTGTTTCTACCTGCTCAGACCGAGAGGCTTCCAATGCAGTTCCACACTGGGTACAAAATTGTGCGCCCTCTACGTTATTTCCGCATACAGTACAGAACCTTGCTGCAACCTCTTCACTCATAGTACTTCCCTCCACTTGACCATATGTCGCAAAATTTAATTAGATATCATCAAAAAATAAATGATCTTTACGAGCTCTAATATTACTACAAGCTAAGCAATTTATTCAGGCACTTACGCTATAATAAATGCCAATTGACTTAGTACGAAATGCTGTCTATCAAGAGGAAAGAAATTGAAGAAATATCTCATGCTATTACTAGCAGCTCTGCTTGTGCTTAGCGTTGGAGCACTTGTTGGCTGCGACGACTCGGGACCAACAGTTGTCGAGACACCTCCAGAAACAACCGAAGTCGAAGAAATCATTGAAGAAGAACCCGACTTTACAAACCTACCTGTAGGGACAGTAGTGGACTTGGATGGCCTGCAAGTTGCAGTCACCGAAGTTAAGGCTGGACCAGAAAGCTGGGGAGGCAACCCCACCACAGAAGTTGTAGTTACTTTCACAAACGAATCTGATACTACTTCATCATTTAATCCCTGGGATTGGCAAGTGGAAAATACCAGTGGCGTTCGCAGCAACGACGCTCTTACTGATGCTGACTCTCTAAACTCAGGAGACCTTGCTCCAGGCGGATCAGTAACAGGCAGTATGTTTTTTGAGGTTTCTCTAGACGAGGCTGCAAGTGTTGTCTTTACTCCAGACTTCTGGGGTGGCGACGACAGCCTAATCTTCTGGACTGTAGGGGAATAACTCCTAACCAAATGTCGCTCAATTTAAAAGCTGCACCCTAATGGGTGCAGCTTTTTTGGTGCCATAAAGAGAATGCGTCAGTTTGACGCATTCTCTTTATGAGCAGTCGCTGCATTCTCCAAAATAAGTCGTATGATGCCTGGATACAGAAATATTCATATCCGATACAACTTTAGGATCCAGATCATCGCTACCAGCAGTTACAGGGATGTCAAGGATTGCTGCACAGGTCTCACAGACAAAATGGTCATGCCGCGCAACAGTGGCATCAAAGCGCTCTTTACCTAACACTTGACCCAGGCTAAAAATCACCCCTTCATCACGAAATTGGTTCAGATTTCGATAAACCGTCGCCAGGCTAATCTTTGGATAATCAGTCTTTAATTCATGATAAATCCACTCCGCCGTTGGATGGCTGGTAGTGGACTGTAATTTCTCTAATATTGCTTCTCTTTTTTTACTATAATTTCTGCCGCTCACGGTTCCTCCACAAGAATAAATTGTGACTACGAACATTCTATTATACCCTCTAGTCTTCTTATGTTCAAAAGGTGCCACCAGTATCTCTAGTGGTGCTGAGCCTAATAGACCCAGCACCAACAGTGAATCAAGTCCGCTTAGTTGTGTTACCAACTACCAAGGAAAATTAGTGTTAAGGCGTTCCTTTTGAGGCGAAAGGGTTAGAGTTTCCCAACCAAATCAAGGCTAGGAGTAAGAGTTTCTTTCCCTGGCTGCCATCTGGCAGGGCAGACTTGATCACCGTGCTGTGCAACGAACTGTGCAGCTTGAACTTTTCTAAGCAGCTCTGCGCTATTACGTCCAATGCTGTTGTCGCTGACTTCGTAAGATACAATTTCACCCTCTGGGTTGATAATGAAGGTGCCTCTTAGGGTTAGACCCTCTTCTGGAATAAGTACGCCGAAATCATTTGAAATAACATGCGTTGGGTCAGCTATCATGGGATACTTAATCTTTTTAATCGTGTCAGAAGTATCATGCCATGCTTTATGAGTAAAGTGCGTATCAGTAGACACTGAATAAATCTCACAACCAATTTCCTGGAAGGCAGCATAATTGTCTGCCAGGTCACCTAGCTCTGTCGGACAGATAAAAGTAAAGTCTGCTGGATAGAAGAAAAGTACTGACCATTGACCTTTTAGGCCTTCATTGGTGATCTCAATAAATTCGCCATCTTTGAAAGCAGTTGCCTGAAACTCACCTACAGTTTTTCCAATTAGTGACATTATTAATAACCCTTTCCTGTTTGATAATAGTAATCATTATTATTTTTCATGAGACAATCATGTCATACTAATTGGGATTAGGTCAAGGATAATTTCAGAATACTCTGGAAAGTAGGGGACTGCAATCCTTAGCTCCCCTGCAGTCAGAGCCTTGAAGTGTCCAAGAAATGGGTCAGGTCAAAATGATGGTAGGGGTGGTGGGATTCGAACCCACACTGTACGGATTTTAAGTCCGCCTTCTCTGCCAGTTGGAATACACCCCCACTTATAAGCTGCAGTCTATTCTAGTATGCCCGAAAACAGGTAAGCTTCTGCCATTCTGAACATCAAAAAGCCCTAATCAGAAAACATAGGTGCTGCAGCAATTGCAGAAAGTATTATCCCATAAAGTAGGTCTCTGTCACTGACGAAAAATTCCTCGCACTCTAAAGCGTCCAATACTGCTTCAAGAATTAAGGTTCCTGCAACAATAACACCTGCACGTTTCGGCTCTAGTCCAATTATCTTTTGTCTGGAAGCCAGCTTTCTGCTCACAAACAATTGAAGTAATTCCTCCAGGTCTTCTCTGGTCACTTTATATCCCTGAATCTCTTCTGGGCTATAGGGCTCAATCTTGCCCAGTACTGCTGCCAGGGTAGTGGCTGTGCCTGCAACAGCTACAATGCGGTCAAACTGCCCTACATATTTTTTCAGGTCAAAGCTACATACCTTCTGTAGATAGCTGCGAATACCCTTGACCTCAACCGATCTGGGAGGATCGCTGTCTATAAACATATCCGTTAACCTTCGTGATCCAATCTGCATTGAATCCAGCGCCAGTATCTCAGCCCTGCCTGTGTGTCCTAGTCGTCCCAAGGCAAACTCTGTAGATCCTCCACCAGAATCCACGACCAAAGTAGGCTTGTCCTCTCTACCCTTGCCGCCTTTATGACCCCTGCTCCCAGCATTGGTAGCACTTTCAGCACTGGCAATACCGTCAGACGCCCCAGCGGTTGCACCCAAAAAGGCCAATTGCGCCTCTACTTCCCCAGGGATAACCACAACATCAATCCCACGTCTTGCAGCACCATCTAGTAATTTCTCAGCATTTTTTGCATCACGAATCGCACTGGTAGCAACACACAAAGTATCATCAACCTGAAAGTGCTCTAATAGTTGAAGGTATTCCTCAAGCGCCTCAAGAACCGAAGCTATCCCTTTGCTCGAAAGTTGCCCATTAACCGTCATGCCTAGACCCAATTGTGTTATCCGTAAATCACGATATATTTCACGAATAGTGGATATCGCACCGTCTTGCCCCGCAATAACGTCAACGACCATAAGACGCGTGCTCATCGTGCCTATATCAACGGCGGCAATACGGGCAAGTTTTGATTCTGAATCCATGACCCTTAGTAGCCCCTAGTCAATATCAAAGACTGTGTCCAAGAAATCAGTCCACGCCCCAAAGGGCTGGGCATTTTCTGGAATAGAACTTACAACAGCTTCCCTGCTACTTCGGGGCTCACCTAAAGGAACTCCGTCCCGGGTGACCACAATGACGTTATCGCCCTCTACAACAAAGTTTAGCTCTCTGCGGGCATACTCCATTACGCCTTCTGTTGTTTCTAGGGAGGCTAGTTCATCACGCAATTCATCGTTATACTCTTGAATGCCCGCAAGTGTTGCGCGCAAAACACGCTCTTGCCTTGTTTCGCGATACCAAATTTGTGCAGGCTCATAGTACCAAGCCATCAAGACACCCGCGAACAACAATAGCACCGCGGGAATAAGCAAAAACCAGCGGGCTAAAAAACGTCTTTGCTGTTTCTGCTGCTTTCCTTGCTTCTTTTTAGGGCGCTTTAATTTCACTTTGAATAATCTGCATCAGCTGGATACCCTCATCAACACGCCTTACCGTAATCTGATCACGCGCTAGACGATGTGCTGCTGTTCGCAAGTTTCCGTAAAGGTGATGCATGCCAGCTGGCTCTGTTTTAATAAGGATGGAGCGATCTCCTCCTGCTTTGAAATAGCGAACTAAACGGGTCGCAGCACCACGGGGCACAGGATAGGGCACTTCAATACAGCGGATCGATGCTCCCCATGCAGTGATTACCTGTGCTGGGTTCAAAGGATTCTCTACACGAGGGGTCGTATAGATAGTCATAAGCATAGTGCGCTTTATTTGCCCGACTTCCATCTGACCCAGTTCAAATTTCCCTGTGCGCTGAGCATTCTCAAGAGCCTCATTGTCTACGACAAATTCTGCCGTGGCATGGTAGCCTTTCAGTGAAATAGCCCGCAAAGTAGAGGTCCAGTCAACAGATCCATCATCGGGGAGAATTAACATGACCTTATCTTTTACTAAGGGCAGCAGCTCACAAATCAGGGCAAGTATTCCCCGTCCACGCCTTGCAGGAAAGGTAACTACAGCAGAATCATAAAGAGGTGCGTCGTCTTCACCTTCGCTGCTTTCATCGTCATCAAACGACATATCTTCGATAAAACCACAGTGAACAGCAAGCTCTTTGCCATTGATTTCTTCTAGCTTTTTGCACAGCAGTGGTGCTGGCTCTATCGCGGTAACTTCATGACCCGCTGCAAGCAGCATGCGTGTAAATAGGCCTGCGCCAGCATCAACCTCAAGGACCTTACCCCCCTTTGCAGGAAGTTCTTTTAAGACGCGCTCTGTAAGTCCTGCGAACATCTTACCTGCACCATAATTGGCACCTTCACTTTTTGCGACGCGCTCTCTGCGTTCTAGCAAAGACTCCAGTGTCGTTCCGTACTGATGCTCTGGTGAAGCAAAGGGGTTTATGTTTCTAGTCATGGTTTTGCTCTCATTCTTGACAACACACGTACAGTTAACAAGCATCTGCTAGCTAATAGCTAGCAGTAAAATCTAATTCTTCCTCAATGCGCAGTAGCTGATTGTATTTTGCAACACGGTCGCTTCTTGCGGGGGCTCCCGTCTTAATTTGACCAGCACCCGTTGCCACAGCAAGATCAGCGATGAAAGTATCCTCTGATTCGCCACTGCGGTGCGAAATAACAGAAGTATAGCCACTGCGATGTGCCAGTTCAATAGCGTCCAATGTTTCGGTCAAAGTTCCAATCTGATTTAGCTTGATAAGGATTGAGTTTGCAACACCATTTTCAATTCCGCGCGCAAGACGCTTGGTGTTGGTGACAAAAAGGTCATCTCCAACCAGTTGGACAGTGTTTCCGATTCTTTCGGTTAGCAGCTTCCAGCCGTCCCAGTCCTCTTCGTCCATACCATCTTCAATACTTATGATGGGATAGCGATTTACTAGATCTTCCCAGAAGTCCACCATTTGCTCTGGGCTTAACTCGCGGTCCTCCCCTGCCAGTATATATACACCCTTATCAGAGTCATAAATTTCGCTGGCAGCAGGATCAAGCGCAATATTAACCTGTGAACCTGCCTCAAACCCAGCACGCTCAATGGCCTCCATAATCAGCTTCAATGCAGCTTCATTAGAATCAAGGTCGGGGGCGAATCCGCCTTCGTCCCCTACAGCAGTTCCTAACTTGCGTTCTTTCAAGACATCTTTTAGGGTGTGGTAGATTTCGACACACCAACGCAGACCCTCTGTGAAGCTTTCAGCCCCTGTAGGCATAATCATGAACTCTTGCAGGTCAACATTGTTGTCAGCATGCGCCCCACCGTTAAGGATGTTCATCATGGGCACAGGCAACCTGTGAGTATTTACTCCCCCAATATAACTAGATAGGGTAAGTCCTACTGATTGTGCGGCAGCATAAACGTTTGCAAGTGACACGCCTAGGATTGCGTTTGCCCCTAACTTTGACTTATTTTCCGTGCCGTCTAGGGCTATTAAGGTCAAATCAACAGCACGCTGATTGGTGGCATCCATGCCAAAAAGTGCCTGCGCGATAGACTCATTAACATTTTCGACTGCAGCACGTGTACCTTTGCCTAGATAACGACCTGCATCGTTATCGCGCAGCTCTGCTGCCTCGAAAATACCTGTGGACGCACCAGAAGGAACAATGGATCTGCCAATGCTGCCATCAGACAGAACAACTTGGGCCTCAAGGGTAGGATTCCCCCTTGAATCAAGCACCTCTCTGGCAAACACATCGATAATTTCTGACATTACTCCTCCTCAGTAATTACGGGATCAAGAATTTCAATACTTGCTTCGTCACGTAGTCTCTCGACTAGATCTACACGTTTCTGATTGCGTGCAGTACTTAGCTTCATGTCACGGATTCCTGGGGCAACGTCTTCAAAGGGAAGAGTAGCCTCAGCTCGCTCATCTGTAACCAAAATAATAAAGTGTCCCAGTTCCGTCGTGATAAGTTCAGATAACTCCCCAATATTTAGGCTATCTGCCGCAGCAATATAGTCGGGATGGCGCTGGTCAGGAACTCTAGGCCAGTCAGCGTCCCCACCATAGTCAGCACTACTCGCATCTATCGAATATTCCTGTGCTGCGTCAGCAAAGTCCTCTTCTAAATTGGTTGAATTTTGTAGTTCTTCCAACAAGTCTGCAGCTGTGCTTTCGTCAGCTAGAGGCAGCAGGATATGCGATGTTCTTTTTGCAGCAGGTTCTGTATATAAATCAATATTTGCGTCGAAGTATTCACGAACTTGCTCATCAGACATGCTATCTGCAGGCACTAGGTGCTCAAGTAAAGCCTCAAGAATCATGGCGTAACGGGTTTGGTCCCTAAACATTTCCAGAGTAAAACCATTAGCAGTCAGCTCTTCTTTAAATGACTCTTCACTAGGAAACGTAGCAGCGCGGGCATCAATCTGTTCCTGCACTGCATCATTACTAACCGTGACACCTTCTGCATCTGCTTCCTGCATTAACAGCAAGTCGTCTATCATCGAATCCAAAATTAGCCTTCGGGCAGCACCTGCTTCTAGACCCCCTAGAGTCGGGTCAAGCATTTCAGGATTTTGGATGGCGACAGCGTCAAAACGAAGATCAAGCTCTTGGACAGAAATTGTCTCACCATTAACACGTGCAGCGGGATTTCCCCTAAAAAGATCGGTGTTGCCGGTAATAAACCACGCGCCCGCAGCAAGTGCTAGTACAACAGCAAGAATCGCAAGAGGAATCCACACGGGGCGCTTCTTTTTCTCTGGTCTGTCGCGCCTTGCCCCTTCTTCAGGCTTTGCGCTAGAAATTACCGCAGCATCAGTAGAGTCTACCGCATCTGCTGCAGCATAGATATCTTTATGATCCATGCGCGCTGTAGGCAAAGAAGTTGCGTTCTCTTCATTGCTAAAATCAGGCATTACTGCCTTTCCCCAACTTAGGTCAAGTTCATCATCATTGTCGGGAACAGGTGGTAGACCACCACCCTCGCTAACTTCACCAAATCCAAGCTTGCCTTCCCTTTGGTCAGTGCCTTCGGCCCCAGGGGCCGCATAGGACATTTCACTGGGGTCAAGCTTGCCGTCCCCCCGACTTTCTGACTTTCTACCTCTGTCTAATTTTTGCTGAAGCATAGAATCACTTTCTATTCATGATTAGCGAACATAGACTCTCGACTATTCCCCACCAAATAATATAGCACGCATAAAGGATTCAGTCTCTTTTGCCACATTTTTTCCACAGGCTAAAGTTACCGTTATAACCTTAAGTCTGCGGTCAAAACTTGCTCCCATTTTTGGAAGCTCTTCTGTTATTTCTGGATCAAGCGTCTTCACAGCAATTTTCAACTTATCCTTAACCACTTCTACACTCTTTGCCCCAAGCTCTGCGGCAAGCAGGCGAATGCGGGCAATACTGAAAAGGCTCTGAACTTCAGTTGGGGCCGCACCATATTCCTTAACCAGTGCATCGAAGAAAACGGTCAGATCATCACTATCCTTGGTTCCCGCAATGCGCCTGTACCACAATACACGTTGCCCAATGTCTGGCATATACTCTTCTGCAAAGTACGCTGGGGACGGAATATCCACGCGAATATCAGGATGCACAACTTCTTCTGAACCACGCAATTCGGCAAGCGCGCTTGAGAGCATACCCGCAAACAAATCAAAGCCAACTGCTGATAGCTGTCCTGACTGGGCTCCCCCCACTACTGAGCCTGCGCCACGTATCTCTAAGTCACGCATAGCAATTTTGATACCTGCCCCTAACTCATCATATTCTGCTATAGCGGAAAGGCGCTCTATCGCTGTTGGGGTAAGAGCATCCCCTGGCGGGTATAAGAAACAAGCATAGGCACGACTATGACTTCTACCTACACGACCCTTCAATTGGTACAACTGCGAAAGGCCCAACCTTTGCGCATCTTCAATAATTAAAGTATTCGTACGCGGGTTGTCGATACCAGACTCAACAATAGTCGTTGCTATAAGAACTTCAACTTCCCCTGCAGAAAATTGCTCCATGATATATTCAAGTTCGTTTTCCGACATTTGTCCGTGCGCAACGGCAATACGTGCCTCTGGCGCTGCTTCACGCACGCGTTCAAGCGCATCATCGATGCTTTTTACACGATTACTAATGTAGTAGACCTGACCCCCGCGGTGAAGTTCACGGCGAATTGCTCCTGACACGATATCGTTATCATAAGCACCCACATGAACCTTTACAGGAGTCCTTCCTTTAGGTGGCGTATCAATAACGCTAAGATCACGAACGCCAGATAAAGACATCTGCAAAGTACGCGGAATAGGAGTAGCCGATAATGCCAGCACATCAATCTGCTCACGAATGTGCTTTAGTTGCTCTTTGTGCTCTACCCCAAAACGCTGCTCTTCATCAATAACTAAAAGCCCTAAGTCTTTAGGGGCAACATCTGCTGATAACAAACGGTGGGTTCCAATCAAGATGTGAACTGTTCCCTCTTTAAAACCCTCCAGAGCTTCGCGTTGTTGTTTAGAAGTACGAAAGCGAGATAACACCTCAACACGAACACCAAAGGGCTCCAGGCGTTCTGCCCAGGTTGTATAGTGTTGTTGGGCAAGGATAGTTGTCGGGCAAAGCAGCATTGCCTGCTTACCATCACGGGTCGCCTTAAAAGCAGAACGCAGAGCAACCTCTGTCTTACCATACCCGACATCACCTATAATCAGCCTGTCCATGGGACGATGTGATTGCATGTCATGTTTTACATCACGAATAGCAGTCCTCTGGTCTACTGTGACCTCAAAGGGGAAAGCTGCTTCCATCTCTGCCTGTTCCAAGGTATCTTCGCTGTAAGCAAAGCCACGAATATTACTACGGCGTGCATAGAGATCCGCCAAATCAAAAGCTAGCTGCTTTGCAGCATTCTTTGCCTTTGCCGTAGCCCGCGACCAAGCCTTGCTGCCTAGCCTGCTTACACGGGGAGCAGACCCATCAGCCCCTACATATTTAGTAATCTTGTCAATATGCTCAACGGGAGTGTACAACATATCCCCATCTGCATACTGCAAAAATAGATAATCGCGCACAATGCCATCGACTTCACGCTGATCAACTTTTTTGAAAAGTGCGATTCCATGTGTTTCGTGAACAATATAATCCCCAGGATTAAACTCAAACGTCAGTTTCGTGGGATCTAGACGCGTCAGGCTACCCTCATTCGCCGCTTCGTCATCTGACAAAGATGCCTGTCCTGCAGATCGCGGGAAAATCTCTGCTGTAGTCAGCACAGCAAGACGAGCCTGCTCAGAAACGAAACCTGCTGGCAGGTCAACATCCACAATATGAATCCGGTCTCCTACCGTTACCCCCGCAAAAACCAGCACGTCACGAATGCGGTCTTGATGCTTAGGCTGGGGCAAGGCCAAATAGACTTCAATGCCTTTCTTCAGCAGTTCTCGAATCGCTATTATGAGCTGATCGTCGGAAGAGAAAGAATGGGGCTTGCGTGCTTTTATTTCAGCATCTGGCCGTTTTGCCCCTGCAAGTGTCGAAAGACTGAGTCTGTTAGCTGGACCAAAGTCTAGCTGTGCCGGCGGTATAAAGTAATCTTCAACGGGCTTCTTGAAACCTGCATCATGTGCAGCAGACCTAATAGACTGGTCTGTTCTTACCGCACAGTCAAAAATTGCTTTGGGCTCTATAAGAATAGTGCGCACTTTCGGGCTCATATAGGTAGCAAGGGTCACAAGTCCTGGCTTGCCCTTACCGCTGTCCACCCTACTTGCAGCATCTGTATTGAAGTCATTTGTTCCTGGTTCATGCAGACTAAATAAGGTCGCCTCTGATAAAGCAGCTACAGGCTGTCCGCTGCCCACCAGCCAGGTTCGGATACTCTCAACCTCAGTGTCAAAAAAGTCCACCATAAAAGGACGCTGCGGATAGGGAGGGTACACTGCCAGTACATCCCCAATTAGAGAAAAGCTGCCTTCTTCGTCTGCCTTTTGCTGGCGACGGTAGCCCATATTTGCAAGCTGTCGACTTAATTCTTCTAGGTTAAACTCTGTTCCCTGTGCTTCTTTTGATCCTTCTGACTTTAGCCCTTCTGATTCAGCTCTGAAGCGTAGGCGCTGCTCCCAGCCACTTTGCACGGAAGGTAAACGTCTCATCCAAACTGCTACAGAAGTGACAATGACAACTTCTTCGCGCTGGCGCAGTGCACCTACAGCTGCTGCACGAGCAGCCATAACAGCAAGGTCGGGACTGCGCAAAGACCAAGGCATGTCCTCGCGGTCAGGCAAAAGCAGAACCTTATCACTGCCCACATAGGACATAAGGGCAGCGGAAAGCTTATGTGCTTCTACCGCAGTGGGACAGACAATTACCGTTGGGACAGGATTTGCCAAAAACTGTGCCGCAATATATGCAGGTCGAATGAAGCTAGGAATGCTTAGTTGCGCATCTGACCCGCCGCTAAGCACTGCACCTATACAGTCTGCTGCACGCATATCAGAAAAAGCATTTTGTAGCGACAAACGAAACTGCCACCGGGAGTCATTCATGCATTAAATCTTAAAGTCTGAAGGTTGGACATTCTCTGCAAAATTGTGGATTTGATTGTATATCTCCTGTATTGAAGGATGCTGCGCGTCATCGGCAGGATTGGGCTGCGTCATAGACTTAGTCTCTATAGAGCTTGCGTTGAACACGTCCTGATCCAGATAAATAGGTGCACCGCAGCGAACAGCTAATGCCAGCGCATCGCTGGGACGAGCATCCACAATAAAGGTGACACCGTTTTGAACAAGGGTTATTGCTGCAAGAAAGGTACCCTCATGAAAACTATGTACATCTACACGTCTTACATCTGCATGAAGGGTCGATAAGATATTGTTCATCAGGTCGTGCGTCATAGGGCGCGGGGGCTCAAAGCCCTGTAGCGCTGAAACAATTGCCTGAGCCTCTACAGGACCCACAGCAATAGGAACGAGGCTCTTGATAGGTTCGAGCTCGCCCTTACGCTTTAGCAATATAACGGGCTCGCGATTGAGTGCGTTATAAGCAAAGCCTGCTATGTCTACAGCAATTGAATCCATGAATCTATTATAGCGTGCCTAGAACCTGTCTACCAGCCAAGGACAGCAATGGTGCTACACTGTGATTACCATGTCTAAAAGCTCACCTTTAAACAACGATCAGCTTAAAACCTTCACATCCCAGGTAGTTACCGAAGGACATAAACACTACCGTGATTTTGCCTGGCGAAATACTCGTGACCCTTATGCCATTCTGCTATCTGAGGTTATGCTGCAGCAAACACAGGTTGTGCGCGTAATCGATTACTTCGGTCGCTGGCTTCTACACTACCCTACTATCGATGCTCTGGCAGCTGCAGATACGGCAGATGTACTAACTGACTGGCAAGGACTAGGTTACAATCGCCGTGCCCTTGCCTTGAAGCGTCTAGCTGTTCAAGTCAGTGAAGAACAGAGTGGAATCTTGCCCACATCTTATGAAGAACTGCAGCAATTGCCTGGCGTGGGACCTGCTACCGCAGCTGGAGTCATGGCCTTCGCTCACAACGAATTTGCACCCTATTTGGAAACCAACGTGCGCAGTGTTGTACTGCATGAACTCTTCTCAGATCATGATGAGGTTTGCGATAAAGATATCATGGCGGTTGTGCAACAAGTAGCGCAGTATCTTGAAGACATTCAGCAAGCAGCAGATTCATCTGTCCGGACTACGCAGAGAACTCAAAAGGCTCCGTTTCTCGATGCGCGAACCTGGAACTATGCCTTGCTAGATTATGGGGCGTGGCTAAAAAAGACCTTCCCCAATCCCTCTAGGCGCAGCAAGCAGCACACAAAGCAGTCACGATTTGAGGGGTCTTTTCGTCAAAAACGTGCACAACTCTTGCGCGAAATCTTAGCAGAGTCAGGCCAAACAGCGGATAAGCTAGCCACCAAGTGCAGCATCGATTTAGCAGATACAGAAAAAGCACTGCGAGCACTGGCCGAAGAAGGCTTTATCCAGTGCGATAATGATACGTATTCAATAAGTGAACAATGAGAGGGCTATGAATGAGCAAGACTGATAGACACGATATCGCTGACAAGGATGCGGAAAATGCAAGGGTAGACCAGACTGGAGATACCGCCATAAGCGCTGAATCACAGGACACCGATCAACTAGACGACGATGATCTAGACGATGACAGTGCAACCCAGGCCGCACTAAGATTCGAAGAAATAAAAGAGCGCATAACTACACTTGCTGCATCCACGAAGAAAAAGGGAGGCAGCCCCCTGTCCTGCGCTTTACTAGATTTCCAAATCATCAAGCCTTATATCCAAACTATAAACATTGTGCTCTATGGTGGGGCCGCTGCGATGCTGGGCTTTACTATGGGTAATGTCTTTTTTGGTTTTCTTGCAGGCTTTTTACTGGGTATCCTCTTTTTGAGCTATCCCTTTGCGGTCAGCGAAAAGTACAAAACTGCTGAACTCTATACGTCCCTTGGGATAAGTCCCCAAAGTATTGTAGCTGGTCGCTACCTCTTCTCTCTGGGCTTTGCTCTTGTAGTTGCTTTGGGCGCCTTTGGACTTGCATCTCTTGGGGCGCACTTCAGTAGGGCTATCGAGGTCGTTTCGATTTCTACAAACACTGCAGGACTTGCGTTAGTAATAATCGTCCTCTTTTTAACAGTGATTATGATTCAGCTGGCCATCTACTTCCGCATAGACTTTATGCGCGCACGTTTTGTGGGGATGATGCCCCTAGCAGTAGCAGCCGCACTGGTAGGAGGGCTTGCCTGGATTGCTTCAGGGGATGGACTTGCGCTAGGAATAGACAGAATGCTTGATATTATGACAAGCAATCTATGGATTGTCCCTGCAGTACTTGGAGCTTTCATCATCACAGGAATTGCGTCCTACCTACTGTCCTTGACTGCCTATAAAGAAACTATTTCTCGCAGGAACAAGTAAGAGTGTAAGCAAAGTAGTTAAAGACTAAGTACCCTCTGCAATAACCGAAATCTCTTCAAGAACTTCAGCGTAGTCCAGATTGTGTTCGCGGGCAATACGGGCTATGTCTTCATGTTCTGGGCGTACTCTGCCAGATCCTACCTTTACTTGGACAGACCCCCACTTTGTATCTACGGTCATACTTTCGCGCTCTGCAATATAGCGTGGTTGAATACTGACACGCACCCCTAGGGTTCCTGTTAGCTTCATCATACGCGCAGCAAAATGTTCTGCTTCCGACTTGCTTGATAAAACGCTCAAAGTTAGGGCCGCGCGACTCTTCTTCATGGCTATGGGGGTTACCCATACGTCCAGGGCACCCTCTGCCAATAATTGTTCTCCAGCGAAAGCTACGGCCTCTGGGGCAATATGATCAATATTAGTCTCAAGCAAGACAGTCTTTTCTTCACGAAGGCCTCTACCGGTGTTTCCACCTGAGCCTTCTTTCGGCTCATGACCCATCATTTTCTGTGCAACCTCATCAAGCTGTCCTACCAAGATGCGACAAATATTGGGTTGTCCAATGTCACAGGTTCCTGCTCCATACCCAATAGCAAACGGCGTCAAGGGAGGAGTTGGCCCAAAACCAGCAGCTAACTTTAGCAGTGCAGCGCCTGTTGGGGTAGTAAGTTCGCCCGCAGCAGAGCTCATACTGGTTGGGATGCCCAACAGTAAAGCTGCAGTGGCCGGTGCCGGAACTGGCAAAATACCATGCTGTGTGTCCACGGTTCCGCTCCCAAGTGCTGGGGGTGTTGCATAAAGCTGCTCTATGTCCAGTGCATCTAAGGCGGCGCATGCTCCCACTATATCAACGATAGAGTCCACTGCCCCTATTTCATGAAAATGCACATCATCAGGCGTGGTGCTGTGGATCTGTGCCTCAACACGAGCAAGCTCTGAGAAAACAAAGAGGGCCTTTTCACGTGCGGCCTGTGAAAGTAAATCCTCAGGCAAGTTTTCAATATTTGACCGAATGCTACTCCAGCTGCGCTCATGGCTGTGGTTATGCTGATCTTCAGGCCTTGCTTCGTCCGTGCCCACACAAAGAGTAGTCGCAGCTATTCCGTAGCTGGAAGTCTTGCCAACTTTTACCCTCGCTTCTGGGGCTAAGGCAACTGCAAGTTTGGACAAATCATCGGCTGTGAACTTTCCTAATTGTGTGCCAACATCAAGCAAGGCCCCAAGGAACTTGTCGCCAGAAACCCCTGACAAACAGTCAAGATGAGCAACAATCACTGGGATTGCTCCCCGTCTTTTTTCGCCCATTCAGGATCATTAATACGCGTTGCCACTACTGCGGCACCAAAGCCATTATTGATGTTTACTACGCTAATGCCCCCTGAACAGGAATTCAGCATTGTAAGTAGCGGCGCGACTCCTTCAAAGTTTGCCCCGTATCCAACGCTGGTAGGAACAGCGATTACCGGAACCTTAACAAGTCCTGCCATAAGTATAGGAAGAGCACCCTCCATGCCCGCTACAGCAATGATGACACGGGCGCTTTGCAGTGTTTCTGTGTGCTCTAAGGCACGGTGAACCCCCGCTACCCCTATGTCATAAAGACGAGTAACATGAGCACCGTGAAGTTCTGCAGAGATAGCGGCTTCTTCAGCTACGGGAAAATCAGCAGTGCCCCCCGTGGCCACTACGACATGTCCTGTTCCTTTGCCAGGGTTGTAATCTTTCTGGCGAACCACGATAAGGCGAGCCTCTTTGTGATAGATTGCATCAGGAACCAGTTCCTGTGTAACAGCAAAATGTTCTGGGTCAGCCAGAGTAGCTAGCACTGTATGTGCGCGACCAGAGAGCTCTTTAGTAATGCGGGCAACCTGTTCTGGAGTCTTTCCTAGGCTAAAAATTACCTCAGGAAAACCGCAGCGTCTTTCGCGGTCAAGATCAAGACGTGCGTCCACGATACCACTGGCCTGCACCGAGTTAAGAGTTTTTCCATTACAGCTTAGATATGCTTCTTCAGTATTTTTCATAAATTTAGTTTACTACAAGCTAAGCTAGGAATAGATTAAAACCAAGCAGGCTCATAACAGTCTGGTAAGGACATGAAAAAACCCGCCTTCCTCTTTAGAAAGGAAAGGCGGGTCACATAGTTAAGTGTTATTAAGAGCTACTTCTTTGAAGGAAGAATCTTGCAGATAGTAGTGCCACACTCTGGACACTTACCCTTAAGAATCGGACGACCGTTCTTCATTGTTTCTTCTTTAGCATCAGTCATTTCTCTTTTTGCTTTGCACTTTACGCAATATGCTTCTGCCATGTTTTCTTGCCTCCTGTATTTTCTACTTCGGTCAAACTGTTGCATGATAACCAAGCACAGCGACCCTTTTCAGTGGTTAGGCTTAAAGCTAACCCTCATATACTGCCATGAAATTAGTTATTTGTCACGCTCCATGCGTGCATTTTCCCGCAAAAGCGTGATAAAGCCGTAAGAATAAGTCCGTTAACTAAGAAAAGACCCATCCAAAGGAGTCCTGCGGCCTGCCAATACCTTTCTGGCAATGTCGAAATTAGTAAAGTTTCTGGGGCGAATTGCCAATTTCCCTGCGGGAAAAATATCTCATGAAATATCACGAAAGTCGGCTGGAAGAAAAAGAGGATGAAAAAGCCAAGGACTGCAGGAATTGCTATGCAGGCAATACCTGCTGCAAGCAGACTGTGACGAACAAATTGCTTATTCCTAAATACAGTAATAATTACTGCAGAGACAATCGTAATTGCAAAACTCAGCAACAAAGAATTACCCAATAAGATACGCACATCGGTTAAATGACACAGTTCATATTCACCTAAGCTCCACTGACGCAAGGTATCTAGGTCTTCTTGACTAATGTCTATGTCCGTTACGGGCTCAAAGGGAAAAATCACCACATAGTGCAGTATTTCTGCAGCAACAATTTGCCGTGACTTGATTTCTTCTGGACTAAAGCCTGCATGGGCGTGGGCGATAAGTTCTGCATTAGTAGGAGTAAATGCTACGAAAGCCAAAGATGACCCTAGGCTGCCTATCACAAGCAGTACTGCAAAAAGTACCGTGATTACTCCGCTTACGTAGTAGCGCTTATCACGTTTTGGCTCAAAGCTATCAAGAGCATTGTGCAACAGGTGAACCATATCTGTAGTATCCTCAGCACCTTTGTCCGTGCTTTTTGAAGTGTGGGACGGGACAGTTGCAGCATTTGGTCCTTCACTGTTCCCCTCAGCAAATGTCCCACTGCCTTGCTGCGTTGCACTTGTCGAGGGAGTCATCACATTGCTTGCATCAAAGCCCATCTGGCCTTGGTACCTATAGCGCAACTGGGCACGATCTTTAGACTCTGTGCCAAGCCCTGAATTGGACGGCAGATTAGGCAATTTCTGCATTAAAAGCAACCTCTAAATCTCTTACCGCAGGAACAGCAACGCATCCCCCGCCTTTTGATACAGCACGGGCAAGAGCCTGGTCAGCACAGTCCCCCAATTCATCTGGGTCAAGGGTATCAAGAGGTAGGCTTGCAAGCCCAATAGAAACTGTAATGGAGACACCATCATAGTCAGTAGCAGCAATAGTATTGCATAGCTGCTGTGCAAAACCACTAACATCTGCAATACTTAGTCCAGCAGTCAGATCCCCCGCGCGCATATGACTTTCGCTGCTGTCTTCACTTAAAAGCAGGGCAAACTCTTCCCCGCTAATACGTGCCGCAATATTAGAGCTATAAGGATAATCGTTATCAAAGGCAAGGAGCTCACTCTGCAATTGGGCAGAAAGCTGCTTAATTACCGCGTCCCCTTTTTCAAAACCAAAGCGAGTATTTATAGCACCAAAATTATCAATATCTATCAACATTAAATGCAAGGAGCGTCCATCACGCAGGGCTCTGTGAGCTTCAATTTCCTGTGTACGCAGCAAAAAAGCACGTGAGTACAAACCTGTTCGCACATCAATTAACTGGGACTCACGCGAATAAGACACAAGATTTAGCAACCAATTAACTCCGTTGCTTGCAATTAGCGCCGTGCCTAATATCATCGATACCTGCCAAAGACTGCGCATCAAAACAAATTGGGTCGAATACCACTCGACTCCTGCAGCAAAGGGAAGGTGCTGGTAAGGAATTATTCCAAAGAATGCACCCCACTGGACTGCCATGAGCATCACGCAGATAAAAATCGCAAGCGCCCAAATCTTAATTGCGTTTTGGCTGATAAGCGCGGCAGCAAAGAGTATAAGTAAGTACACTACCCAAAACCACGACTCGACTCCACCAGAAAAATAGACCAAAACCGTTACGACTATCACGTCGAAAACAAGCTGCAGCATGCTTGCAACAGAGATGTTTGACAGCATCGAATTGAGCTTTGTAAAGACAAAATTGTAAACAATCACTAGCAACAGAGCATTTAGGGGCACAATAATACTGCTAAGCTCCGACACACTGGCTTCTGCCCAAAACACCGCAGTCCCTGCCACTGAAAATAAGACAAAAAGCACAATCATAAGCCAGCGAGCGCTAATAATCAAAGACACGCGTTGTTGATTTTCGCGCAAAGCATTCACATCATCTTGCGTCAGCTGCTGTCGCTTTGCAATGATGAAGCTACGTTTTAGACGTCGCAGGAACCGCATAAACTATATTCTGCTTTCTGAAATAGAACTTTCTAGCTTACTTCTCTGATGATGCTACAAACTAAATCGGCAGCCTCATCGATCTTGCTGCTATCCAATCTTGCAGCAGTATCTTGCTGTGAGGCAAGTGCAAAGGGCACCCCTTTGTCAGTCAAGCGGGTAAGAGTAACTGCCTTTCTGCCTGCTGCAAGAATAGGGCCTGCATCACTAATAAGCGTCTTCTTCCAAGGCTTAATGCGTAGATGCGACTCACGGGACAGTCTGCGTAGCATGCTTGTCAGGCGTGCACTACTTTGATAAGTCTTTCCTGCATGTTCCTTTGTTGACCAGTAAAGGTCCCCTGCCCCTACAGCACTTATGTTGATAAACAAGGCCCCGCGCAACTCATCACCGTAATCATTCATAAAAGCTCTAATGCCAGCACGCTCACCGTAATGAGCACCAGTTGCGACAAACCATACTTCTTTTTCTTTAAGCTCAACATCAAGTGAATCAAGAACTTTTCTTCGGATGCGCGCTGCTTCAGCAGAGGCATAAGAGTCGTCCTCGATGGGGTCGTCTCCAGCAAAGCCACCTTTCCAGGCAAAATGGTCGTCGTCTTCGCCGCCTGGTCCCCCTAAAGGAGCAAAGCTGTCAGTTAAATCAACAACACCATCTTCTGCCTCAAGAGGCGGTTCAGACATTAAGTCCATTGATTCTGCCGTCGAATCACTTCCGCCTATCGGGGCAAAGCTGTCGGTCAAGTCTACAACGCCTTCTCCAGCCCCTGCACCCTCACCAAAGTTATCCCAGCTACCAATAGCCTTTCCTTCTTTTCGTGCATTAAAGTCGTCACCAAGCCCAAGCCAATTGCTAGGATCATCTTCATAGCGCGCATCGTTCTTTTTACCAAATCCAAAAAAAGATCTTTTCTTCTTTGGCTTTCCTTCTTTTGAGACACGTCTCTCTTTAGTCAAACCCTCACTACGAGAAGTCTTTCTACTTTGCTTGTTTCTCTTACTAGCAGCGGCCACTTCTACTTCCCCTACAGGAGCCCCAATTATATTAGCGTCCAACATCTCTGTTCCCAATTCGGGGGCATCAGCAAAGGTCGCCTGAGCATCATAATCCTCTAAGGCCGCATAAGAAGTAGTTAGCCCGACTTTACTATCATCACCCAAACTGCTGAATTCCACTGTCTCGAAATCCACAAAGCGTTCTTTTACCTCTTCTTCCGAGAGCCTATCTGTTCTGACGGGAACAGAAGTTGGAGGATCTTGAAGAACCGGCTCACTCTCCTCCTTAAGTTTGTTTCCGTCCGGTTGGCCCTTATCTGGTTGACCCTGATTGAGAAGGTCTTCGGATGGCGCTGATGAGTCCGCTTCCGTAGCCAACTCCTTTTCATAATCGGCTTGTGGGTCCTCTTCAACAGTTACCCCAACACTTTCAAAAGACGCCGTCATTAAAGGGGCTTTTTCTGGATCTAAATCTAAAGATGAAGCTGGGACTGAAGCCACAGCAGTTGCAGCTGAAGTGGCACCTACAGGCTTATAGTCCACACCGGGCATTTTTGATGATTGTTTCGCAGCCTCTGCCACCTTTGCTTCTGCTGCTGCTAGCTTAATAGCTGTGGTTGTCATAGTGTGACCAGAATGTCCTTGCTGACCCTCATCTAATTTCTCTGCAGCGACAAGCATAGCTGCTACCCCACTTGCATTGTTGTTTGCTCCTGGAGAATAGCGATTCATCACACGTGCAATAAGCTGATTACCTATTAACACCATCCCTGGAATACACAACGCCAACAACGCATAAAATATCCAATCCGTTATCGTGCGCAGGAAAACAGGATTAAGAAGAAGCAATAGCACTAGTAGGGGCATAAGAACTACGACAAGGTTAGCCACTAATTGCACTATTCGATATATGCTAGACGTAGCCTCACCAGAAAGCGGACTGGTTAATTCGGTGTCGTAGTTTGCAACAAGAACCACCTTTTTTGGTGTTTCTCCTGGGGAGTACGAACTAGGGATGCTTTTTGCTATTACATTTTGACTAGGTCCCTTTGGTAAAAGAGAGATAAGCCCTGCAGGACCCTTCGGGCCATACATATCGAGCAAAGTAAGTACAGCCATTGCTGCAAGTAACAACCAGCAAGCCCAGTGGATTACCCACATCTGCTCTAAAAAACTTGCCCCGATACCAAAAACTGCAATAGGAGCAGCAAGATAGGTGAGCATTCGCGCTGACTGCGGCGACCTGGGCGCATCAAAGTCCTGCAGTTCTGTTGCAACACCAGCTTCAGTAAATTGACTCTGTAACCATTCAGCCGCCTGTCTTTCTGTATCAGAAGAGGCAGGGCGCGGTCCAATAGTATGTGTAAGGGCGTCAAGGTAGCGTGATGCTTGACTCATGCTGTATCCTTCCCTCTGCAATGCGAGTTATTGTGGGATCATTTGCTTTGGCAATTGTACCGTAAAGACGGCATCAGGCATCTACTCGTGCCAAACGGTGCTGTGTAACGGTGAACTAATTGACCCTAAGTTGTTTATCGCTGTATAGAGAGAAAGCGTGCAAATTCTTTACGGAAGACCAAATGAATATCGCGCGTTGGCCCATTACGGTGCTTTGCCACAATGAGCTTCGCAGCATCGGGAGGCATGCGGTCTTCATTTTCCTCTTCATCTTCACTGGGAGGATCCATGTCTCGGTGCAAGAACATAACAATGTCTGCGTCCTGTTCAATCGCCCCCGATTCACGCAGGTCTGATAGCTGCGGACGCTTACCATCACGCTGTAGCTTTGGTGGTCTTGAAAGCTGAGACAGTGCAAGTATGGGAACATCCAGGTCTTTGGAGAGTATCTTTAATCCACGCGAAATTCTGGCAACCTCATTCTGGCGATTTTCGCCTTCCCCCGACATAAGTTGTAAGTAGTCAACAATAAGTAGTTTTTTGCCACTTCCTGCGTTTTGGAAAACACGCTTTGCCTTAACCCGCAGCCTATTAATGTTAAGATCAGGAGTATCATCAATATAGATAGGTAGTTTCGATAAATAATCACTAACCTCTAAAAAGCGACCCCACCATTCAGGAGAAATATTTCCCCCGCGCAATTTCTGAGCACCAATGCCCGCCTCTGAAGTGAGCATGCGCAAGGCAAGATCTTCTGAAGTCATTTCTAGAGAAAAGACACCCACCCTTACGTCTTGTTTAGCAGCACCCAATGCCATATTTAAAGCAAGCGCCGTTTTCCCTACTGCAGGACGTGCACCAAGAACAATAAATTGGCCGCCCCTAAAGCCCCGTGTAAGTTCATCGAGTTCATGGAAACCTGTGGGTGCCCCAACAATTCCACCCTTAGCCGCCGCGTATTCTTCCAAAAGCAGATAAGCCTTTTCAAGAGGGCCGTCTGCACCCAAATGCTTAAAATCAGTGCTTACCTGTTTTTCTGTAACATCAAAAAGGCGTCTTTCGGCTTGTGCCACCGCATCATCAACATCCTCTGGTGTAGCAAAAGCAAGTGACGCAATTTCTGTTCCTGCGAAAGCAAGTTGTCTATATGTGGATAACTTTTTTACGATGTCAGCATAACGCTTAAAATGCGAGGTAGTAGGCACACTAAGAGTAAGATCAGCTAAATAATCTGCACCCCCTGCAGCATTAAGCTGGCCATCAGCTACTAGTTTGTCAGTAAGCGAAATGTGGTCGAATTTTACCCCTCTTGAATTGAGGTCAGCCATAGCATCATAAATGACTTTATGCGAAGGTCTATAAAAGTCTTGCGAGGTCAGAGTACTAACAGCCTCATCTTGAGCCACTGAAGACAGCAGCATTGAGCCCAATACTCCACGCTCTGCGTCAAGATTATGAGGTAGCGTTCTTGTACCCTGATTATTAGATATATTTTGAGACATATACTCCTCTTATTTTCTACCGTGAAATATAGTAGCAATCAAATTAGAAGGGAATTATGTTTTCCAAGACAAGTAAATACCCTATGCTGCCCTTTTATAAGTTTTCCCTGTTTTCCACAGATTCTTCAATTTAGTAGAGCGCCTTCCCTTCACGGAAAAGCGCTCATACAACCTGCTCAACAAAGTGCAGTTTTTGCTTGATCTAACCCTACTTCGAGGCCTCTTCATCTGGCAAGTCAGAAATATCTTCTTGTGCCTCTGAAGTATTCTCATCACCGCTTTCTGCAGTTTCTTCGCCTTCTTCTAGCTCAGGCTCTACTCCAGACTTAGCAGCTTCAACTTCGGCTGCCAAAGCAGCTTCTTCTTCGCTTATTTCAGCCTCTTCACCTTCTGCAACAACATCAATGCTAAAGTCTGCTTTGATGTCTCGGTACACCATAAGTTCTGCAAGGTGAGATCCTGTAGTCTTAATCATTCCACGTGTCTCAATCTTGCGACGATCAACTTCAACACCCAGCTGATCCTTGATTGCTTCAGCAATCATCATTGGGGTAACTGATCCGAAAAGACGTCCAGCCTCTCCAACTTTTACCTTGATAACAACCTTTTTGCCCTCAAGCAGATTACGGAAATCCCCGGCCTCTGCCAAGCGAACGTCTTCGCGCTGTCTAATGTTATGTCTGCGCTGTTCTAGTTGCTTAAGATTACCTGGTGTAGCCTCAATAGCAATTTTACGCGGAAATAGATAGTTTACGGCGAAACCAGTCTTTACCTCGATAACATCGCCTTCGCCTCCACGACCCTTAAGTTCCGTGAGAAGAATTATTTTCATCTTGTTCTCCTCCTCGCTCTATCTACCGCGACCAATGCGGCCACTGACAACAGGAACAACATAGGGAATCAGTGCCATCTCACGCGATCTTTTGATTGCCAATGCAAGCTTGTTCTGATGTTGGGTGCACACGCCTGTAACACGACGCGGCTTAATCTTGCCTCTTTCAGTCATATACTTGCGCAGTAATTGCGCATCTTTGTAGTCGATGTACTCAACCTTATCCTTGCAAAACTGACAATACTTTTTGCGAGGAATGCGATTTTGGTTGTAATCAGCCATCTCTACGACCTCCTTAAAATGCATTCATGTGTGTTATTAGTTAGAAAGGAATATCTTCTGTTAAGACTTCAACACTAGGAGCAGTAGCTACTGGTGCAGAGTAATTATCGTTAGCTGCTCTGGGAGATCCACCCTCACGCGGAGGAGCAAAAAATTCTACCCTATCAGCCACAATCTCAACTTTACTACGATTGCCACCGTCTTGTGCTTGCCATTGACTCCAGCGAAGCCTACCTTCCACAGCAACCTTCATGCCTTTAGTCAATATGCGTGAAAGACTTTCACCACGTGTTCCCCAAACTAATACATCAAAAAAGTTCGGGCGGTCTTCCCATTGATCAGTCTGAGCATTTCTCACACGATCATTGACCGCAATTCCAAGTTGAAGCACTGTGGTTGAGCCAGCCTGACGAAGCTCCGGTTCACGTGTCAGATTTCCACTTACCATTACTCTATTGATACTCATAACACACCTCTGTCTAAAGTTTGTCTGTTTTACTTATCGTCACGTCTGACAATGATGAAGCGTACTACAGCATCGGTAATGCCTAGAACACGGTCGATTTCTGCAACATTGGCAGGTTCTGCTTTAAATTCATACAGAACATAATCGCCGTCATTCAGCTTATTAATTTCATAAGCCAGCTTACGCTTTCCCCACTCTTCAACAGTGTCAGGTTCTGACCCGTTTTCACGAACCAGATTACCAATACGCTCTAGTGTAGTAGCGCGATCTTCATCGTTAAGAGTTGGATTTAGAATTAGGAGTAACTCGTATGTTCTCACAATTCACCTCCTCTGGTCTCTGCGGCCCCAATCTTTTGTGAGTTAATTGGAGCAGGATACTATTTTGTTTGCAGTTAAATTGAACTGCGACCAAACATTGTAGCACCCTTATTATCGCGCCGCAAATTTCATCTTTTTACTATTTCAATAAAAGCATAACTTAAACGCTCTCTTACATTGAGGATGATAGTGTCACACCCTGTTAATTGCAAAGTTTTCCATGATCCTAAGCAAATAACTGAAAATAAGGCAGCTAAGCTAAGAATCCCTGCTGCCAGCTGCACTTGACTCAAGTTTGATATGTAATTAATAAATTCACCACGTAATCCTAAGTTCTTCCCCTGAATAAATTGTAAATTTGATCCTTCTTCATCCACTAAACGATTATCCCCAAAACTTATCCTGTCAGAACTTTGCAAAGAAATTATATTGCTTTGTGCAGAAAGTCCCCTTTGTGTACTATCTACGACACTTTCCTCATTTTCTACTGCATTTAAGCTAGGAAATATTTCCTTAGTTTCAAGCCCTCTTACTTTTCCCTCTGCAATTAATGAATTACTTCTTACTTGCTTTTTATCTCTTTGAAGTACAATTTCATTCTTAGGAGAAATTAATTCAGCCGATGTACTTTTTCTTTCTACTGCAGTACTTTTTATCAAGTTTTCAGAAGAATTAATGGCTTCTTGTTTCGCTGTACTACTTACTCCAACTTTTGCTTTTTGTGCTTGTGCGCTTGGAGATCCCTCTAAAGGCACACTGGGCTTTGCTGCAGGGGTAGTAGGTGCTGGAGTTACTACTGGTGGAACATCATTAGAACCATTATTGTTTTCTTTTGAAGAGGTAATAGTTTCCATAAGTAAGTGTGTTGGGTCTTTATATATCCCTCCTTCTCTAAGACTTAAGTGGAAATGACTTTCTGAAGAAGAGGGGTCTCCCACATCACTTACTGTTCCAAGCATTTGTCCAAGAATTACACTATCCCCACGCTGAAGTTTTGTGCTAGCAAAAGGATTAATACTTACCTGATGTCCTTCTTTCGTTGTAATAGTAAGGGCTGTTACATTTAATCCAGCAGAACCAGGAACGCGCCCTGCGAAACTAATTACTCCTTCCACAGGGGCATAAAGTTCAGTGTCTTTTTTAGAATAAACATCAATACCATAATGAAGTTTATTATCTTCTCCATAACGCTCTTTAAATCCAAGAAGAATTTTTACATTTGAGGGAAGCATCTTTGTTGCAAGAGCAAACTGCGGCACCCCGAAAGTCGTAAACAATAAGACAAAAATAAGAGCAAACAAAACCCTTGGCTGCAATCGTACTTTTTTCATTAAGCCACCTAACCGGTGCGAAAATGTGAGAGTAAAACAAAGTCACTATAAGTTATTAGAAACTTTACTGGAACCCTTTACTTTTAAAATTTAATTATCTCGATAATACAGACACATTTTTGATTAAAGTCCTCTTAAAAACAACTTAATCATTTTTTAATCTTATTTAACGCGAAAACTTACTTTCTTCAAAAAGTCAGTCCCTAATACTTCATTGAGTTTTTTACAATATTCTCCAGAAAGAAAACCTAATTCTTGTGCCCAAATAGATGAACTCAAAATAACTACCACTTCATCATTTCGAATATAAACACTACGAGTAATATCAGCAACTTGGCTACCTGCAACATCATTCCATGCACTTTGTACAGCACTAATACTAGGCCCATCAGCACTCATACTTCCATCAGGATCCAATCTTCCCATTAATTTAGAAACTTCAATACCTAAAGGACTTGTTTTACTAACTTTATCTAGATCATATTCTTCAAAAACATAATCATATTCGGAATTCATATCAAACTCCCTCCGAACTAATAACATCATCCGGAATAAAAATAGTTTTTGCTCTTTTTATTAAGTCTTTATCGAAATAGTCTATATGTGCTGTAGTTATAACGGTCTGAGCAGTATCCCCTACTAATCCTGCCAGATAATGGCGTCGTGTTTGATCAAGTTCACTCATAACATCATCCAACAATAATAAAGGACGCGATTGAGTAATATCCTCAATTACCGATAACTGAGCCAATTTCCAAGCAAGAGCTATAGACCTTTGTTGTCCCTGCGAAGCAAATGATCGTGCAGGTTTCCCATTAATCTCAAAAATAAGATCATCACGATGTGGCCCAACCAAACTTTGCCTACGCAAACGTTCATCTTCTGATCGAAGTTCTAAGGCCGTAGAAAATGATTGATAACTACACTCTTCTCCCCAAGACGATTCATAACGAAGTCCTATTTTTTGCCCTTTTTGGTTTTCATCCAATAATCTTGTATAAAAATGAGTCATAGGATCAATCAATTTACTAAAAAGAGAACTGCGTTTTTCTGCCAGTATTACCCCAGCCTCAATCATTCTCTCTGTCCACGCGAGGAAAATATCCGTTCCGTACTGATTATCTTTAAGTAATTTATTTCGCTGTATGATAATTTTCTTATATTCGGAAACTAAGCGAGCATACGTGGACGAAAGTTGAGTACCTAAAGTATCTATCTCTTGCCGTCTGCGCTGCGATGATTCTTTTACTATACGTAGATCATCAGGAGTAAAAATAACACAAGGTAAAGCAACACTTAAATCATGAAACGATCGTATTCTCTTTTCATTTACAAAAATATTTTTATTTTCTTCCGAGATACGCAATTCAACATCGCGTTGTAAAGACTTATCAACTGCCCTCATCTTTACATGTGCTTGATTACACTCCCAATAAATTAAATCTTGCCTCAAAGGCTTACGAAAAGATTCTCCCACAGTTAAAAGCTGTAATGCTTCAATAATATTTGTTTTCCCTGCCGCATTTGGACCATACAGAATTGTCAGTGAAGGGTCAAAATTTATTTTAGCTTTCCTATAAGAGCGAAAACCATTAAGTTCTAATGTTTCAACCGTATAAGACATACTTTGTACAATTTAAATTATTGAGCACGAACAGGCATAACTAAATAGGTAAAATTTTCCTCTGGTGCACGAACTATCCCTGGTCTTAAAGGGTCTTGAATTTCTAAATACACCGTATCGGAATTTATTGAACTGAGACCATCAATAAAATAGGAATAATTAATTGCAATAGAATTATCTTCCCCTTCTGCTTTCACTAAAATACTTTCCTGAGCTGATCCCAGTTCTTGCGTCTTTGAACTTAATGAAAGAGTTTGATCTTCAGCAGAAACTTCAACACTAATTGCGGCATTATTAAGAGCAAGTAAAGATACACGCCTTACTGAATCTAATAATTCTGCGTGATCAATAATAGCTTTAGTAGTATAGCTAGTTGGTATAAGCTGCTTATAATTGGGAAATTTCCCTTCCAATCTACGCGTTAGCATTTTAGTATCATCAAAACTAAAGAGTACCTGATTTACTGAAGCCTCTATTTGTACTGCCTCTGCCCCACTTATCATGCGCGCAATTTCATCAAGTACCTTTCCGGGAACAAGTGCCTCGAAAGATCCTTCTATAGGATTTTCAAGTTTTTGTTCTATTAAAGCAAGACGAAAACTATCTGTTGAAACCATAGTAATAATTTCACCTTCAACAGTAAGTAGGACACCTGTTAATACAACACGGCTCTCATCACGACTTACAGCTTTGCTTACCTTCTTAACCATCTTTACTAATTTATCTGTTGGGATAAGAGCTTCCTGCTCACTTTGTATTTCCGGAAAAGATGAAAAATCTTCTGTATTTATTTTTCTTATTTCGAATTCTGATTGCCCAGCTGTAATTTTTAGGAACTCACCATCTTCTTCTATCTGAACATTAGTATCAGGAAGAGCACTAACAATATTTAATAAAATCTTTCCTGTGACTGCTACTTTTCCTACACCCTCTACCAAACATTCAATTTTTGTCTGAACAGATGTCTCAAGATCAGATGCAAACAAACTTACTTCTGATTCTGTAGCTGTAATTAATATTCCCGATAGGTAAGGAACAGAAGGTCTTGATGCTGTTGCTTTTATGACTCTATTAAGAGCAGTAAGTAAAGTTTGCTTATTGGTATTAATTTTCACGATGGATCCCCTATCGTCGATGTTATTAGTTAATTATTATATATATAATTTGTAATTGTAATTGGGAATGTGGAAATGTGTAAAAGTCTAAATCAGCTTAGTGATATGGGTGTGTCCTATTAGGTAAACATGTTAATAAGTACTTGTGTTTTACCGTAGAATCAGTTTTGTAGTGATACTAATCTGGATAAGTGGCTATTTTATCCTTTCCTTTCTCTGCTTTATTAACAACTTTTCCCCGAGTGTTTTACATTGCTTTATTTCTTAGAATTCTTGTAAGGTATTGAATTTGGTCAAGGGTTTCCGTTTCTGTTTTCATTTTTTTCTTTATCTTGTCAACGGCATGCATTACTGTAGTGTGATCCCTATTTCCGAAAGCTTTTCCTATTTGTGGTGTGGACGAGTCAGTTAGTTCGGCAGATAAGAACATAGCAATATGCCTAGGAAAAACTATCTCCTGCTTTCTTTTTGATCCTGTTAGTTCGGTATGAGTAACACCAAAGCACCTGCAAACTTCTTTCTGTATTGCAGATATTGATATTGGGCGAGCTTCTTTTTCTGGAAAATAGCCCGCAATAGCCTTTTCTACTACTTCTAGGTTTGCAATGGGTTGCTTGTTAATAGTTGCCCAGGCATTTGCTCTTATAACAGCGCCTTCAAGTTCTCGAATATTATCAGATGATTTTTCCGCTATTAAATCGATTGAATCATCAGTAAAAGGAATACTCATATCCTTTACAAAATTTCTAAGAATGGCGCAGCGCATTTCATAGGTAGGAGGCTGTACGTCTACCATAAGTCCAGATTTAAATCGTGAAGTGATCCGTTCGTCTAATTTGAGTTCTTCAGGGGATCTATCTGCAACAAGAACAATTTGTTTTCTTCTCTCGATAAGATAATTAAAGGTATGGAAGAAATTATTAGTAGTTCCTTCTCCTTTAAGATCTTGAATATCATCAACAAGTAATAGGTCAGCATTTCTGTAATGATTTCTCATTTCTTCTTCTGCAGAAGCGCTTCGTATTTGACGATGAGATTTTTTAGAGATATTGGTGGTTGCTCTAACAAATTGTTCAACAAGGTTTTTAGCAGTAGTACATACGATACGTTTTTCTGGATATATTTCTGAAATATGATTTCCCACGGCATGAAGAAGGTGAGTTTTACCTAATCCAGAGGCACCCCATATAAAAAGAGGGTTGTAGCTCAATGCTGGAGATTCCGCAACAGCCAATGCAGAGGTATATGCAAAGTTATTTGAATCCCCTACGATAAAGGAAGAAAAGGTATATTTTGAGTCTAGTTTTAGATCATTAAAATCGCTTTTTGAAAGAGGTGATTTTTTGGGAGTTTCGGTAATAGGTTTTCTAATTGCGTCATTTATATTTATAGAGGCAACATTAGGATTTTCACTAGTATTGTTAGTTTCGCTTAGATTAGTGGTAATTAGTTCTGGTGGTAAGGGAGCAACGTTATAACTTGATGGTACAGACTCATCTACTTCTATTATAATTTCAAGATCATTACGTTCACTTACCTGGCGTAAAGTTTCCACTATAGGGGGAAGGCAGGTTTTTTCCACAAGGCGCTGATTAAACTTATTTGGAACTCCTAGTGAAAATATTCCATCTTCGCTGAAGTTAATAGGGGACATGCGTAAGAAAAGGCTTTTAAATCGTGATTCAGGTATATCTGGATGAGATCCTAATATTTCTAAGGATTTTTCCCATAGATAGTCCATGTCGTTTTTATCTAGTTCTGTCACTAATTCATTTTTTTCGCTTAAGTCTGACACTTATGTATTACCTTTCCTATTGTATAACTTAAATACGAACATTTATTTACTACTATTTTTAATTTGTTCCAAAAATATAAGTTTCTAAGTAATGAAGTCCTTCTTTGGTAATAGTTCTTTTTCCTGCATCAGAGTGTACATATCCTTGGCATTCTAGGTACTGTAGATCTCTATAGGCAGTTGCTACACTAATTTCAAAAAGTTCGGCTAGCTGACTCGGTCCAATAAAACCACAGTCGGTTACTGCTACAAGAACTTCTTGTTGCCTTTCTGATAAAGACTTTGGTAAAGGAGAATTAAAAATCTCTATTGTATGAATAGAGAAGGGTTCATTTTTACAAATATCTTGATAAGGTTCTTTATTTAAATTAAGGTTATTTTTATATGGGATTAAACTTAGAGTTACTACAGTTCCCTGAATAAGGTTGTCCTCTATAGTTAGGGTGCCGCCTGACATATTTGCATAGTGTTCTATCGTAGGAAATCCTGAACCTACACCAGCAATAAAGTTTTTATGATAGCTGTTAGCAGTGGTGAATCCTACTTTAAGGATTGCAGACTTATTAGTAATTCCTTGTCCTTGATCAGATAATTTAAGTGTCTTTCCTTCATCGAGAATTGAAATAATAGGCTCAAAAAAATTAGCATGAATAAAATTTTCAACGAGTGATTTAATTATAGGATAAGGAAAGACAAAGGAAAATTGCTGACATAATGTATGTGTTTTTTGGCTAAGTATTTCTATATACTCTTTATGGTCCTCGTGATATTTAATAGTTACAACTCTAGGCTCACTATAAAAAGATTCATAGATTGCAATTTTCGAATCTTTGGAAAAGTTATTTAAAAGCTCGTCCTTTGTTTTCTTAGAAGCATGAGGAAATTCTTTACCTTCTTCTATCCCTGAAAAATTAAGAATTTCAAAGTCAGAGCCTAAGACTCTTTTCTTTTTATATTTCATTTGCTTTTCAGCAAGTCCAGACATTGTTTCACTTTCCACAGTTTTTCGTTTTTTATTGGTTATCCACGTTACTCACAGAAGAATTCAGTTCTTTATCCTTTGTGAAATAGCATGCTTGACCTGCAGTTTTTTTAAAGCGAAACTGTGTTCGTCATCATTGTACTGGGGATTTCATACTTTTCCACATATTATGCTATTTTGGGGATAAAGAAAGCTTTTCTTCTATTGTCAAAGTTCTTTAGGTAAAGATTATTTTTAAGTATAAAGGAATACTTTTCCACACCCTAAAACACCTGTGAAGTATGCTAACAAAGCAAGATTTCAATTTGGACGCAACCAGATACATTAAAATTGTTTTCCACAAGTTATCCTTGTGTAAATTCTGCGATTTCCACATTATCCACAGATTAAAGCAATTTCCTGCCATGAATAATCTTACAGATAAGCTATGAAATTTGACCAGTCTGCTATTTCATACTATGATGAGTAGCCTTGTGAAAAGTCACCTAAAAGTAACGGTGATTATTTTATTGTGTATGACTATTTCAATAATCTATACATTAATATATAGAGCAACACTTTATAAAGGAGGAAACATGAGCAAGCGAACTTATCAGCCGAACAATCGGCGCCGTGCAAAGGTGCATGGTTTTCGTGCGCGCATGTCGACACGTGGTGGACGTGCCGTATTGGCAAGTCGTCGCCGCAAGGGTCGTCGCGTACTTTGTCCTAGTGCCAAATAAACTGTATTAGTGGGCTTATTCCTCTAGTTTCTAGGGGTTTGCCTCTTAAAGTTATTAATTATGACTCGATTTAATACTTTAAGTTCTAAAGATATTGCAGCTACATTACAAGGCGGTCGACGCTATAAAGGTCGATCGCTTCTTGTGTTTGTAAGGGCTATACACTCATGTGATATTAAGAACTCAAATGGTTTAGGTAAAATTGCGTTTATTGCTCCAAAAAGGTTAGGAGACGCAGTATTTAGGAATCGCTGCAAGCGTCTTTTGCGTGAAGGAATGGCTTCTGCGCTTAATAGTCCTAAAGTTAGAGAAATATATGATAAAAATAATATCATTTTGATGGCTAACTTTAATCTTTTCCAACTGAATTCGGATCAAGTAACAAAAGAACTTATAGAAATTATTGAGAACATCTACGCGGTTCAATAAGATTAAAGGTAACTGATATAATGAATCGCTTACAAAATTTTGAAAAAAGTAAAATTAGGCAAATAGTACTTAGTTTACCTAGAAAAGCTATTGTACTAATGATACGAGGGTATCAGCAGGTTATCTCCCCTCTTTTCCCGCCCACCTGCAGATTTTTACCAACTTGCTCAGAGTACGCTTTAGAAGCAATAAGTACTTATGGGGTATTTAAGGGTGGCTGGTTAGCACTTAAAAGAATTCTTAAGTGCCACCCCTTTCATCCTGGAGGGTATGATCCTCTTCCCTAGTGTTTTTAGTATTTATTTTGTGAATACTGAGCTTGGTATATAGGTGAAGTGAATAAAGATTCCTATAGAAATCTTTCTGAACTGAATCCAATGAAAGTAAAAACGACAAAGAAGGGAAAGTAAATGAGAGCCATTTGGGATGGATATCTTGATATCATCTTTGGAATTATGCATTTCTTTTATAATTTCATAGGTGATTGGGGACTTTCAATTATTATTGTTACGCTCCTCTTTAGGTTCCTGGTATGGCCTTTAATGGTCAAGCAGGTTCGTAGTATGCGGTCTATGCAAAAAATTCAACCTTTAATGAAAGAGGTTCAGAAGAAGTATGCGGATGATCGCGAAAAGCAAAGCCAGGAGATGATGAAGCTCTATCAAGAGCATAAGGTTAATCCTCTTGCTGGCTGTTTGCCTGTATTGCTGCAGATGCCCTTATTTATCGGATTTTTTGCAGTACTTATGGCACCTCGTATTGAAGATGGTATTGTTATTGCCCCACCACTCTATGGGGTTGGGCCACTGCCAAAATATCTAGGCTATGTAGCTGATGTTCCCATTGATAGTCTTGATATTGGAGTTGCTTCTTTCTTTAATATTCTTCCTGACATTATGCGTACTCCTAGCATGATGTGGGAGATTGGACCTGTGGTTGCAGCACCCTATATTATTTTATTGATCTTATCGGGTGTTGGCGTACTTCTGCCGACGCTAATGAATCAGTCAGCGCAGGATAGTCCTCAAGCAAAGCAACAAAAGCTTATCGGCTACTCCATGGCAGTATTCATGGTCATTCTGGGATGGAGCTTTTTCCCTGGTGGAGTATTGCTATACATGACCACATCTTCACTCTTTGCAGTGGGGCAACAGTTCTTTGTTCAGCGCCAAATGGACAAAGAGGATGTTGCTGCAGAAGCTGCTGTAGAGGAGGCTAAGGCTAAGAAAAAAGCTGAAAAGAAGAAAGGCCAACAACAGAATCCTAACGCTAAAAAGAACAAGAAGCGCTAAAAGTGTCTTGCATGTATAACAGGGAGGAAAACTAATGTTAAAAGAACATATTGCTAATGCAGATACAGTTGAAGCAGCTACTGCCCTAGCTCTTTCTGAACTTGGAGTAACAGAAGATGAGGTACTTGTTCAGGTTTTAGAGGAGCCTGGAAAGAGGCTTTTTGGGGGGCGCAAGGATGCCGTTGTTAAAGTAACAGTTAAAGAAGAAAGCTCTTCCGCAAGGAATCAAGTTATTGATGAGGTAATTGTAGGAGCTGATTTGGTACAAGAAGAGACAGAGGCGGGAGAAGCTTCACTTACTAGAGTTCAGAACGACGAAGCAATCAATGAAATTGTAGAAGCTGAAGAGCTCAGTGATGAACAGGTTGATGCTATTGCTGATGCAGGTATTGACCATCTAAAAAAGCTTATCTCTTACCTTACAGATGGCGGAATCAGCATTGAAGAGTTCGAAGGTGACGAGGGTGAGATTATTCTTGATGTTACAGGCGAAGATGTTGGCGTGCTTATTGGACGCCATGGACGCACCATTGATGCTCTACAAGCAGTAGTGTCAGCAATGACAACTAAAAAGACGGGCATTCGTTATCCTCTTTCAGTTGACGTAGAAGGATATAAGCACAGGCGTAAGCAAAAGGTCGTAGATATTGCACGCCGCGCTGTAGACAGAGCAAGACGTACCAATCGACCAGTTTCGCTTAAATCTATGACGCCACACGAAAGAAGGATTGTTCATATGTTTGTAAAGAATATGGATGATGTTACTTCTACAAGTGAAGGATCAGGATCTTATAGACACGTTGTAATCATGCCTACATAAGTAAAAGAAGAAGAATGTGTGGCCTGAAAAGGGACTGTGAAAGCAGTCCCTTTTTTACTAGAGTTTGCCAAAACTTTGTGAGACAAGAACTTTTGGCAAACTTGAGGTGTGTAGAGCAAATGAGCATTTTCTTGCATGTACGGATGGCTGCATTTAAGAAGCACAATCAACAGAATGCAAACGCAAGGATAACAAGCAGTAGGCTAAAGAGAAATGTAGAGTATTATTCAGTTTAGGATGTTTCACGTGAAACTTATTAGTTTCTGCAATTATTTTTAAGGACAATCTTTAAAATTGCTTCACGTGAAACAATTGGAATGAACTAATAGATGTTTCACGTGAAGCAATAGGGAGAATGCGTGCTAGAAGAATATCTGCAGGAATATGGAATTGATCTCTCTGATGAAGAGATAGCTTTTCTCTCTCTTCACCTTGATTGTGTTCTTAAAATCAATTCCTCAATTAGACTTACAGCTATTCATGGCAAAGAAGAGGGCGAACGCCTTCATATCTTAGACTCTCTGCTAGTTTTGCCTGAAGTGCTTTCTGCACCTGGGGGTAAGATGCTCGATATTGGCACAGGCGGTGGATATCCAGGTCTTCCTATCGCGATTGCTGCTGACAGATCAGTTGACTTGCTTGACTCTGTTAAGAAGAAGGCTAGAGCTATAGAGTCTTTTCTTGAAGAGGATTACTTTGGGGACTTGGAGCTTAAAACTATTGGATTACGAGCTGAGGAGCTTGCACTTGAGAGGCCTGAGTATTATTCAGTAATACTGGCGCGGGCAGTTTCATCTCTGCCCTCTTTAATAGAGTTAGGGTCCCCCCTGCTTCAGTTGGATGGTCAACTGATTGTTCATAAGGGCCCACATGATGAAGATGAATTTATCAGAGCCTTAGCAGTTGCAGATATAGTAGGGATATCTTTTCTCAATAAAAGAGAGTACAATCTTCCTTGCGGAGCAGAGCAACGCACAGTATACGTGTTTGAAAAAACTACGGCAGCCCAAATTGAATTGCCGCGAAGATCTGGTCGCGCTCAAAGAAAGCCTTTGGCTTGATAAAGAAGATATGATTAGACGTGCCATAAAAGGGAAAAGGAGTGGAAGATGGTGAATGAAGTATGAGCAGGGATGCAAATGAAATAGGCAAAAAACCGCAAGGCGAGTCTTTCCAGACAAAGGATGATGAGCCTGGAAAAAGGGCAAAGGTTCTTGCAGTAGTTAATCAAAAAGGTGGGGTTGGAAAGAGTACAACAGCAGTAAATCTTAGCGCAGCTCTTGGAGAGGCCGGAAAGAAGATACTCCTAATTGATATGGATCCACAGGGCAATGCAACTTCAGGTTTTGGTCTGTCAAAGAGTAATAGGGAACTCTGTATCTATGATGCCTTGTTGGGAGAAGCCAGCTTTGAAAACATGCTAGAGACCCATCCTGATTTCCCTATAGATGTTATTCCTGCAACTATCCAGTTGGCTGGAGCAGAAGTTGAGCTAGTAACAGCGATGAGTCGAGAGACGCGCCTTAAGGGATTAATTGATCCGCTACGAAGCAAATATGATTATGTAATCATTGACTGCGCTCCGTCCTTAGGCTTATTAACCATTAACGCTTTAACAGCAGCAGATGGCGTTCTCATTCCTATCCAGTGTGAGTTCTATTCGTTAGAGGGACTCTCAAAGCTGCTAGATAGTGTTCGTTTGGTGAAGACTCACCTAAATCCTGATCTTGAAGTTTTTGGTGTAGTAATGACTATGCATGATGGGCGCACAAAGCTTGCTCAGCAAGTTGTGGATGAAGTTCGTGACTTTTTTGGTGACGGTGCTTTTGAAACATTGATTCCGCGCTCTGTGCGCATTTCAGAGGCCCCAAGCTTTGGGCAGTCAGTAATTGAATATGATGGCAAAGGTAAAGGTGCTGTGGCCTACCGTAGCTTAGCAGAGGAAGTGATGAATCGTGGCTAGTCGTAATAGTGGTCTAGGAAGAGGTCTTTCAAGCCTAATTTCAAGTGCAGCTGTTGAATCAGGAACAGCTGGGGATAGTGTAAACGAACTAAGCATTGCTTTGATTGAGCCTAATCCTCTGCAGCCACGGACAGATATTGATGAAGAAAAAATTGCAGAGCTTAGTGCTTCGATTGCTAAAAGAGGAGTTTTGCAACCAATCATCGTAAGGCCAAAGGGTGAAAAGTATGAGATCGTCGCAGGAGAGCGCAGATGGCGAGCATCACGCATGGCAGGCCTTGAGGCTATCCCTGTTCATATTAGAACCTTTGATGATGGTGAAACTTTTGAGATTGCGCTTATTGAGAATCTACAGCGTGAAGATCTAAATGCTATTGAAGCAGCCTATGGATATAGAAACTTAATTAATGAGAGACAATTAACACAAAGCGAACTTGCAGACTTGCTTGCAAAATCACGAGCATCAATTACTAATGCACTTCGTCTTCTTGACTTGCCAGAAGAGGTTCAAGAATTAGTATACGAAGGCTCGCTTTCAGCTGGACACGCAAGAGCGATTCTAACTGTTTCAGATGATCCTACTAGAATTAAACTTGCTCAGAAGGCGATAGAGGAAGGTCTGTCTGTACGTGCCCTTGAATCTTTGGCTCGCCTATCTGGCGGAGGAGTTATTCCCAGTGCTTCAAAGCGCCCTATTTCGCCAAAAAGCTACAAAGCAGCAGCAAGGAAGTTGCGCAAATTTATTGGAGGTAACGTAAGAGTAAAACAGACAAAGGATAAAAGTAAAATTGAAATTGAATTTGCTAATGAAGAGGAACTAGAGAGGATATATCGTCTGATTACTCAAGATGAGAGGCCTCTTGTTAGAAGTGTTGATTAATCGCTGGTACTTCTAAAGTGTAGATACAATGACGTTTTACGTTTTATCTGGCCCAGCTCAAGCTGGTAAGCTGGCACAAGCAATTGAATATTTTGAATCTACTGCGGCTGTTAAAGATGAAGTTCTTATAATCTGTGCTACAGCAGCACAAGAAGGGGATATTGGCAGGCATTATGCTGCTGCTGATTGCTCACAGAAGGTGATGTCCCATTCGGTGAATACTCCTAGAATACGTGTGCAGAGTTTTTCAGGATTTGCATCTGCTCTATGGGGTAGGTGGGGGGATGATAGGGAGCTAGTTGGCCCTTCCATTCGCATGAAGATAATTGAGGAATTGCTCGACAGTGCAAGTAAGGAACGCACAACGATTCCGAAGGCACTGTTTAGTGATGGAGGGAAAGCCCTTCTAGCTAGCATTGCAGCATCGTATAATCCTGGGGATAAAGGGGAAGCAAGTGCAAAAGAGAAGAATGATTCACATGAACCACGAAGTCAGGAAGACCGAACGATAAGATCTTTGGTTAGCCGCTACCATAAGTATCTAGAAGCGGAGGGATATGTCGAACATCAGTACGCTATAACTCTCTTAGCAAAGAAAATTAGCAAGAATAATCTTAGCTTGTCTAGTAGCAAAATTATCGTTACTGGTTTTAAGGACTTTACCGCTGCTCAAATGAAGATGATCTGTGCTTGTGCGGGTCTTGCAGAGGTTCTTGTGCTTTTAGATTGGGAGAAGGATAATCCTGCAACTGACTATCTGAAGAATACACAGTCTTTGCTGCTTGAAAATGGGGCAGAATTATTTGAAGTTAGTCCAAGGATTGTTGCCGATCCAAGGAAAGAGATGTCACTAAACAGCAAGGATGCGGTGTCGCCAGATAATAATTCATCTGAAATCTTAAGGTGGCTTCAGAGTAATTTTCTCAAAGAGTCTCGCAATCAACTCGCCTCTCCTGCAGATATTGCAAGATCAGGAGCAGTAACCCTGGGGAAGGCGCAAGGAACAGATGCAGAAGTCTTTTTAATGGGGAATTTTGCAGCAAAAATGCATCGCTTCTATCCTGACAAGCCAAAAGCTCTACTTGTTCCGCAAGTGCAGACATATTTGCGGCCCTTGACGCAAGAACTTGAGCGTCGTGAAATACCCTATGAGCTTGACGTAAAGACACCTTTTGGCGCGACAGGTTTTGGCGCAGCCCTACTTGCGCTGCTTAAGGTTTGCCTTAATGAGGACGTTCAGGTGTCTGCAATATCTTTTGTTGCTTCAAGCTGTAGTGGGTTGAATCCAGATGAAACTTTAGAACTTACTACTCGCTGGAGGCGCTATCGCAATAGCAACACTTCGATTCTGTCTCAACTTAGTCTGTCCGAGGCTGATAGTGGTGAGGCTATTGGGCTTATTCGCAGTTACGACATGAGCGCGCGTATAGGGGACTGGAACAGTCTAATAACACAGTTATATGCTATAGCTGCTGATAGTCAATTTTTTGGAGGAAGTAGCTTCGACCTTGCGCAGGAAGCTGCAGCTCAGAAGGCTGCAAATAGTGCTCTACAGGAACTCTATGAGCTGCGACTTGCTGAAAAATTTGCCTTGAAGAAAAAGAAAACTCAGGAAAAGCATGCAGCACTAGATGCAATTGCAGAAGGTGGCATAGAAAGTGCAGAAGACACAGGCACAGATACGGGCGCAGAAGAAGATCAACAGCCAGGAAAAAGGATACTGGACTATGACCCTCGGGTTACAGCAGCAGATATCTATGCTTTGCTTCGTGATGCTGCTGTTGTTCAGACTCCTAGTCCTGCAAGTACCTCCATCCTTATCGCAGAACCTTCACGTGTCTACGGACGACGCTTTCATTCGGTTATTGCAGGGGGTCTTTCTGCGAAAAGCAGTGTGCAAAAAAGCGATCCTTCCCTTGACGCTAGATTCATTGCACGCTTTTCAGGCATGAATCTTGCTGATGTTGGGCAGCAGCAACGTCTAGATTATTCAAGCATAATTTCTGCTGCAGAAAAAGAGCTTTACCTTGTGGCGCAGCATGAGAGCCTTAGTGGAGAAGAGCTGCGGGCAGGGGAGTTACTTTTGGCGGTAGAGACTTGTCTAGGAAAAGAGGCATCGGACAAGATAACGCAATTCGTGACTCATGAAGATGCAATAATCCATCAAAGCCCTGCCAGTGAAGAAAAGAAAGAGGAGTTAGGTAGGCTGCTTGCCGGGGAGTCTGTTCCGCAGGTTCGTATTCCGCCACATGGAATAGAGGCGCGGTACGACTTTAGCTACAGCGCTCAGAAGTCTGTGTCGCCCACCACTTTGGAAGATTATGCTTACTGTTCTTACCGGTGGATGCTTGCCCGGTATGCTCAGGGCAAAGAGGTTGAGTATGGGTTTGATGCGAGGGAGCAGGGCAACTTTGCCCATAAGGTACTGAAGTCCTTTTATGAAAAGCTTCAAAGTAGCGATATTGGCAAGCGCATTGATGCGGATAACCTTAGCAGTGCACTGCAATTGTATGAGCAGGTGTTTCATGAGGAACAGTCTTTATTGAAGGAAAGCCTATCCCTTACTACATCTGAAGAGGCGGAGCTTGTCCAGATGTACCATCAGATTAGAAGATTCCTAATTGGTGAAGTTGGTTATGCGCCAGAGTTTATTCCCACATACTTTGAGCATCGTTTTGGTGATACAGAGACAGGTCCTGTCGACTTGGGTCTAGGAATGCCTTTGCGCGGGACAATTGATCGTGTAGATGTGCGCAAGGATGATAGGGCTGCGATTGTTGTTGACTACAAGCGCAAAGTGACCGTTGCAGGACTCGCGTCACAGGCTACCCATCAGCAACTGCAGGGGGTTCTTTATAGTAGGGCTGCTCAAGAGGTTTTCAATGTGCGCCCTGTCGCACACGATTACCGATCTTATGTCGATGTGACTAATTTTAGTGTTGCTTACTCAAAGGAAGATAATCCCCCTGAACGTCCTTTGGGACTTCCAAAGATTGGCCGTAGCAAAAAACAGTACGGACTTACCCAGCACGAGGTGGATGAGGCTCTAGACTCAATCATGCAGAGTGCTACTGTTGCAGCAGAAGGTCTTATACAGGGAGAGATTAAAATTAGAGAGAACAGCAAGCCAAGGTGTTCTTATTGTCCTTATGAGGCATGCCCCCATCACAGAAAGTCTTGGCGGTGATTGCTTTGGAAAAGCTGCCCCCATATTTTGAAGGACTTAATACTGCTCAACTAAATGCCGCCCAGCACCGTGCGGGTAAGGCCTTAGTAAATGCGGGTGCCGGTACGGGGAAGACAAAAACGCTTGTTGCGCGGTATCTCTCTTTGTTGCTGGACAAAGAGCAGCCAGTTTCTGTTCGTGAAGTACTGGCTATTACCTACACTAATGCTGGTGCTGATGAAATGAAAGAACGCGCCCGTGACAGTTTACAAGAACTGGGTCATGCAGATCTAGCCAGACAGATGGGGCAGGCCTGGATATCTACAATCCATGGGTTTTGCGGAAGAGTGCTGCGGCGTTACGCGTTAGAGGCAGGTATTGACCCTTATTTTCGAACTGCAGATGAAGTAGAGACACAGGCCTTAAGAAGCGAAGCTTTGGATGATCTTTTTGAAGGGATTAGCCTGAAAGCAGAAGGCAGCCCAGAAACAAAGGATGGCCTAGGAACAAAAGACGACCTGTCAAATTTTCAGGTCAGCAACCTATCAGCCTCGCAGCCCCCAAAAAGCAATCTAGAGGGATATTTGCATTTGCGCGAGACCCATACAGATGCTTCCTTAAGAAGAGATATAATCACTATCTATGAGGCGCTAAGGCAATATGGCTGTGATCCTAGCGAAAGCCGTAGTTCCTGGCCGCAGCACTTGTTATTAGATGATCAGGCGTGCACCGAAGACAATCCAACAAAGAGTAGCTTGCTCTTAGATTTCGTGCAGGACTTTGCTGTTATGTATCGTCGTCTTTGCGCAGATAGAGGCGTACTGGATTTCAATGAACTTCTTTTGCGCACGCAGTGGCTTCTTGAAAATGAGCGCATTTTGACCTTACTGCAGGCACAATTCAAGTTCACCATGGTTGATGAGGCCCAAGATACTAATCCTCTACAGATGAGTATTATTAGTCGGATTGCCAAAAATAATCTCTATCAAGTAGGTGATATCAAGCAGTCCATTTATCGCTTTCAGGGTGCAGAGCCTTCGCTTATGCGCACGTACCAGCACAATTTGCAGAAAGAGAAGGGAAGCCTTTATGACTTGAGCGATAATTATCGCTCAGCAGAGGGTGTTCTAGGTTTTGCAAATGCTCTTTTTGGGAATGAGGAGCTCTTAGGTCATCGTGCTCCAATTCTTAGAGCTCATCGCTATAATGACCCCGCCACACAGGCAGGGGAGTGTGTCCAGCTACTTGAGGTTGACGCAAAGAACTCTAAAGGGAAATTTGATAAGAAGCTCGCACGTACCACAGAAGCCTTATGGATTGCTGATCATTTTCAAAAAATGCGACAATATCACGATTCGTGGTCAGACTTTGTCGTTCTTGTCAAAAGTCGCTCGCAGGCAAAAGATCTTCTGGCAGAATTCGCTAAGCGGGGGATGCCCGCACAGCTAGTAAAGGGCAGCGGACTTTTCGACAACCCTATGGTGAAAGAGGCCCGCTTGTTCCTGGATGTGCTTACAAAGCCACGTGATCCAGAGGTCTTTTTGAAGCTTCTGCTGAGTGCTATGGGGCGAGTGAGCGATCAGGGAATTTATGAGTTAGCGCATTTGCGCAGGGAGGCTCGGCTAGATTACTTGTGGGACGCTGCTTTGCACGCATTAGAGCTGCAGGAAGCACAGGATGACAGGGGGCTTAGCTTAGAGGATGACCGTGTAGCACTTGCCGGTCTTGTGAAAAGTATACAGACAGCACGTACCTTGCTGGGTGTGAGTCCTCTTTCTGAAATTTTGAGACATGCTTTTAGTGAACGTGAACTCGATCTGTATTATCTAGCTTCGCATGAGGGCAGTGACGTTCGTGGTGGTGCGACATTAATCGGCAGACAAACGTACGGAGGCTTCCAGCAATTTCTGCGTCTTGCAGACAGTTGGCAGGCAGCCGGCAGGAACCCCTTTAGCTTTGGTGATGAATTGAGGCGTCAAGCAGAATTGGGTTTTTCTCCGCAGCAAGAGGCAGTAAGTGTCCCGAATGAGGAATGTATCATCATTGATAGTATTCACAGTTCTAAGGGCAAGGAGTTTCCTGTGGTTGCCCTGGCCTTAGCTGGTTCAACAGAGACAAAAAAAGAGAAAAAGCCCTACATGATTCATCCGCTTTGTGACGGGGGACTTATTCTGACGCGTCGTGATGGATCAAAAAGTGACGATTATCTATCCCCACGCTATGACGACCTGCATGAAGAGTATTACAAGCAGTCGCAGCTTGAAGGTGCCCGCTTACTTTATGTGGGGTGCACGCGTGCAGAAAGCCAGCTACTTATTAGCTACAGTGGCATGGCAGAGGGCGGACTGAGCGCTGCGATGTTGCGCGGAATGAAGGTAGCGCAGGCAGAAATGTCTCAACTTATAACGAGTGGTCACTTATCTCATGAGCACATCAATTTTGATAAGGTGCAGGAGATAGCCTCTGAGGTAAAATCTTCAGCGACTACCGCTGCTACTAAAGACAACTCTTCTTTACAGGCACCCTTCTTGTATCAAGAGCAGATTCGTCCTAAGGGTCTTCCGCACACACGGACAATCTTAAGTGGCGCACAGCGTAATATATATCAAGTGTCAGCTTCTGACATTCAAGAGTTCCATAAGTGCCCACGTAGATATTATCTGTACCGAATCCTGAGGCTGGGCGAGCTTAGTGATCGCGACCCCAAAAAGGCAGTAAATAGGGGATCGTTGATTCACCTGCTTTTAGAGTGGGGGACAGTTGACCAGGCAGCAAGTCTTTTTGCGCGCAATGCAGTTCCGCCAGAAATGGCAGGGGAGCTTATACGGGTAGTGCAGGATTTTCAAAGGTCTGCCTTTATGCGGAGGCTTAAACAAAGTAATTGGTTAGAGAAAGAGCGCGCATTCTACTTAAGACTGAGTTGTGATGGACAGACTCCACGCTACTTAAAAGGCTTCATTGACATCATGGGGTGGCAAGATGATGGCACACTTTTGATTGTTGATTACAAAACAGGTGCTTCAAAAGTTCAGCAGTCAGATTATCAAATACAGGCAGACTGTTATGCTTTGGCGGGTCTTTCCTTGGGGGCAGCTAAAGTAGAAGTAGTAATGGTACGACCAGAGGTATGCGACAGCAAAGGGGAGCCAGAGAGCTTTCACTATCATTACAATTTTGATCAACAAGGCCACTTGCGTCAAAACGTATTGGACTCCATAGTGGCTATGGAGAATGCCCAGAATGCTTCTTGTGCGGAAGTTGACCTTGAATACTGCAAGGTTCATTGTCCAGTTTATGGGTCCCTTTGTGAGGGAGGAAAGGACTAGACCGCAGTGAAGGCTAGTCAATCAGGATAGATTTTGCAGAAGAATCAACCCTCCATGTTGTGCCTGCTGCAAGAAAGCATGCCAGATAATGCGAGTCATTATTGATACTATGTTTAATACAATTCACTAAAAGCACATAATCTCGTGCAATTTTATGCTAATTATGAAATAGTTGTTACATAACCCCCCCCCCCCGTTTCCCTGCCATAATAGACGCTTGCATGAAATATGTGGTAACAGAGGTGCCACTTCTTGCATTGAATTAATGTGATGTGTTGAGTGAAGGGCTGGAGAGCCCAACAGTGAGGAATTGAATATGACCGTCAATAACGGAAATCGTATTCGCTTTAACGCGAAATATCTTCAACTGAAAAATAAATTTTCCAAACTAGCACCAATGCGCGTGAAGATTGCACTGGCGCTTGTAGCTGTATTCTTACTGGGAATACCACTACTTACTGTGGCAAATCCTGAAGTATTTCAAAACCTTACACAGCAAGTACAGGAGCAACTTAATCCTGCCTCTGACATTACGATTCCTGAGCATACCGATGCGCCTGCAGCGTATTTGGCAGATTATCTTGTAGATACAATTCCTTTTGATGGAGAAGAAGGAGTTTCTTTAGAGACCACCACGCTTACACTTTGGTTTGATCGTGATATGAGCGAGTTTGCAGAGCTTGCAAATATTCCTGCTCTTGTTGAACAGATTACTATTGACAGCGGAGCAACCTTAGAAATTGAAGAGGCCACTTGGCTGGATAGACCCAGTTATCCTCATTCGTTATTTATTATCCCTCTTGTCCTTGCAGATGTAGAAACAGAGCATACCGTAAGTTTTGCTGCGGCTAGCAGTGAGGCGGAAAGCCTTGAGGAGGGCACCGAAGAAGAGGCAGAGCCTATCTTCTCTTTTAGCTTTACCACAGAAGGTGCGCTAATTGCCGAGGATGAAGAGGCAGAAGAGGCGGAAAACCTTAGTCCCCCTTATGCGCTAGAAGTTATTGAGGCTTCTCAAGAGGCAACAGCTGCTTATCAAGAGATTGTGCCTCTTGCGGCAACGGCTACTGCCGAAATCAACAAAGTCCTACACACTCCAGCCAATGAGCCTACCCCTAATCTTAACTTTACTTTTCTTGTTCAGCGCCATAGTTTCCTGACTGCCGCAGGAGCGCCAGGACCCCTTACTAATCTTCCACCTATAGGAGAAATGGATGGAGATACGGGAAGAGTAGTTTTAAACATCAATGCGACTAACGGAAGCCCGACCACTTCTGGTACCACCACTACCCTTAGGCGTGCTCTTAATATCTTAGAGGGGATTACTTTCGCTACGCCTGGTACTTACATCTGGCATGTATCAGAACTTGATGGTTCATCTAATAGTTCAGGCAGATTTAACGTGGAGTACTCAGATGCAGTCTATGAGCTTCGTGTAGTAGTTACTGGATCAGGTGCTAGTGCCACTGCAACAGTGCACTTTGTAGCTATTGTTGAAGATCAGGCGGCCACCGTAGGTGCGCCCATGTTCTCTTGGGGGAATAACTCATCAGGTCAGCTAGGACTAGGGGACACTACTAATAGAAATCGCCCTACAAGAGTGGGAACTGCAGACAATTGGGTGCAGGCTTCATCATTTGCCGGCGGATCAATAGCCATCAATGCTGAAGGACACCTTTATGTGTGGGGAGGCCCGCGCAATGCTCCCAACATGGGACGTGGTGGTCTTGGAGGAACTGCACCTATCACCTCTCCTGAAAGACTTATAATTCCAGGTGCTGCCAGTGATGTCTGGGTAAATGTAGATGGTGGAGGTAGTGGTGTAGCTGGTGCCCAGCCGGCTGACGGATATATGGCTGCTGTAAACGATGCAGGCGAGATGTGGGTTTGGGGACTTAACGCCGTTGGGCAATTGGGTCTTGGTAATACTACGACTCAAAATACCCCCCAAAGGGTTCCTGGGGCTCAAGCATGGGCGCAGGTAAATGTTGTGTCTATGAGTTCTGACTTGCTAGCAAATAGAAGATCTTTTGTTTTAGCAATCACAAAGGATGGTCATCTTTATTCCTGGGGTAACAATAGCTTTAGTCAACTAGGGCGTACGCCAGGTGGAGCAAATCCTGCGGCTAATGTTCCAGGAAGAGTAAATAACCCTGCAGGTGTGCCTGCTACCTTTAGATGGGAGATGGCACGTCCTGGGGGGATCGGTACAGCCTTTGCTATAGGAAATGATGGACAAATTTACTCGTGGGGAACTAATGCTGACCGGGGGGCTGGTTGGGGTGACGGAGTGGGGATATTGGGAAGACCAGGAGCCAATTCCACAACTCCTACCTTGACTCAGGCCAACGCTCCCGATTCTCCTGCTACTCATGTAAGCCCTCCTGTAACAGGTTGGATAGATGTAGTACAGCAGGTAAACGATCCGCGAGCTACTGTTGCGCTTAGTGATTGCGGAAGACTTTTCTCTTGGGGTGCTGGTACTTCTGCTACCGTTGCAGGACTTGGACGTCCTGGTGGTGGAGCTGCTTCAGCAACTAGAACTAACAGACCAGTACAAATTGGCACTGCCTCTAACTGGGTGGCTATTGGTGGTGGTAATGCACATACAGTTGCTATGACTAGTGACGGAAGATTATATTCTTGGGGAGCCAATGCTTCTGGACAGCTGGGACAAGGAAACTTCACTGCTCATCCAAACTCACCTCAGTTTGTTATGCAAACCTTTGGTCTTGCAGGGTTTTCACAAACAGGTTCTGGGACGAGCTCTTTTGCGCTCGTTCGAACAGACCCCATGGTGTTTACTAATGTCTATACCGTTACTCATCCAGATACGGTTACGACACGTGCTGACTTAACTAAAGTGCTTCGTCAACTAGCGGGTCAAACCGTATCTACCTTTTCTTTTGATTTTGCAATAGAAAGGTGGAGTGTTGACGGTGACCTTACCCGTGCAAATGAGCTTCCACAGCTAGGCACTTCCGTAGTGGACGGAAATGGACGCGTTACTATTGCAATGAATGCCCCTGATGTCATGGTAGAGACTGAAAGTGGAATATCTACCTTGACACGCAGCATAAATATACTTAGTGGCATTGAATTCGATGGTCCCGGTGTCTTTGTTTGGCGCATATCAGAAGTGAGTGGTTCATCGGGGGCTACTCCTCCGTCACAGGTAACCTATTCAGATGCACTGTATGAGCTAACCGTAACTGTTACTGAAGGTGGTGGAGTGCTTACTGCAGTAGCCACCATGGAGGCAATTGTTGCAGACATTAGTGGTGGTGTCGCAGGCGCCCGAGCCTTTCCCATGTATTCGTGGGGGAACAACAATAATGGACAGCTAGGGCTTGGAAACGACGGTCCTGGTACTGATAGAAATACTCCAACCCGAATAGGCACAGAAGATAACTGGGTGCAGACAGCAATCGGGGCCGATGGATCATTTGCGATTAATACTGAAGGTGAACTTTTTGCTTGGGGTAGTCACTGGAATAATCCTCAAATGGGGCAGGGTGGAGTAAACCCAGGTTTTACGGGCAATGTTACTACTCCTACAAGGATAGGAGCTGAAAGCAATTGGGTGCAGGTTACTGCAAGAAGCTCAAGTGCTGCAGCAATCAATGCTAATGGTGAAATCTTTACTTGGGGCAATAGTGCATTTGCTAGTGGTGGAGCAAACACTCCTACCCAGGTAGGAGTAGAGACCAACTGGGTTGATGTTGCAATGCAGACAAGTACATTCCTGGCCATTAACGATCAGGGCCACCTTTATTCCTGGGGAGCTAATGCTTCGGGACAGCTAGGACTAGGCGATACTTCATCAAGAAGTGCTCCTACAAGAGTACCGGGAGATCAGGCATGGGAAAGGGTAGTTACTGGTGGTGCTTACGTTCTTGCTCTTACTGAGAGTGGTGAGATCTGGGCCTGGGGAAATAATGCCCACGGACAATTAGGTCAAGATGATATCGTACAAAGAAATAGCCCTTACAGAGTAGGCATTGCAAGTGACTGGACGCACATTGCTGCAGCGACAACAAATGCTTCTGCTGCGATTAACTCGAGCGGTGAGCTCTTTACTTGGGGCCAAGCTACCGGCGGCAGACTAGGCAATGGTACAACAAGCCCGAATGTACTTTATCCTACACGAGTTGAGTACAGATCAGACTGGGAGTTTGTTACAAGCGCAAACAGTCATTTTCTTGCCTTTGCTGCAACAGGAGAATTATATTCTTGGGGCCTTAATGGCTCAGGTCAGCTAGGACTAGGCGATACAGTTACAAGAAATGTGCCGACTCTTGTACTTGAGACTTATGGCTTTAGTGGAGCCGCTCGTGGTGGGGGGACTCATTCGCTTATGCTTATGAACCGCGAGATCCCTAACTTGGTTTTCACTAATACTCATATACGTACGTCCCCGCTTGCGACTTCAAAGACAGTCGTTGGTGAACTTGCCAACTTAAACCAGGATTTCACTTTTGATATTGAGCTCTCACCAAGTGCGCTTTGCAGTGTTGATACTACTCTTGCAGCTCGCGTTTACCAAGGTCCTACCTTTATTAGGTCTGAGGTTTTTGAGCCAGGGGCAAGCAGAAGTATAGACCTTAGACATGGGCAACGCCTTTCATTTAGTGCCGTTCCTGTAGGAGTTACCTGGAATGTTACTGAAAGAGCACATCAATCTTTTACGTCTTCAGTAGTGCTTTATGTTGGGGGGAGCCAAGTAACAATACCTCCTGGTGCAGGTCCTAATGTGTCTCTTAGCACGGGGGACCGCGTGATTGGAGAAGGCAGAAACTCTGCTGACTTTACTAATACCCATCACTATGTACCCATCACTGGCCTTAATGTGACGGCTGAAGGTGGTATGTGGATAGTGGCGCTTGCTGCAGTAGTACTTACAGGAGTTGCCTTAGTTACTAAGGGCACCCTGAGAAGTGAGCTTGCAGCGCCTGCTACAAGTGCAAAAGTAAGCAGCTTCCTTGGGGGCAAACACATGCTTAAACGAGTAGGGTCTCTACTCTTTAGGAATATAGGCAAGTAAGAAACCCATCGGTAAAAGAAGTAAGAAAGACAAGAGAGGAAATGATGAGGAAAATGAAGAAATACTTTTCAAAATTGGTCTTGGCTTTGAGTGTGGCCATGATCATGAGTCTAGGAGTTGCTATACCTGCTATGGCAAATCCTCCAGCAGCACTTCCTGCTTTGGGTATTACCAAAAACCTAGACAGACCAGCAGGGACAAGCTCCCCTGCACTAAGCTTTACTTTTAGGCTTACTCAAGCACAGCCTGTAGGCGGTGGCCCTGCTGCTGGTGATCTTGTAGGAGTAGGCTTTGAAGTAATGCCAACACCTACAGCAAACATTGTTCGTGATCGTGTAATTGACTATCCAGCAAACATGTTTGGACAACGTCAAACGACACTTACTCTAAACAATGCTGCTGGCTTTAACGCAGGAACTGATGTAGACATTCTGTTCCCCAATGCTGGTGTTTTTCACTTCTTTGTAGAAGAGGTACACAACACAAATGCAGCAGCCATGGCAGCAGATGCTACAGCAAATCCAAATGCTCAAGCTACGCTTACCTATTCAACAGCAGTGCATCTTCTGACTTTTGAGGTAAGAAATGTTGATGGTCAGCTAAGGGTAACCCACGTTATTGGTCAACCTGGCACCCCGGGAATCCCCGGAAGTCCAGGTACTCCTGATAATCCAGGCACGGATGATTTTTGGGTAGCAGGACCTAAGTACCCAACACTTATCCCCGGTACTCCAGGACAGCCAGGTACTCCAAGCACTCCTGACACACCAGGTACTCCAAGCACTATCATAGATCCAAGCCCGCTTGCCTTTACTAACATCTTTACCCGTAATATTACAGGTACTAATGATAATCCAGCATTTGCTGTAACTAAGAGCGTGCTTGATACTGAAGGACTAGCCGATCTTACTATTGCTTACAGCACGATTACTACACTAACTGTGCCAAGCCAAGTATTTGCTCAACCAAATCCACCTGTAGCCCCTCCAACCCTTGCAGGGACAGCTGCTCCTGTTGTAGTAACAGGTTCTCCTGCTGCTCCAGTAATTCCAGCACCAACAGTAACTGTGACAGGAGCGGGAACCGCTGCTGATCCTTTCGTGGTAACTGCCCCACTTCGTGATGGTGAGCGCCTTGTGTTCCCAACACTTCCAGCAGGAACCATTTTTGGGTCTACCGAAATCCAGCATGAGCACTACACGGGTGAAGGTAGAGCTATTGTTGCAGGCACAAATGTTGGTACTTTTGGGGATGTAGCAGACAATAGTCTTGCTGGCGTTAATGTAGTTGTACCGCAACTTCCAGCACACTTTGTTTCAGATACAGATCCTTTCAACAATCGCATTGATTTTGTAAATGACTATGTGCATGCAGATAACACAGGCCTCGTCATTACAAGCATGCCGATTTTGGCCGTACTTGTAGCAGCTACTGTAATACTTGCCATGATGGTGGCTTCACGTTCGCGTAAGCGCCTA
>Ga0123352_10000426_pt1 | contig 51038 bp, 45 predicted proteins | sample TergutLab28metaG_FD_89700 | JGI IMG/M metagenome (GOLD analysis project Ga0123352, IMG submission 89700) | Labiotermes labralis P1 segment gut microbial communities from Petit-Saut dam, French Guiana - Lab288 P1 | ecosystem: Host-associated > Arthropoda: Insects > Digestive system > Gut ... | reverse complement strand
TTCTTTCTTCTATGTTTAGTATTTCTACTGTACTGCGTAGATTGAAGTTTTTTTCTAGCATTTTCATCACCCATATCTATTATATCAAAAAAATCGCCTAGCGGCGACTTTTTTGACAGTCTGGCCAAAGCCCCATGGGCTTTGGCTTAGTTTGTAGACAAATACTTTTGTAGGTAATGGAAAGGTTCGGGAGCAGTGGAAACTCATTAAAAAAGAGGTGAGAGTTAAGCAGAGCTTTACCTGGTAGTGGAGAAGAGTTTCCGGATCTAATCCGCAAGCTAAGCAATGTTTTACAAGATTAATCTAGCTAGACATTACTTAGCGTCTAACCGCCAGAGCGAAATCGTCTAATAACTCTTATCAAAAAGTATTATTATAAAAACCTAATCCCTAACGTACAGGAGGCATATACTCAAAAGCCTCCAGTAGCGCTTGATACAGCCCGCGGGCGGCACGCCATTGATATTCGGGATTTATGAGTGTTTCAAACTCAGCTGCATGGCTCATAAAGCCGATTTCTACTAATGTGGACGGAGCTTCTGTATTACGCAACACTATAAACTCGCCAGATCTAATGCCTCTGTCGAATCTGTTTGTGTGCGCCACCAAATTTCTCTGAACAATATTTGCAAATTCCTGATTGCTAAGTGAACGGCCTTCATCATGTGCATCCGTTAAATAAAAGGCTTCAGCGCCATGAATTTCAAGATTATAAGCTGCGTTGTGATGGATGGTAATCATCAAATCGCCTATCTGATTGCTCATTCCATAGCGATAGGACCAGTGGACAGTTGTGTCCGAATTACGTGTGGTGTAAGCTTTGATATAACCGTCAGCCTCGATTAATTGTAACAACTTCCTTGTTATCGCTAAATTAAGATCAGCTGCGCGCACATCATCATAAACAGCACCCGGACGTTCGCCGCCGTGGCCAGGGTCTATAATTACGATTCGACCATATCTTTGCCGTGGACACATAACTCGTATTATGTAATGAGAATCTCCTTCGGAGATATCCAAAGAAAGTATCTGCCTACCGTTAAAAACTAAGCGTGTGCCTTGCTCACCGTGTGCCACGTCAATGGAGTTAAGGAGCGAATTTCCAATATTCATAGTACCGGAAGCCAAGAGCTGTGAAGCGTCCACACCCAAAGCAATCTCGTAGCGGTTGACATGATAGAAATTGTTATGCACAGCTTCTGCCATAAGTGGAACACCGCTAGTGCGCGGAATAACAAGAGTATTGTCGGCAAAATTATAATGCACTTGTAAAAGACTCCCGGGGAGCGTCACCAAGACAGGCGGCTCCGGGGTAGCCACAATAGCAGACTCGTTATATCTACCGCTTAAGTTTTCATCAGATGGCGCAGTAGTAGTAGGTTCATCTGCAAGCCCCGGAAATAAATCTTCATCAATTATAGGAGGAGGCATATAATCCGCCCTATCTACAAAGACAGTTCTATCTCTAAAAGCCACAAGAAAGCCTAAGTTCGTTGACACAGCACCTACCGGGATCATTGTATGGTTGTCGATTATCTGCGCCGGAACCGGAATTTCTATAGGATACTCGTTTACGACAATATTGTTTTCCCCTATGGTTAGCCTAACATTTTGATCGTGATATTGCACATGCACGGTTTTGGTATCCTCGTTCCAATATACATTTGCGCCTAAATTCTCAAAAACAATCCTAGCCGGAACCAGCACACGATCATTGTCAATGACCGGCGATATAGGCAGTCCATAAAGAGTCTGGCCGTTTATAACTAATCCAACAGGATTTTCTTGGGCATGAACTTGGAGAGGGGTTAGAAATATATGTAATGCAAATACAATTATACACATTGCAAAAAGATTTTTAATACAAGTCATTTTGAGATCGCTCCTATATTCATACTAAAATAACATTGTCGAAAATGCTAGAAATTAATTAATAATTGACGCATAATGACGAATCTAAGAAAGCGTATCATATTTTACGACTTGTTACAAGAACTTAAAAGATTTTGTAACAACAATTTAACATATATGCAACAATTGAAGAAAAAACGTTCGTAATTCGCACCAAAACCTTACAAAATGGTAGGAAAACTCTTCGTTTAAGGAGATGGGATGAAATATTCAAACTTTGATAAAAATGTAAGAAAACGAAATGAAAACGACGCCGTTTGGCTCTGGTTCAAGCTGATATCACTATGTAGCGCCAAGGTTTCGGGGAGGAGAATAATTCGGCTCATCCTATGCCGAGTCACTGGGTGGTTGGCAGCGGATTATTATTTTCATTACCTTCGATCCTAACATATTACCTTGTGCAAGCAGCTTGTGGTTTATTAAAAGACAGGAAGCTATACTGTGCCTTGCACAGTATAGCTTCCTGTCTTTTAATACCTACCATAACTCAAAAAATGGCTTCGCGATTTTTGTGGCAGGCCAAAAATCTCTATTCACTCCAAGCTCCAAGCATATACATATTCAAATACTCTTCCAATGTCACGCCTGCCTCGAAAATCCTTGTTGCATGATCTGTGCCCACATAGCGTAGATGCCATGGCTCGAAAATCACTCCCGTAATTTCTGTGCTGCCTCTTGGGTAGCGTATTATAAATCCATATGTATGTGCATTTTCAGAGAGCCAACGGAAGCCTTCGGTCTGTTCAAATCTCTCACTTAGCGCAAATCCGATGCAAGCACTCGAAACATCAATAGCAAGGCCCGTTTGGTGTTCACTTGCTCCAGGGGGTGCAACGACTGTTGCAGCTCTTTCTCTAGCCTCTTCGATAGGCAGATGTCTAGTCCAGAAATGTACTTGGTTATTATGCAAAATGTTTTGACGATCCCAGTCTCTAAAGCCGCTTATAGCTGCAATATTTGTAATACCGTATTCGTGCATGGAAGCAATCATTTTTATGAAGGCGTTAGCGGCGTTCTCTTCAAGCAGCATTGGAGTTCTTTGGGAACGTACATAGCCGGATATATCTATCATATTTTCAGGGCGAAAATAGCGCTCAAGCGGATTGTCTCTGTTGACAAGTACGACGGGCGGCGGGAGCAAGGCTACGTGGGCAGCTTCAGGCACACGAAAATAAGTCCGTGCGCTATTTGCAAAAATTTCTCTAAACCTCTCTAAAACTTCGCTGGGAGAGACAGAGGGCGGCCTTGCGTCCAATTGGTAAGCGTAGATTACAGAGGAAACATTTGTAAAGAATATGGAAACAATTAAAATAAGGCTAATTGCTTTTTTCAAGAATATCATTCCTTTTAGTTTGCGTAGTTTTGTCAGCCGGTTTTTGTGAGCATAGCGAACAAAAAACTTACCTCAGCCTAAGTTCGTCACAATACCACTATCGGCTTTGAAAACTCCGAGTTTTTAGGATAAGCACATATACCGCTCAAATTATAGATATCTGTGGAGGTAATTTCTTTTTGTAAAAGCTTGCGCCCTGTAGGGCTTAAAGCGTCCTGATGATTTTTTAGATTTGTAACAATAGGTATACCCGTATTTGTATTTATACAAGAAAATAAGTACTCCCATTCCTTGCGAAATCCTAAAACTCGTATATAATGAGGGGCTTTCATAGAAAATTCAGCAAAATCTTTTTTATTAATATCAAGCAAGATGTGCAGAAGCGCACGAGATAGTCTAGTGTAGGTATATCGCTTGCTTTTTAGCTCTGCAAGTATATCCGATATGCAATGCTGCGTACCGCAAGCCTCTATAATTCTGTTATGCAATCCCTCACTTATATCTTGTATGTTTGCTAAATATTCGGGTGGAAGAGTTTTGACTTTATATTGCAGAATAGAACTTAGATTATCAAAGTCATGAAATTCGCCACGGTCTATATATTCACTGTATAGTGGCACAAGTGCTTCGGGGATGCCGGCAAGCTCTTTTCGACCTGCTCTAAGTGCAGCTCTTATGGCTGTTGCACTGCTTAAATGCTTCGTATAATCTGTGCTGTGATAGCCCTCTCCCTCGCGCTTTATGGCGAACGGTTTTATATCAGAGCCAAGTGCTATGATGGCCTTGATGTACTCAATACCCAAAATATTGTTGGGTGTACGGAGCACATTCGATATTTCGGGAGCTAAATGTTCGATAGCCATATGCCTGGCAAGAGGGTAAGAATACCCCCTGGCAAGCAGCGATTTAAGATACGTTTTAAATTCCGGACTTTCTGCAGAAAGCAGTTCGGCCGCTTTTTGGAGAGGTGCAAGTTCCCCGGCTTCGCTTCCAAAGCATAAGTGACTGACAAACCCAAGCGCATCCAAAAGTGCAATAGCATAGTAAGAAAAGTATTCGGCGCTCGCTGTTGCATAAGGTACGGGAAGCTCAATTATCATATCTGCGCCGCAAATAAGAGCAGCTTTTGCCCGCACGAATTTATTCCAGATAGCAGGCTCACCGCGCTGGACAAAATTACCACTCATCACACAGACAATAGGATGGCCAGGAAAGTGGCTTTTTACAAGCTCAATTTGACGCAAATGCCCGTTGTGGAAAGGGTTGTATTCGGTTACTATTCCGATAGCGGATGGATGATTAAGCAATATATAAGCTCCTGTGTTAATTATATTATAAAACAGACCAAATTTTTAAGATCAATCCACTTGAAAAACATGCGATAAAACCTGTGCTTTTTCTGTAAAGCATCTCAAGATTTTTTGCTAGCCTTAACGAGTTCCCACTTTCCTTAGGCCCACCCCAAAAAACTTTGTTTCTCGGAGATGCCGGAGCCAAAAAAATGTGTCACATCGCCGGTTTCTTCTGCTTTGCCGACGGCCGCTGACAGGTTACTATCGACGCTTCACGGGATGCCCGTTGGCGCAGCAGCTGGCCGCTTACGGCTGATCAGTCTTGCCTTTCAAAAAAAGTGCTGCGTTTTATTCGGTCGCTTTTCAAGTGGACTGACTATATCAAAAAAGCTCCGGCCTCTGAGGGTTTTCTGATGATGTAATTCTGTGTGAAAAACAACCTTCGCAAATTTTGCAGTGCCGGATTTTGGGCAGAACAAAATTTAGCGCAAGGATGATTTTGAACCGTAATTGCTTTGCGACTACTTTAAAGTAGATTTAGTATAGTTCTACGCCCAGTATAACACGTACATGACATTTTAGGGAAATAAAATTTTGGAAGAAGCTTAATTGCTCCTGCAATTATACCTTGCTATGTATTTATGATTTTCCTCGTAATTTTTCATTAGCTCCTTATACCTATTAGCAATGCGAAAAAGTCGTCCTTTTAAGCGTTCGACTTTCCAGGAAGCCCGTAGGCGCAGCGGGAAGGCAGCAAATGCAAAGCATTCGAGACCAGACTTGCCAATGCCCTGGCTTGCCTTTTGGAGCATGCGTTGGTGTCGCTCTATTGCCTCGTGGGAAAAAATCCCAAATCTTTTGGTAAAATTTAATCGGTGAAGCAATATCTAAGGTTGATTATTTTCCCAAAGGGATTTATAATGATGAATGGTATGTCTAAAAAATCTGGGAAAGGGGCTCGAATAGTGAATTTTTTGGACAGTATAAAACAAAGAGCCAAAGCCGATAAAAAGACCATAGTACTGCCGGAAACATTTGATAGGCGGATTTTGGATGCGGCGCATACAGTCTTAAAAGAAGACATTGCGAATGTTTTGCTTATTGGAGATGCGTCTGAGATTAAGGCGTCAGCTGTGGATTTAGATCTATCTAAGGCTATATTTGTTGATTCGATTAATTATGATAAAATGGACGAGCTTAGTGAGCTTTTCTATGATCTCAGAAAAGAAAAAGGGCTAAGCAAGGACGAGGCTGAAAGACTGCTTAAGGAAGAGCCGCTTTATCTTGGTGTTATGCTGGTTAAAGCAGGGATTGCCGATGGCATGGTGGGCGGAGCTCATTATCCGACGGCCGATGTTTTGCGCCCGTCGCTTCAGATACTTAAAACGGCTCCGGGTACTCGTATGGTTTCGTCGTTTTTTGTGATGGTGGTGCCTGAGTGCGATATGGGAGAGAATGGTGTGTTTATATTCTCTGATTGCGGTCTTGTCCAAAATCCGGACAGCGAAGAATTGGCGGCCATTGCCATATCAAGCGCAAAGAGCTTTAAGATCCTTGTGGGTGCTGAGCCCGTTGTGGCGATGCTTTCTCATTCGACGCTCGGGAGTGCAAGACACGCGGATGTCGATAAAGTAGCTGAGGCTACTAAGCTGGTCAAAGCAGCGGATTCGGCTCTTATCGTCGGCGGTGAATTTCAGGCGGATGCGGCTATTGTGCCTAACGTAGGTAAGGCAAAAGCACCGAATGATGCTGCAGCAGGGTGCGCTAATGTACTCATTTTCCCGGATTTGGACTCTGGCAATATTGCCTATAAGCTTGTACAAAGGCTTGCAAAAGCTGAGGCCTACGGACCTGTGACGCAGGGGATTGCAAAGCCCGTAAACGATTTATCACGCGGTTGCTCAGCTGATGATATAGTGGGTGTTGTAGCTATTACGGCAGTGCAGTGTCAGTAGGGCGGTCAATTCGTTAAAATGCTTGCATTTACACGATTGCTGGAGGTACGAACCCTACCTATTGAAGCTTTGTTTCAATGGGTTCCCGCTCGTACACGGTATTCTAACTCTAAGTTAAGCCTGAGAAAGCGAGCGAATATGCACCGATACCTGGGTGATTTTCGGCGAAACTTTATCGTTGCTTGACTAGAGTTAGTGCTGAATTATCTCAGACGGGCATAAAGAACCCGTCGGCGCAGCGGAGGAAGTATCTGACGGCATGTTTTTACGGGGTAATGGATTACGTACATGCTTTTAGTGCGTAAATCAGTACCGTTTTTGTCTCGGATTCCCTGAAAATGATTTTTTTGGGGTTGGGCTAAGGCAAGCGGAACCCATTAGAACAACGTTTTCAGTAAAGCGAAGCTTTACAGGGTAGTTAAAAATTCAGAGCTAGGCAATGTTTTTCAAGAAGGTGCAAAAAGCGAGTATACTATGGCTTGAGAAACCAGCAATATCAAACTTCCATTAAATAAACATCAAATAAAGGAGAATATCTAAAATGAAAATACTTGTTATGAACTGTGGATCATCATCTTTGAAGTATCAGCTTATCGACATGACAAATGAGAATGTTATGGCAAAAGGTCTGTGTGAGAGAATAGGCATAGACGGCAGTAAAATTAAGCACGAAGGCAAGCAGAAATTTGAGACTGAAAGCCCTATGCCAACGCATACTGAGGCTATTCGTTTAGTTATTGACATGCTTATCTCCCCGGAGCATGGCGTAATCGCATCAATTGATGAGGTTAATGCAGTAGGGCATAGGGTTGTTCATGGCGGTGAGAATTTCACCTCTTCTACAATAGTTACTCCTGAGGTAAAAGCAGAGATTAAAGAGTGCGCAGACCTTGCGCCGCTCCATAATCCGGCGAACCTTATCGGTATTGATGTTTGTGAGCAGCTTTTGCCGGGCAAGCCTCAAGTGGTTGTTTTTGACACGGCGTTCCACCAAACTATGCCTGAAAAAGCTTATCTTTACGCTTTGCCTTACGAATATTATGAAAAGTATAAAGTAAGACGCTACGGCTTCCACGGCACAAGCCACAAGTATGTGTCCGACCGTGCCGCCAGCATATTGGGCAAAAAAATAGAGGACTTAAAAATCATTACTTGTCATATGGGTAACGGCGCAAGCGTTGCAGCGATATCAGGCGGTAAAGTTGTTGATACATCTATGGGGCTTACGCCGCTTGAAGGTCTTGTAATGGGCACAAGAAGCGGTGACATGGATCCTGCAATAATGCAGTTTGTGATGGGTAAAGAATCGTTAAGTATCAAAGAGATGGAAAATATACTTAACAAAAACTCAGGTGTGCTGGGCATTTCCGGCGTTTCAAGCGACTTTAGAGATATTGAATCAGCAGCTGACAGTGGCAACAAAAGAGCAAGGGCTGCCCTTGATGTGTATTATTATAGAGTAGCAAAATATATCGGTGCATATGTTGCGGCTATGAACGGTGTTGATGCTGTAGTGTTCACCGCAGGCCTTGGCGAAAATAGTGCAGTAGCCAGAGAGTCTATCTGCAGCTATCTTGGATATTTAGGTCTTGAAGTTGACAGAGAGAAGAACAATGTCAGGGGCGTTGAAGTAAACTTCGCTAAAGACGGTTCGAAAATCGCAGCACTTTTAATACCGACTAATGAAGAGTTGGTTATAGCGAGAGATACGAAAGAATGCTTGAAGTAATAAGGGTTGTGTCGGGCGGATATAGATTCCGCCCTAATAATTTAACTTCCGCCTAAGTTATGTATTGACAAATGAGGCGCATCTGTTTATAATATCAAGGATGTTTCACTTTGTGAGCGTGCATGTTTTGAAAGGGTTGGATATGACCGTAACTATTCATCAGATACCCGATTCGGGCTTAAGTATTGACTATGAAGCTTGCGAAAATATCGCGTCGTCATACCTTGTGAAAAATGATGAGGTAAGGGCACGGATTTGTGGCATGGTTTCGCCGAATGGTAGTGCAAGCTATATATTTTCGGGCAGTTTTGAAATAAGTTGCACTCTTATATGTGATAAATGTCTGCAAGAAGCGCCGTACATTTTATCTTCAAATATTCGTGAAAAGTTTGAAAAAGATGCCCAGGAGGGCTCTTGGACGATAAACGGTGATGAGTTAGATTTTACGGAGGTAATTAGAGCCAATATTTGTGCTCTAATGCCCATGAAAATATTATGCACAGACGATTGTCAGGGGCTATGCCCTATGTGCGGTAAAAATTTGAATGAGGAATATTGTGAATGCGAAAAGCCGTTAGATCCAAGGTTTGCGCAGTTAAGTTCCTTCTTCAAAGAGGAGGTGTAGCGTAATGTCCATAGGACCAAAGGGTAAAGTTTCAAGATCCAGAAATAGAATGACAAGGGCGCAGGCATGGAAAATTTCCACGCCAACATTGGTTAAATGCTCAAAATGCCAAGAATTAATGGTGCCGCACAGAGTATGCAGAGCTTGCGGTGCGTATAATAAAAAGACGATTGTAAGCGTTGACTAGGCTTATTTTAGTTGCCCGTAAAAGGACAATCGCCCCCGTATATGTAGTCAAGATTTTGACTATAACGGGGGCTATCGGTGTTTTAAAATATGTCATTATAGATGAATTGCGCGAACAAGAGCAGATATTTTTTAACTGGATTGGGCTGGTCGGTTGCCTTACGAAAACCTTATCGCTCTAACATCCCAGGATAAAGGTACGTACCCACAAGGTACAGTGACCTGTCAACAAACCGAAAGATATCGGCGCCGCTATAGCTGCATTTTTCGAGAATGCTATCGCTCGAAGGCGAAAAATCGTGAGCAGAGGTTCCTTCGAACGCGAACCCGTTAAATCGAAGTTTAAGGTAAGACGGAGCTTATAGTAAAGCAGAACTTAAAGCAAAGCATAGCTTTGCCGGGTAGCGGGCGACATATATGTAAAAGTACCAAGTCTCACCCAGTCTACGGAAACGCAGGTGCTTTAACGGCGTTTCTGTAGGTCGGGCTTGATGTTTGGGGTATAAAGTAGTTCGACTATTAATAACTAAAAATAAGCAATAATACATACAATAGACTATAGCAATTTTACTTGAGGTAGGATTTTTCCAACAAGTTGGAAAAACTGACTTACGTTTTGACCCAGAAGGTATCTATCGGCGTAGCGGATGAAGTATCTGCCAGCGTAGCCGGCGACAGTTTTCTAGGAGCAATGGGTTTACGCACACGCTACTAGTGCGAAAATCAGTGTCGTTTTTGATGAAGTCAAGCGGGAGCCCATTGAAACAAAGTTTAAAGTAAAGCGAAACTTTACCGGGTAGCGAAAAATTCAGAAGCCGGTCAAAACTACGCCTTCCTAGGTAGTCCGGCTTTTGCCCCATACTTAAGCCTTACCGTGCGCAAAAGCCGGACTATGATTAGGAAATTTGCTATAGAAACGCAGATTTTTAATGTGCCTTACGAAGGGAGAGTGCGTATATGCGAGATAGAATAGTGATTGCATTGGATGCTATGGGTGGCGATAACGCCCCGATAGATATAGTAAAAGGTTGCGTGCAGGCTCTCTCTAACAAAAATATGCAAAACGTTTATATTAAACTATTTGGCCCTGGTGATATTGTTAGCGCAGAGCTTGCTAAATACGAGTATGACAGTGCACGTATAGAGATTATCCATGCACCTGAAATTGTAGAGATGGACGAATCGCCTACGAAAGCGGTTAGGACTAAGAAAAATTCGTCGATGATAATGGCCATGAACTCAGTCAAAGACTCTCATGCGGACGCACTGGTCTCAGCGGGTAATTCAGGTGCACTGCTTGCGGGTTCAACGTCGGTAATAGGGCGCATTAAAGGGATAGAACGCCCGGCATTAGGTACTCCTTTGCCAACCGCCAAAGGCATAACATTTCTGCTAGACAGCGGAGCAAATATGGATTGTAAACCGAGTTATCTTGTGCAGTTTGCCAAAATGGGTTCTATTTATATGGAGTATGTGCATAGAAAGAAAAATCCAAGAGTTGCGCTTATAAATGTTGGCGCAGAAAGAGAAAAGGGCAACGCTCTAACAAAAGAGGTCTATGCTCTTTTAGAAAACGAGGCGAACATCAACTTCATAGGCAATATTGAGGCTAGAGATATACCGAAAGGTGCATGCGATGTGGCGGTGTGTGATGCCTTTGTGGGCAATGTCATACTCAAATACACAGAGGGCATGGCGAGTTCGTTAATGGGCATGATAAAGGATGAGCTTATGTCAAGCACGGTTTCAAAAATTGGTGCAATTATGGCAAGAGGCGCATTTGTGAATTTAAAAAAACGTTTTGATTATGCTGAAATAGGCGGAGCACCATTTTTAGGGCTCAAAAAGATTGTTATAAAAGCGCACGGCTCATCGGACTACAGAGCAATAAGGAATGCGATATATCAAGCTTATGTATTTTCGTCACTTGAGCTTTGTGATGAGATTGAAGAGTATGCACATAAGTAAATAACTCTGAACGCTTGCTATTGTGCAACGAGTATCGGTAAGAGGCCAGACGCACAATGTTAGTGCAACTTTTACCTCGGAACCCCCGAAAAACAAAATTTTTGGGGAAGGTCGTAGGTAAAAATACTGAGAGACAGACTTTTCTGTAAAAGGCGAGCCAAACTTGAGGCTTGAGAGCATGGCAGAAACTGTGTACACACCACCTAAGGTACAACAAAAGTCTTGATAGATGAGAGTTAATTTAGTATACTAATTTTTGGAGCTTACGACACACTCGGAGGTACTCATGTTTAGCGAGCTTGAGAGACAATTAGAAATCAAATTCAAGAACGAAAAGCTTGTGGCGCAGGCGTTTACCCACAGCTCTTATGCTCACGAAAAGAAAATGGATTCGTTAAGCAGTAATGAGCGGCTGGAGTTTTTAGGCGATGCTGTATTAGAGCTTGTGATAAGCGAAGAGCTCTATCTTCATTATCCCGAGCTACCCGAAGGAGAGCTTACAAAATTCAGGGCGAGCCTAGTCTGTGAGAACACACTTGCCAAGAAAGCTCATGAAATAGAGCTTGGTAAATATCTCTATATGGGCAGGGGTGAGGAAATGTCAGGCGGGCGCCAGCGTGAGTCTACACTTGCGGATACATTTGAAGCTCTATTAGGTGCTGTTTTTATGGATTTAGGCATCGAGGAGTCTAAGAAGATTATCCTTAGGCTGTTTAGTTCGGATATAGAGCAAGTACCTAGAAACTTCACGGGCGGCGACTATAAAACAGCTTTGCAAGAAGAAGTGCAAAAGACTGACAAAGACGGCGTATCTTATGACATTGTTTCAGAAAGCGGCTTGGCACATGATAAAACATTTGTTGCTATTGCCATAGTCTCTGGCAAAGAAATAGGCAGGGGCAGCGGCAAGAGCAAGAAAGAAGCCGAACAGGATGCGGCGTCTGAAGCGCTCAAAAGCATGGGCTTTGATTTGGATTGTTGAGATCTTGTCGTAAAAGCTCCAGCTAGTGTGTATGCTTTAAGCACACTTACACAGGTCGAGCTTCGCCTGTACCTCTCACGAATTTAATGTAAGCATGAATCGCTTTACCTTGCAAGCAAGGCATGACTTGCCAGGCAAGTATATAGGCAGTCTCTCTTTCGCTTTGTGAAAGAGACCGCCCAAGGCAATGTGCAACCAATTTTGCACTTAGGGCATGTGCAAAACCTCTGCCCTAACTTGCCTGTCGACTCTCCTCCGGTGGGAATAGCCCGGACGGAGCAAGTGGGCAGCTTCAGGCACACTTGCGTAGGTAGGGCAAAGCGACTGTGCAAGCACAGTATAGCTTGCGGATTAAAAGTCTGTGACGCTTATAAAATACATTGTCGACAGTTTGAACAAGCTCTGGGAGCCTGTTTATGCAGAGGTTTATAATATGAAAAACGTAATTGTAATAGGTGCGGGGCCGGCCGGAATGGCAGCTGCTATTTCTGCGGCCGGAGGTGGTGCATCAGTTACGCTCATTGAAAAAAATGAAAAAATTGGCAAAAAACTTTATATCACTGGAAAAGGCCGTTGCAATTTGACAAACGATTGTGATGAGGAAGAGTTTTTAAAAAACGTTACTTCTAATTCAAATTTTCTGTACAGCGCAATATATGGTTACAACAGTCGTTATGTTATGGATTTCTTTGAAAGCTTAGGTACTCCGCTTAAAGTAGAGCGTGGCGGTAGAGTTTTTCCGGTGAGTGATAAATCCAGCGACATAATAAAAGCACTCAAAAAAGAGCTTGAGCGGCTGGGCTGTACCGTGAAGCTAAACACCAAGGTTTCAAACGTCTGCATCCAAGGAGATAAAGTAATCGGAGTCTATGCAGATGGGGATTTTTTGAAAGCGGATGCTGTAATTATAGCAACCGGAGGTCTATCTTATCAGTCAACAGGCTCAAGCGGAGACGGGTATAAATTCGCCGAGAGCGCAGGGCATGAGATTGTAGCACTGTCTCCGGCACTGGTTCCCCTAAAGTCGCCTGAGCAGTTCATTAAAGAGCTTGCTGGGCTTAGCCTTAAGAATGTGTCTGTGCGCTTACTTGTACGGGATAAGCAGGTTTTCCAAGGTTTTGGTGAGATGCTTTTTACCCACACGGGCGTAAGTGGCCCCTTGATATTAACGGCCAGCAGATATTATGAATCGGGAGATGCTGAAATTGCAATAGACCTTAAACCCGCACTTGATGCGGATACTTTGGACAAGCGAGTGCTTAAAGACTTTGCGGAAAATAAGAATAAGCAGTTTAAAAATTCGCTGGATGCATTACTGCCAGCGAAGATAATTCCTATAGTGATAAAAAAATCAGCAATTGATATGGAGAAGAAAGTCAATGAAATAACGCGAGCAGAGCGTGAGAATTTAATTGCTGCAATAAAAGCGTTTAGCGTGAAGGTAGGCGGCACGGAGGGGTTTAACCAAGCAGTTATAACTGTGGGCGGCATCTCTGTCAAGGGTGTAAATCCTAAAACGATGGAGTCGAAACATTGCGGGGGCCTTTATTTTGCGGGGGAAGTCTTGGATTTAGACGCTCTTACCGGAGGGTACAATCTGCAAATAGCGTTTTGTACGGGATTTTTGGCTGGGGCGGCAGTTACAGTATAGGGCCAGCCTAGATTATTGCGAACAATTGTTAAAGCGTAGCGGACTCAAATCCGCAAGTTATACTGTGCTTGCACAGTCGCTCTGAATTTTTCACGTTGGGTCTCCAAAAAACTTCGTTTTTCGGGAATCCGGGGTGAAAAACGGCACTGACTTACGCACCAGGAACATGTGCGTAAATCAAAGCGTGCCGCCGGATACTTCATCCGGTTCCTTTTGCCCGGCTGAGGAAAATCGACTGTCCGAGCGCGTAAGCCCACAAGTCGATTCATACCTACAGTAAGCTCACAAAAATGGCGGCGACATTTTTGTGAAAGGCGTTACCCGATTTAGGAGGAAGAAATGCTAAAGAGCATTCGAGGTGCAACTACAGTAGAGCGTAATGATAAAACTGAAATATTAGAAGCCACAAAAGAGCTGATTAATCATATAATAACGGCGAACTCATTGGATATAAGCCAAATTATAAATATAATATTCACCTGCACGAGAGATTTGGATCAGGTGTATCCGGCTGCGGCAGCACGCGAGCTTGGCATAGTAGATGCTGCGCTTATGTGCGTATCCGAACTACATGTAGAGGGATCTCTGCCGATGTGCATACGGGTCATGATAGGTGCTCAGACGGATACTCCTCAAGCGGAACTTAAGCAAATCTACCTAAAAAATGCCAAAGCACTCAGACCGGATATAGTATTGGCAGATGAGGCAGAACTTAAGCCTTTCCAAATAGCAATAGACGGCCCCAGCGGCGTGGGCAAAAGTACAGTAGCCAAGATGTGCGCTAAAGCGCTCGGTTTTTCCTATATAGACACAGGTGCTATGTACAGAGCTTTTGCTTATTATTGCATGACGAGAGGAGTCGATGTAACAGATGAGACCGAGGTCTTAAAAATAGTAGATATCTTACCTATTGAAGTTAAATTCATAGATGGGGTACAAATGATATATTTAGAAGGGCAGCCTGTTACAAATGAACTTCGGACGCAAGAAGTAGTTTATGTAACTTCCCAAATTGCTCAAATACCCACAGTGAGGAAAAAACTTGTGTCCATGCAGCGGCGTCTTGCTGAGAACTCAAATGTTATAATGGATGGAAGAGACATAGGGACGGTTGTGCTAAAAGACAGCCCTCTAAAAATATATTTGGACGCATCTGCCGAGACTAGGACAAAAAGGCGAGTCTTAGAGCTTGAACGTTTAGGGCACAGCGCAGATTATCGCACTGTTTTGGAAGAAGTCAAAGGCAGAGATCACAGAGATATGAACCGCACAGAAGATCCGCTTATAAAATCAGATGATGCAATAGAGATTATTTGTGATAATATGGATGCAGATGAAGTTTGTGCCGTAATATGCGCAATCGCAAGAAAGAGAATGAAGAAAGTATAGTTGGTAGGTATACTTGTTTTAAGCATCACTTAATTAAAATCCGCAAGGTAAGTTGTGCTTGCACACACGGGATCCATTAAGGCATTCAAGGGTTGTGGGTCAATTCATTCATATGGCAAGTTCGTGAAGGACTTGCTCGGTCCGGGTACATACCGGCTTAGACTTTCGAGATGATATACTATGCGCATAGAGGTAAACGCATAAGCGTTTCGTCCCGGCGCAGCGAGACTTTGCAATGCGAAGTCGAGATTATGATATGAAATTATAGTGAGGTTTATCCATGGCTTTTAAATTTGTACAACTATTACTACGCACGTTTCTAAACACATTTTATGATATAGAGGTTGTTGGTATTGAAAATTTGCCCAAAAACGGAGCTGTTATAGTATGCGCTAATCACTTGAGTGCGCTGGATCCGATACTTTTAGGAGCGTTTGCTCCTCGCAAGCTATGTTTCATGGCCAAGCATGAACTTTTTAAAAATTATTTTTTAAGGAAGCTTATTTCATCCCTCGGCGCATTTCCCGTCAATAGAGAGGCTGTAGAGATAACCAGCCTAAAACATGCGTTGGGGATTTTGAAGGATAAAAAAGCTATGGGGATATTTGCTCAAGGTGGCAGGGATATAATTGAGGTTAATGAAGACGATGGCAAGGCCGGGGTTGCGATGTTTGCAGTGAGAGGGAATGCACCTGTTGTGCCTGTCGGCATAAAGGGCAGTTTTATACCATTTACAAGGGTCATAGTGAATATGGGTGAACCAATTTACTTTGAAGAGCAGATGGGCAAAAAAATGAAAGCGGCCGAGCTATCCGTACTAACTAAACAAATAATGGTTAGGATTAAGAAGTTGGCTGTATAAAGGGTTGCCGGAGGTTACGATGGATATTATACTTGCGAAAACGGCAGGCTTTTGCTATGGCGTAGCTAGGGCAGTGCATGGGGTATGTAGTTTAGCTAACCCTGAAAATGCAGCCTGTTTAGGCCCTATAACCCATAACAAGGCAGTTCTTGATAAGTTGGTCGGGCAGGGGATCGCTGTAATAGACACGCCAGCTGAGAGCATGGGACGTACTGTAGCGATAAGAGCCCATGGGGAAGCTCGATATGTGTATGATTTTATGAATGCAAACGGCATATCCTATGTTGACTTTACATGTCCCGACGTTAAAAAAATTCATGAGATAGTGTCAGAGAAATCAAAGGAAGGCTATGAAATAATAGTAATAGGCGACAGTCAGCATCCGGAGATTATCGGCAGCGTCGGTTGGTATGAAAACGAAAAAGAAAGCCCACCTATCATAATAAACTCTCCTGAAGAGGGCGCACAGATAGTTTTAAGTGGAGATAAAAAATATGCTGTTGTGGTTCAGACGACTTTTCAGAAGCAAGTATTTGATGAAATATCAGATATATTGAGAGCGAAGTCGCAAGATATAGAATTTCATAACACCATTTGCCTAGCAACTGAAAAAAGACAGATGGAAGCGGATGAAATTTCTAAAAAAGTTGATAAGATGATAGTGCTGGGCGACAAATTAAGTGCAAATACTAGAAAACTTTACGAAATTTGTAAAAAAAATTGTAAAAATACATATTTTATTGAAAGTATTGAAGAATTAGTGTTGAATAATGTTACAAAAAATGATAAAATTGGGATAACGGCCGGAGCATCTACCCCGCCAGAGATAATAGAGGAGGCTGTAATTAGGATGAGCGAAAATGATAATAGTATGAACAATCAAAGTTTTGAGGAAATGCTGGATGAATCTTTTGTTACTTTACATACAGGAGATGTGCGTAAGGGTACTGTCATTCAAATAACCGGGGGGGAAGTATCTGTTAATTTGGGATATAAATCCGACGGACTTATTCCAAGAGGAGAATTTTCAGACGACCCAAATATAAATCCTGCAGATGTTTTCAAAGTTGGAGATGAAATTGAAGTTTTTGTTGTAAGGGTTAATGATAGAGAAGGGGACGTTCTCCTTTCCAGGAAACGACTTGAGATGCAAAAAGGGTATGTTGAAATAGAAGAAGCTTTTAACAACAAAACGACAGTAAGAGGGCGAGTTTCAGAAGTTATAAAAGGCGGACTTTCAGTTTTGGTTAAAGGCGTGCGTGTTTTTGTTCCATCTTCTCAAATAACGGCAAGGTTTGTTGAGGACTTGAACCAGTTTAAGGGCCAAGAGTTTGATTTTGAAATACTTGAATACGACAAAAGCAAAAGAAGAATCGTGGGCGGCCGTAAAGAGCTGGTCAAAAAAGAAGAAGATCAAAAGAAAGAGAAAATTTTTGCGACCGTTTCAGAAGGACAAACTATTGAAGGCGTAGTCAGCCGTATTGCTGCGTTCGGTGCGTTTGTTGATATCGGCGGTGTTGACGGACTTATTCATATTTCAGAGCTTAGCTGGGGACGTGTTAAGAAAGTTACTGATGTCTTGAAAGAAGGCGACAAAGTAGTTGCTGTTGTGCTCAAGATGGACAAAGAGAAGGATAAAATTTCTCTGTCGCTTAAAGAAATTAGTGGCAACCCTTGGGATAGCGTAGAGCATAAATATCCTGTAGGCGGAATTGTCGACGGTGTTGTAGTGCGTATGGTACCATTCGGTGCATTTGTTGAGCTTGAGCCAGGCATAGATGGGCTTGTACACATCTCTCAAATATCACACAAGCATATCGCCAAAGCGCAAGATGAACTCACAATTGGTCAGCAAATAAGTGTTAAAGTTGTAGATGTTGACCTTGCGAATAAGAAGATCAGCCTTTCAAAGAGAGAAGCGGACGATATACTTAATCCGCAGCCGGTGGAAGAGATGGTTGAGGACGTTATGCAAGATGAGACTCCTGAGGTGGAAGAGGTTCAGGAGTAGGATAAGGTTTAGTATGGTAGATGGAGAAGAGAGCGGGTAGATGCCTGCTCTTTTTTTGTTGCTGAGTAGAGTGATTCTTAATGTTGATACTTTTTGTCAACATGACATGTATACAAAAAATTACAAAAACATATTGACAAGTTAAGGGAGGTAAAGTAGAATAGCATTACTTGATCAATTGCTAACAATTATTAAGCATAATTGGTAATTAAAAACCACATTGAGGCATAAGTCAATTGGTTACCTACAGAGTGGCAATACTCTTAGAAGTTATTAACCGTTTATAGACTTGTAACATAGTCATGTTAGTCACGACATATGGATATTGAAACAGTTAATGTAACAAAACAAATGCTGTTTTCTTTGTTCTTTTCTACTATAAAATATTAAAGGATTATAGTTATAAATAAAAAGTTTTTTAGAAGTATTCTAGCTTAATTCTTAGGATTAAATACAACCATCGGGTGTATTATATTATTCAAAATGTGATTAAAAGCGTTAATATATAATGTATGTTAAGGGTTAGAGTTAATATTTCGGGTATTAATTCAATTGGCTTAATGTACTGGACGCAGTACTTGAACATATAAGCAAAGGTAATTACCTCCATAATATCTTGATTCTATTATTATGAAAGCCCGCCCGTAAGGTCGCAAACTGCCTGAGGGCTTTGGCAGTGTACCGGAAGCTAGAAAGACGCTGCCAAAACTAGACACCACAGTAACCTTAATCGCCGACAAAGCATATGATGATTGAAAAAGACTTGGGCTATGATTTGTGCATACCTTAAATATGCAACAGCAAAGAGCCTTGGGAGTACACTACAAAACTCTATAAAAGTCGCAAAGAGATTGAAAGAATCTTTCGTTGAGTTAAGGAATATCGCAGAGTGTTTGCCCGATATGACAAGCTTGATATTGTTTGTATGGGCTGTGTTAGGTTTATTGTTGAGGCACTGAGGTAGTATAAACATGTCATAGTATTACTTTTGAGCAAGTTTGCGAAGCTGCACAACGACATAAGAGGGGTGCTGTTTATGAAAATATTTAAAAAAGCCAAAATTCAATACATAATAGAGCACTTTATTGTGTTATTTTTACTTTTCATATTATTGTTTGTGTCTTTTTACTCTTCGGATACATCTATAGGTATTATATTCTTATTCTATTTAGTATTTGTATTATCCATGCTTACATTTTGGATTTTAAAGTTAAAAGGGAAGTGGTTCAAATCTAAGAGCAATTTCCCTGTAGCAATCACTACTGTACTTATACTCATTAATATAATTACTCTTGTATGGGCATTAGAGGGAAGGATCGTAAGGCACTTCATGTTTTTTATACCTTTAACTATAGTTATAGTTGGGCTTGTAGATTATTATCTCAATTTCGGAAGTCTTAAAAAATAGTATAAACACATCAAACTCCCTTATCCGGTTATATTGGTGAGTAAATTTGAAGTCCATGAATTTACCGGATTTCTCGTAGGTGTACATTTCTCGTTTTTTAGGCATTTATCCATCAAGTCTTTAATCATCACACAACAACTTATCATTAAACAAAGCACATTTTTGTGTTCTAAGCATTGAAGGTAATTTTATTTTGTTCTATACAATTTTTTATTAAAATTTAAAAGCAGCTTATAATCTATGACAGTCTAAAGCGACCGGGAATAATCTCGGCCGCTCGTTTTATATACATTGCAACATATGGTTTGATTCGGCTTTTTCCAAAAGCCTCGTTGCACCCGTCTGTAAAAACGCTTCGCTGACGCTTTGCGTTTCTTTCATGCTCACCTTGACTTTTCGTAGAAAAGTCTCTCAGTACTTTTTCCTTTGGTAAAAGCGTGCTGAAGTTGTGCATTAAATCATTGTACAATTTCAAGACGCGCGGTCGGCCTTCTTGCCGATACCTATTGTACATTTTAGGAAGAAACTCTTCACTGCGTTCAGAGTTTCATGTTATATACACACTATCTCTTCGAGAACTGAGGTGCTCTTCTTGCGCCTTTAAGGCCGTACTTCTTACGTTCCTTCATACGTGGATCGCGAGTTAAGAAGCCAGCTTTTTTAAGAACTGGTCTAAGGTCCGCATCAGCTTCTAAGAGTGCTCTTGATATACCGTGACGGATAGCTCCGGCTTGGCCTGTGTAGCCGCCGCCGAATACATTTACTCTAACGTCGAATTTACCCAACGTTCCAGTAAGTTCAAGAGGCTGCTTCATAATAACTTTCAACGTTTCAAGACCAAAATAGTCATCAATGTCTCTTTTGTTTATAGTAACCTTGCCGTTGCCGGGTAAGAGATAAACCCTGGCAACTGAAGATTTACGTCTGCCTGTGCCGTAATATCTAACTGCTTGTGACATATATTTCTCCTCCCAATTATGAGCTTAATACTAACGCTTCAGGTTTTTGCGATTCGTGGCCATGTTCTGCATCTTTGTAAACTTTGAGCTTTTTAAGCATTTTAGCACCTAAAGCTTTTTTAGGGAGCATGCCTTTAATAGCAAGCTTTATAACATCTTCCGGCTTTTTAGCGAGCATAGTCTTAAGGTCAGTTTCCTTAAGTCCGCCCGGGTGGCCAGAATGCCTTCTGTATAGCTTTTGGTCAAGCTTTTTGCCTGTAACCTGAATTTTTTCAGCATTTATAACAATTACATAATCACCCGTATCAAGGTGAGGAGTATAAATTGGCTTGTGTTTACCCATAAGCACTTTAGCTATCTCAGATGAAAGCCTACCTAAAGTTTGTCCCTCGGCATCAACGACATACCATTTTCTCTCAATTTCACCGGCTTTAACCGTGTAAGTTGTTCTCATTTAAAGAACCTCCTAAAATCTATAGATCACGAATTCAAAATCCGGGGCTAACGGAGTTTGAAGTGGGTCTAAAACAGAGATATTATATTACAATAACACGGGTGTTGTCAACAAAATTTGCATATAAATATAAATTAGGAGCAAAATAATTTTTAAATACAGTGAGTTAAATTTAAAACGGTCTAAATAAACCTATTCGTTTTGCCGGATTAAATTTAATGAGCGACCCTGCACTAATATTTTTCGCTATGTGAAAAGTATGAGCGCAAGGCTTCTGAGTTCGAAAATCGAACCAGAAGGAGTCGTTTAAGTCGCTTGTTGACTTAAATGAATACATCACTTTAGAGGAGACTTTTGATGAAAAAGATTATATTTGTACTAATTTTTATGACATATATGAGCTTATCGATTCGTGTTTTTGCCGAAGATCAAACGCCTAATGTAGAGGCGCGTGGGGCAATTTTGATTGAAGCGGGAAGCGGGCGTGTGCTTTGGGAGAAAAACTCTGAAGAGCCGATGGCAATGGCTTCTACCACTAAAATTATGACCGCAATTATAGCTCTTGAGAACGGCAATCTCGACGATATAGTGACGGCATCAGCACGGGCGGCTAGATCTCCCGAGGTTAATATGGACTTAGTCGAAGGAGAAGAGCTTAGACTTCGCGACCTACTATATGCTTTGATGCTTATGTCGTATAATGACGCGGCGGTTGCGATTGCTGAGCATATAAGCGGCGACGTCGAGAGCTTTTGCGCTATCATGACGGATAAAGCCAGAGAGCTTGGGGCAGTGAACACAGTTTTTGAAACGCCAAGTGGGCTGGATCAGGGAGATCATCATTCAACCGCATACGATATGGCGTTAATTACTCGCTATGCCCTTTTGAATCAGCAATTTGTAGAGCTAATCAATGTTCCGTATATAACTGTGCAGAGCAACAAGAGAAGCATTAACCTTATAAACAAAAACCGCTTACTAAACGAATACAGCGGCGCAATTGGTGTAAAAACGGGTTTTACAGGCAAGGCCGGGCAATGCTTTGTAGGGAGTGCGCAGAGAGATGACATGAAGCTTATATCAGTTGTGTTTGCCTCAGGTTGGGGCGCAGCCGGAAGGGAACAGAAATGGGTTGATACGAAGCGCATATTAGATTATGGTTTCAAAAATTACACATTTGTAGATTTAGTCAAAGAAGGCCATGTTCCGGGGCATGTGGACGTTACACGCACGAGAACGCCTAGAGTAGATGTAGCCTTGACGAAAGGGCTTACGCTACCTATGAATGCGGAAGAGAAAAATAGGGTTGACATCCAATTTGAGTTTCCGCAAGAAGTAGCGGCGCCTATTGAAAAAGGGCAGGTAATGGGGCGTGGTATTGTGAGCTTAGATGGAGAAACTTTGGCGATGATAGATCTAGTGGCTGTGGAAGATGCAGCTCGCCACGATTTGCAGACGTCTGCCAGGAGGGTGCTTGAGAACTGGCTGGAGATGGGGACGAATGGGGAAGTTGATTTGAGTGGGTTTGAGGTTTTTAGGTAGGTCATGAAGTGGCTTATGCACAAAAAAGCGGATACTTTAGTATAGGGTATCCGCTTTAAAGTACTAAACATGCAAAGCACACTCATCTATTCGCCGAACTACGCTGTTTGCATAAGCTGTGAAGTATTTTGACCAAAAAGCATTTGCAGTTGGATTGAAGCTCTCAAAGTCAACGCCCAAGCTCTCGTATCCCTCAGCTTTTAGGGTTACAATAACATGATTTAATAATCCTTGAAAAATGTCTTTTCCGCGATATTCCGGCTGGCAGTAAGCACCGCAAACATTCATCATACTGTCCGCCTCGGTGGCAAAATTTTCGCCGCTATTTTTTATTTCGATAAAGGCAACAGGCTTGTCGGTTGCATTGCGACGAATATTCTTGAATCATGACTCTCAACACGTTCCAACCATTTTTCTATAAAAGCAGGAATGAAGCGTATGAAGCAGGGGCTTTCGCCAAGATGAGCGCTTAGCGACATCCTCATTTCTCTAATTTTCGCTACATCAGTTATTGCTCCGTGTGCATGAATGGGGGTAAATGTATCTTTCACCATGGAATTGAACGCATTATCCCACGGTTTATAACAACATAAAAAGCCGAACATTTCATCGCCATCGAACATAGCTACTCCCAGACCGTTATCTGCAAATGGCTCAAAGTCAGGAAGCAACGGGTAAGAGCAAGCGTCTATGCTTTTTCAATATGAGTTTTATCGAATTTCAAGATTTCCGGCATACAAACAGACCTCCTGTATATAAAACACGGCCATAGGCCAAGTAGCTACTTCGAAAACTCGACCTTTCCTACTGATATGACTCAACTCTTTAGTACAGATTACTTCTTCCCTTTCGAAGCCCCAAAACCAATTGCCACACCTATTCCTGTACCGATAGCTAAGCCAATAGCGATATAATCCAATGCAACTCCGATAGCCGCACCTATACACATACCAATAATCATATAAGTGCTATTAAAGCTATGCTTTTTATCGTCGGGGGCTTGCTTTTCCTCCAGTTTATCTTGTTCAGGATTAATATTGTTCATGTTTGCCTCCAAATAAATAATTACGTAAAATTCTTAAATGCCTCACCATAATCATTTGAAAAACCATAATGAGCAGTGAAAATATACTCTATATTTTTCAACTTAGCTAAACTTTCAAGGCTTTCTCTTTGAATGTTGTCATCCATGTTAAAGGCAGAGTTAAAGAGCCGGGCTTCACCGTTTTGCAAGCTCAAATTATCGCCTGCAAATAATATTTATCGTCTATTATAAAGCACGCTGAACCATTCGTATGTCCGGGTGTTTAAAATGCATCTCCTCATTATTTTCTAAAGTTCTATACTCATAATACAATTTATTCTTAATCCCAAACATGCGCAGAGTAGAGCCGTTTATCATTTGAATTTCTTCGCATGAAATATAAATTGTAGCATTTTTGAACAGGCTGAGTGCTGCGATATGGTCAGGATCAGTATGGGTGAGAAAAACAGATGTAATTTTATCAGGGTTGATATTTAACTTTCTAAGCTCATTTTTAGCCATTTTTTCATTGCAACCTGCATCTATGGCAATGTATTCCTCGATATCCTTAATGACATAAAAGTTAGCGTTTTTTGTTCTTATGGCATATATATCGGGCACAACCTCTTGTGTTTCAATATGCCTCAATTTGGCAAGTTCACTACCTCGTTTTATTAAGAATTTTACCAAGCCAATAATTGTTTTCAATGTTCATAGCCTCCAGTATATAAAACAATAGTCGTATAAGCAAAAAAGGAGCCCCCCAAATCGTGCACTTTTCTGCAAGGCTATGTACGCCCATACAACAAAAACATCAATTTCTAATCGGTCTATATACGTTCCATTCCAAAATGGATGGCAAGTTCTCAAACCAGGTTTCATTTCTATCTCTAAAAATTCTAGTTAGAATCAACGTATCGCCGGCACCGGCGGCGGTAAAAACAATCCCAAATGCTAACAAATTAACATTGCCGGTAAATATCGAAACTATAGATGGAATTATACCCAGAATAATCATCGGAACCATTAAGCCCACTATAAAATGTTTTGTCCTCATAATTTCCCTTGTTTCGCAGTAAGCATAACCTTTCCCAACACCAAATTTTGTTGCTTTAAATCCATGCTTGGTAAAAATCGCATAGAAAATACCATGCAACAATTTATGCACTATAACCCCAAGAATAAAAACCACAGTTATAATACCAATATTTAAGATTCGGTTCTCGAGCCCTGCCCCGAGATTATCAAACAATATCTGCCAACTATCAAACCATATTAGAAGAAATGGCGCACCAAATACTATCACCGCAATAACTAAAACAAGAACACTAAATAGTTGTTCATTTACAGGGTTAAATTTAAGTTCTTCTCTCACATAATTATCAGCCGTAAATTCATTATTTTTCATAAAAGCCCCATCCAGTCACTATGCGTCCTTCTTTCCTGTACCGTCGCATATAAACATATATCTTGATGTCTCAATTTCCTACGGGGCTCATTTTACTTATTCATGTAATCATTGTACAGCTCTTCAAATGTTTCGAAATGCAGGACCTTGCGACCTGCTTTTTCGTATTCATGCAAAAACTCCTGCAGAGCTTGCAGAAACGCATCTTGAAACTTTTCAAGATCATCCGAGTTAAAATGCTCCATCAAGTTAAACTTTTTTGTGCCAATGCAAGTAGTCATTTCATCGAAATAGCTTTGCGCTGATTCCGCTGCGAGGAAAGTATAGGACTTATCTTTTGCAGCTACGCTTGCTAACACCTTGTTTCTTAAATTGCACCAAGCCTCTTCGTATGTTCCCTCCAGATTTTCATAAGTCGGGATAGGCTTATCCACATATTTTTGATGTAATTCATCGTGAAGCTGTACCACGCCGACCAAAAATAAATGTGAAGAGCTTTTAATTACTTCCTCGGTTTTGGCTTCGATAACAGACATGTACAGGCTTTCGAAATTTATTGGTAAATATTGATAAGCTGACAGTTCTTCAAAATATCTCTTTATACCACGCTTAATGCAAGTATTGTTGAGGTTCACAATGCCATTAACAAGATTATATAGAAGCTTGCCTGAGGCATATCGAATTTCATTAATACTATTTGATAACATCATATCCGCGTAGTTTTGCTTGGCAAGGTCTATATGCTTTTTTGCCCGGTTGATGCACTCTGCGCCTATAGGCTTTGCCATTGTTTCAAGGGCTTGCTGCTTAAGCTTGTTGAATCTTTCTAAATATTCGGGCTTTGCACAGTATAAAATTTGCAATTCAGTCAAGCTAGAAACACCGGGATTATCAAGGGTCGCCTGTTGTGCCAATCTTGTTTCCCAAGGTGTGCAGTAGATGTCGTACCCAACGTCATCAAGTATAAAGCAGAAACCTATTTCCCATCCGCTGTCAGTATTATTCACAATGATTAAATCAAGGTCGCTTTTTTCGTGAAAATCCCCTGTGCTGAAAGAGCCGGTTAATCCGATCAGGGCAATGTCCTCAGGAAAATCCCTTTTTGCCCTCTCTATAATCATATCAATCAGTTTCTTATTTTTATCATCTAATTTTTTCTTGAGTGCATCATTCATTAGGATTATCCTTTCATGATCCCCCGGCGGCTAGTCCTCACCCTTATGCACCTGTGCATAAATCTCCCGCTTAGACACGCCTCTATCCTTAGCCACGCGTTTTATGGCATCCTTTAGTACAAGTCCTGCCCTCAAATACATTTCTACATGCTCTTTGATGGTAAGGTTGGCATACTCTGCCAAATCAGCGTCTTTACCTACGCCCTCGATAACCAGCACCATTTCGCCCCTAGGCTCATTTTGCTCAAAGTGTATGAGCAGCTCACTCAGAGTGCCGCGAACACTCTCCTCATAAACCTTGGTAATTTCACGAACTACAGCCGCCTGTCTTTCACCACCTAAGCTTTTTAGAAGTATATCGAGCGTTTTTTTTATCCTATGGGGTGCTTCGTAATATATTGTGGGATGACCTCCGGTTTTAAGCCGCTCTACCTCTTCTTTTCGTTCCTTATTATCCTTTGGGAAAAAACCGCCAAAGACAAAGCCAGCGCCGTTTAAATCACTCGTTACCCCCGACAAAATGAACCCGCTTACAAGTGCCGTCGGGCCGGGAATGGTGGTGCATTTTATATCGTTTTCCATGCATAGTTCTACTATACCGCCTCCCGGGTCTGAGATGATGGGCATTCCCGCATCGCTTACCAGTGCAATATTTTTGCCGTTCGTAAGCAGCGCAAGGATTTCTTCGCTTCTTTTATTGTAATTGTGTTCGTTAAAGCTTATAAGCTTAGCCTTGATATTGTATCGGTTCAGAAGTTTAAGAGTATGCCTTGTGTCTTCACAAGCAATAAAATCAACCAGCCTAAGACACTTAAGCTGGCGAATAGTAATATCTTCTAAATTTCCTATGGGCGTACCGCAAATGTAGAGCGTTCCTTTTTCCATAGATTTTAACCTCAGTTATTTGTAATAAATCTCATAGCACTCTTTGGTGTATGTTCCGTCTTTTTCATATACTATAAGGGGCGGCATGACTTTAAGCTCGGGTTTGCCGCCGCTTTTTGCTTCGATAAGTACAAGGTTTGGTGCTTTGTCCGCATAAGGTTGTACAAAACGAATTTGCTTAGGTTCAAGCTTATGCGCTCTTAAGGAGCATACTATATCCGATAGCCTAAATGGCCTATGAACCATATATAGCCGCCCTCCAAATTTAAGAGCAAAGGCAGCCGCTCGAATGCATTCGTCAAGGCTCATTTCAAGCTCGTGACGGGCTATGGCTTTTGCTGAATGCTCGCAAGATGCTCCACTGCCAAGCTTCATATAGGGTGGGTTAGTAGTTACTACATCGAAAGAATGTCTTGCCACAAGGCTCTCAACCTCTTTCAAATCACCCTGTATAATACTTACCCGATCAGTAAGCGCGTTATACTTAACACTTCTGAGAGCCATATCGGCACTATCTACTTGAATCTCAATCCCTGTCAGATGCGCAGCATGCGTTTTTGCAGCTAGAAGAATAGGAATTACACCTGTGCCCGTTCCTAAATCAAGGACAGTTTCGCCCCTGACCACATTGCTAAACCCTGTCAAAAGAACCGCATCCATCCCAAAACAAAATTTGCCAGGGTCCTGAATTATCATATATCCGCATCGATGCAAATCATCAAGACGTTCGTGAGCTTTAATCATCTAAAATACCCTTAAGCTCAGTAGTATTTTCATTATCCGATGTATCCTTGCCTCTCTTACGGCGAACTATTTCCAACTCATCGGCTTTATACGAGTTTATACTGGGCGGATCCGTTTCTTTCTTTCTGACGGCGACTTTTACCAAGCTGCGAAGTATCGAAACAGAAAGCACTTCACCTATGCCGTTTGGAGTTTTTACAATATCGCCTTCGTGCGGAAGTTCCCTGTTTAGAGCTTCATACGTTTCTTCCTCATATTTTAAACAGCACATAAGACGACCGCAAACGCCCGATATTTTCGTGGGGTTAAGTGACAAATTTTGCTCCTTAGCCATTTTAATAGAAACAGATTGAAAATCCTTCAAAAATGTAGCACAGCAAAGTGAACGCCCGCAAATACCCATGCCGTTTAAAAGTTTTGCCTCGTCACGCACTCCGATTTGACGAAGCTCTATACGCACACGAAATACAGTCGCAAGGTCTCTGACAAGCTCTCTAAAATCAACTCGTCCTTCAGAGGTGAAGTAAAATATTACTTTAGTGCAATCGAAGGTAAATTCCGCATCAACAAGGCTCATATCGAGCCCGTGTTCTTGTATTTTTTGCAAGCATATTTCAAGAGCTTCTTTTTCGCGTTCTTTATTTTTTTCAACCTGAATTTCATCGGCCTTGGTGGCTATGCGGATAACTTTCTTAAGCGGCATAACAAGCTCACTATCATCTACAAGACGATTGGCAATGTCAACCTTACCGAATTCTATGCCGCGCACAGTCTCGACTATAACGCTTTCGCCCTGCTCAATTTGTTTTCCGTCCGGGTCGAAATAATATATTTTACCTACTTGTTTAAATCTGACTCCCACTATTTCTGCCATGTATTAGACCTCCTCGCAGGTCGCATTATATTTTCAGCTGATTTTCCTGCTGCGTCGCCGGCAATTCCTTGCATATGTCGATAAACTTGAAAAGCAGAACAGTAGCAAGGTAGTGTTCGGGGTTTAATCCGCTGCTCCGGTCAAAAATTTGCTGGTGCAAATTACGTAATAAATAAATGGTTCAGTATTGGTTAGGTATTGTTTCTAATACCCAGCCATTTTCATAAGCATAACTTCCATTGTTAGTAAATAATTGCTGTTAGCTTTCAAATTATATCTTGTATCATTAATCGCATCCATGCCCTGAGTGAGCTGCGCAAAAGACATTTTATCACTGAAGTTTATTATACTGCTCGCCAAATCACGGTGCATAAAGTGCGATGAGGCACCGGTGGCCTTAAATATCAGAGCATCACGATACCACATTTGCATAAAGTCCAACATGCGCTGAGGGTTGTCCTTCATTTTTTCGAGCCGCTTAGCTAATAAAAGTATATCCCATAAACTTATGGTAGGCAAGATATTTAATATATCATGGGCTTCTTTTTGGTGCTCACCCAAAGTTTCATCCGTTATAAGAGCAAACGCACGGCCTATGCTTCCGCCGCTTGCAATGGCGGCAGCCCTAAAGTCAATATCTTTATTGTCATAATTTTGCTTTCTAAGATGTGCCTCGACAATCTCCACCGGAAGCGGCCTAAGCTTTAAAGTAACGCACCTAGAAAGTATGGTAGGCAAGAAATTATTGAGATTTTCTGATATAAGTAAAAAAATGGCGTATGGGGGCGGTTCCTCCAATGTTTTTAATAAAGCATTCTGCGCTGCAACAGTCATAAGGTCTGCATCATTCAATATAAAAATTTTATGCTTATATTTATATGGACGTATATAAACGACGCTGCTTACTTGCTCTCTGATATTGTCCACACCTAGAGTGCGCCCGGCTGGCGTTACATAAATGATGTCGGGATGGTTGCCAACATCAAAAGCCCGGCATGAAATACATTCATCACAAGGCCGGGCTAAGTCATCACATTGCAAAGCTTTAGCGAATATCCCCGCCAGCAACTGTTTACCTACTCCCTGGGTTCCATCGAATATATATGCATGGGAATAGCTATTTGCAGCAAGGGATTTCTTTAAGTTATCTATAATGTTTTCATGTCCGCAGACATTTGAAAATTCGTACATGATGTTATACTTTCCTGAATTCCTCGACATTTAGCACAAATATAGTAGCTCCGCCTACGGTAACTTCAACCGGATACGGAACATAACTTTCTGTAGCGCTCATATGAGAAGAGTTGATGGAAGTAATTTGCCTACGTCCTTTGCATTTTTTCTCTATTATAGAAACTAAATCGTCAAGTTTATCATCCGGAACACCGCAAATAAGCGTTGTGTTGCCTGCGCGCAAAAATCCGCCTGTGGTGGCTAGTTTAGTCACGGAGTAACCTTTTTCGTTAAGCACGTCCATAATGTGAAAAGCATCTTCATCGTGGATTATAGCCATAACTAATTTCATACAAATTCCTCCAATCTTCAACGTAACTAATTATATAGTCAATCTACTCCAAAGCCCAAATATCAAGCTGATATTTTTCAGCTATATGTCGCCCACTACCCGTAAAGCTTCGCTTTAATGTATTCCCGCTCGTAAGAACCTCGCAACACCATTTTTACTTAGGCTCACCCCGGGGACTCCGGTGCGAAAGCGGCAATTCGTACCGTCGGTATCTTCCGCTTCGCCACCTGCCGTTGACCGTTGGCCATTGGCCATTGGCTGACAGCTGACAGCTGTGCGGACAGGTCACTATACCTTACGGGTACGCTGTGAACTTTTCTCCAAAGGCGCCCTCTGACCAAGTACTTACCAAAGGCAGCCGATCAGCCTAATCTAGCTAGAAAATATCTGAGCTTGCTCGTTTGGCATTTGAAGTAGATTGACTATATCTGTGAGTGTTTATTTTCTTTGTTCACACAGTATAACATACTTAATTTGGAAATTCTAGTCCAATTTTTCCATAAACTATTACAAAATTTTTACCTAGAGACTTGCGTAGGGGCGGATTCTATATCCGCCCGAATGCGTTAGTTGCACAGTTAATTAGAGTTATTATGACTAAAGCGCGACGATCACGAAGCTAGCCTCTGCGGTAACGATAGATGCTAGTAGAAACCTTGCCCTTTGGATAGCCAGGGGAGTTATATGCAATCCTGTAAGGCAGGGGGGAGAGGTGGGTTCTCCCTCACGAATATAGCTGACGGATATATAGCCATATTACCCCAAAACAGTAACATAAGACTTGTGTTAAGCCATATGCCGTCGTCGCCAGAGCCCCGCCTCACGATTTTTCGCTGCGCGAAAAACGGCGCAAGCGCCGCCGGTATCTTCCGCTTTGCCGACGGGTCACTATACCTCTGGATATGGCGAGAACCTGTCTAATAGGTCTATGATAAAACACAGCATTCCCTGCTACTGTTTTAGAGGTATTTGACTATAGAATCCGCTCCTACGGCCATTGCACTGAGCATTCTCACGAAACTGGCTCTCCCTTTTTAATGATTAGTAGCTTCTGCCCAGGAAAGATTCTGTCTGGGTCTTCAATATCGTTTATAGCCGATATTTCACTGATGCTTGTGTTATAGTCTTTTGCGATTTTCCAAAGAGTGTCGCCATGCTGGACTACGTATAATATGATACTTGGCATTCTGTCTAGCACGTCTTTGTCTATATCGCCCACAAAAATATCGGTAACCATAGACGCTTCCATAGCTTGATACACTGTGGCATTGAAGCTTATGAGGAAGCGAGTTTCAACTTCACGTCCTGAGAGCATGTTAAAACCAACATGATCCACGCCGGCAGAAAGATTTACAGTCATATCGGGTGTTGCACCCTTCATATCTATAATTTGCCTGAAGGGGATCATTGCTTTATGGCTATAAAGCGGTGTATCATCGTTTTCGGCTATGTATAATATATCTGCCTCTATTACACCCTCAGCGACCACTTTATCAGTTAAAATCTTGATATCGTCTACGGTCACTTTGCCTTTAACTCTAAAAATTTGAAGTATATCCGGGCAATTTTCATCAAGCGATACAATTTCTTTGATGGTCGATTGATTTTTATTACGGCTTATGAGCTTGTGGTACTTTATAGGGGTTTTTGCGATATCTAATTGCCTGTTAACTATATGCGCATCTTCAAGGACTTCGATGTTTGTCATGGCGCTTACTTTGCAATTAATATTGACAGAGACTTCGACTTCGATTACTCTGTCTTCACCGTCTTCATCGGCTCTTATATGCATGTGCTGCTCTGAAAGGCTGAATATGCAGTCAGCAAACATATCTTCTTTGCAATCGGCCATTTCTATGTGCCCGTTAAACGGAATTTCATGCTCCATAAACTCGATGATACTATCATCGTCATAGCCTCTGTACAAAGTTGTTACGAGTAGATCCCCGAAAACATTAACCCTGCCATTTTGCACACGAACGTCTTGATTGCCAACTTGAGCGTCTACTTGAAGAATCTCGCGAATGTTTGATTTTCCTTGTGGTACTGCGATGCTGTCTTTGATTACGAATCTGTCAGATTTATTGGCAATGGACTTGTTCAAAGTCAAATTCGTCTTCAACTGTTGATTGCGCGGCAAGCCGTCTATATCAACTACCACCTCAAAAGTATGCGCCGATTCAGCTTTCAGATTTATCTGGGCAATGGTTTTGTAGCCTATTTTCCTATCGTTTATCATGCGAAAATCTAAACTTACTATGTCCGGCTTGATAAGTGTCCACATATCGCTGGTGATTCCTGCGACATTTATAAAGTCGTCGATAGGAGCCGCTAGGCTTATGCTATGTACCCGCTTTTCCTCGCCTCTTGCTAAGTAAAGCACTTCTATGTATAGTTTACCTACGAAATTGACCTTGTCGGCCAAAATTTCCGTTCTGTCAATAACCATTGTTGCATCAGATTGGAGAATTACTGCCATGTCAGGCTTTGCGTCAGGTACTATTATGTCGCCTTCCAGCAGTATTTGTGTAAGCTCCTCGCCAACGGTCTGATCCAGAACGATTTTTTCCTTAACCAGCTCATTTGCCATGTTATACCTCCTTAATACAGGCCCACGGGGCCTCTTATCTGTTTTAATATATTTTGAATTATTGCAAATTATGCACGAACGATTTATAATTAATGAAAATGGGCGAAGCCCCAATAGCAATTTTACTTATCACATAGTCTGGGTTTTGCGCACAACTGAGCAATTTTCGTTTTCGTAAACCTCCCTGCATCGTCAAAAACTCCCAGTTGACGGAGCTTTTTGACTCATAGCGAGTCAACGAAAACTGAAAAATAGCAAGGCCATGGAGCAAAAGCCGAACTGCCGTTAGTAAAATTGTTATAAAAATCAGAAAGGGTGTTTTTATGAACTTGAGCAGATTTCCAAGAATTCGCTACACAGAGAGTTACACACCTATCGAAAAGCTGAGCAAATTGACAGAGTATTTAGGCGGCCCGAATATTTATGTCAAGCGAGATGATTTATTAGGGCTTGCAGGCGGCGGCAACAAAACCAGAAAGCTTGAGTTTTTAATGGCGGACGCTGTTAAATCAGGAGCGGATACGATAGTTACATGCGGAGCAGTTCAATCAAACCATTGCAGACTGACATTAGCAGCAGCAGTTAGGGAAGGGCTTAAATGCCAATTTGTACTGGAAGAGAGAGTCGCAGGAAGTTACAAAGAATCCGCAAGCGGTAACAACTTTCTATATAGACTGCTGGGCATTGAAGCTGTTCATGTGGTAGCTGGCGGCAGCGATGTTTTAGGGAAAATGACTGAGGTTGCTGAAAATCTTAGAAAAGAAGGTAAAAAGCCATACATAATTCCCGGCGGCGGCTCTAATGAGATAGGTACGCTTGGATATGTGTCTTGTGCACAGGAAGTTTTGGCGCAGACGTATGATATGGGTCTTAAGATTGATCATGTAGTTTTGACATCGGGCAGCGCAGGCACTCATGCGGGTTTCGTTACAGGGTTTGTAGGCATGGACGCTAAGATTCCAATAACGGGAATAGGCATAAACCAAAAGAACCCTGGGCAAACAGAGAAAGTATACAATCTATGCCAAAAAACCGCTCAGAAGCTGGGACTTAGAAATAAAATCGAATTGGAAGATATAGTGGTCTTTGATGACTATATAGGCGGCGGCTATTCCATAAGAACAGATGAGATGATAGATTCGATAGTGCTTTTGGCACGCATGGAAGGTCTACTTCTTGACCCTGTTTATACTGGTAAGACAATGGCTGGCCTGATAGACCTTGTTAAGAAGGGTTATTTCAAAGATTGTGAAAACATATTATTCCTTCACACAGGCGGAGCGCCGACGCTCTACCACTATACCGATTATTTTTTCTAGAGACTGTTCATTGTCACGGTAGTTGAAAAAGTCAGGTAAAGCTTGACTTTTTTCCCGATGCGTCTCAAGAATTTTTGATACCCGGTAAAGCTTTGATTTACTTTAAACTAGTTTTAGTAGGTTACGCTTGCCTTAGGCCACCCCAAAAAGCCTCGTTTCCTGGGACCTGGGGCAGAAACGGAGCTGACGCACGGCAGGCTTCTTCCGCTTTGCCGACGGGTCTCTGACTGAATATATGTTAGGTCTTATCGTCAGGAAATTTATGGAGGCTATTTTTGGCTGATTTTCCGGCACTTTTCGTCGGAGACTCCTAGCTTACCCCTTCCAGGCTTTGAATGCAAATCTTTGACTTGCACGAATGCGTCATTTCTCAGTTAACGAGCTCAAAAGCCTTTTCCATAAATTTCTTGATGAGACCTAGGAGGCGCTGACGCTATATGACAGAAAATAAGCTAAAAAGGCGATGGAATGGGGATACTAAGCAGACTCTGAGAGGCTGAATTTAATGGAGATTATTTATATCATCCCTGCACTTATTCTGACTTTGCCCATAGTTACTCCCTCTTTTTATAAGAGGGAGAATTGGGCGGGTATTTTATTATGCCTATGCCTTGCGGTTTTTGCGTGGTCTTTAGGGCGAGCAATGCCCATGGTAGGCGGTCCGATATTAGGGATATTGACAGGGCTTGTAATTACGAATTTATGGAAGAGACAGGGCACATTTACCAAAGGCATCAAAATGTCTTCTAAGCGTGTGCTTCAGATGGCTATAGTTCTATTTGGTTTTCAAATGAATTTAGCGACTGTGTTTGAAATGGGGCAAAACTCTATTACTATTATACTTGCAGTGATAGCTACTGCGTTTTTAGTTGCGTATTTTTTGGGTCATGCTTTTAAAATTCCGTATAATGAAAAAATATTAATAGGCGTTGGGACGGCTATTTGCGGTGGCTCGGCGATAGCAGCTACAGCACCTGCATTGGATGCTTCTGACGAGGAAGTCGTTAGGGCAATATCCACAATTTTTCTCTTTAATGTAATAGCTGCTTTCTTGTTCCCGGTTCTTGGGCGTGCTATGGGGATGAGTGATACCGCATTCGGCATGTGGGCGGGAGCTGCTATTAATGACACATCGTCCGTAGTGGCGGCTGGATATGTGTATAGTGATTCGGCCGGGGATATCGCAACAATAGTAAAGCTTACAAGGACTATTATGATAATTCCTGTGGTACTTGTTATCGCGCTTATGCGTTCTGCTAAGGGCGGCAGGGCAGCTGATGTCAGTATTATGAAATCTTTTCCGTGGTTTGTCCTTGGCTTCTTATTGGCAAGCGTTATAAACACTACGGGCATTCTTCCGCTTGAAGCTACAGAATTCTGGGGCAGAATGGGCAGATTTTTAATAGTCATGGCCATGGTTGCCATAGGCTTTGGATGTAATATTAAAGAGCTTCTTAAAGGCGGTAAGCGTCCTATACTCTTAGGGCTTGCATGCTCTTTAAGTGTGGGGATTGTGGCACTTATGTTTGTCATTCATTAAAAGGCGTCCTCACACTGTTCCTTTAGCCTTTTTATGAGAACTGAATGAAAAAAAGACTTGGTGATTCATATCCGCTTTGACGATGGATCGTCGATTTTCCTTAGGTCGGCTGAGCCGACTGTGCAAGCACAGTATGCCTGGCGGATCCAGTCTGCGACACTAAAAGCGTTCATACATTTGTTGTGATAATTTTTATCTGTGAGGTGATATGTGATGCAAAAAGCATTGGGCGTTTTAGGAGGTATGGGGCCCTTAGCCAGCGCAAATTTCATAACGCAATTAGTTGAAAATACAAAAGCAAATGAAGATCAGGACCATTTGCGGATATATCTTGATTGCAACTCTCAGATTCCTAACAGACCTGCAGCGATACTCGAAAACGGAGCTGATCCGACTCTGTTCATGTGTGAGTCCATCAAAAAGCTTACGTCTATCGGAGCAGAGGTAATTGTGATGCCTTGCATTACTGCTCACGCTTTTTACGATAAAATTGCAAGTAGCGCTACCGTACCATTTTTATATATGCCTGAAATTGTTGCGAAGGCTTGTATGGATAATTTTCCAAAGGGAACGGCAGGGGTTCTCTCAACCGTGGCTACGGCAAAGCTTAGAATTCTTTTAAATCCAATGGATAGCCTTAACTTGCCGTATATAACGCCTGAGGAGGATGAGCAAAATGAGATTACTCGGCTTATAAATGTGGTCAAAATGAACGGCGATATGGCGCAGGTAGCAAAAGATTTTTCTAAAGTGCTTGATGCTATGATGGAGCGAGGGGCGAGCTACTTTGTGCTTGGTTGCACTGAATTACCGGTTATTGCTAAGTGCTTTACCTGGGAATATATGTTTATAGATACGACATTAGAGCTAGCGAAGGCTTCGATTTTGGCATGTGGGGGCGAAGTGATTGCTTCACCGAAAAATGTTGAATAAGTATATCTAGATCACTTTAAACGGAGCAAAGCTTTACAGTCAATCCACTTGAAAATCAACCGGTAAAACTTGCCCTTTTTCTGTAATACATCTCAAGTTTTTTTGATGCCCGGCAAAGCTTTGCTTTACTTTAAACTAGTTTTAGTGGGTTCCCGCTTGCCTTAGGGCATCCAAAAAACTTCGTATTCCGGGGATCCCGGGGTAAAAGCGATGCTGACGCACCGCCGATATCTTCCGCTTGCGGCCGGCTCCGCTGACAGGTCACTATCAACTCTTCCAGGGATGCCCATTGGCGCAGCAGGGCAAGCAGGCTGCTTGCGGGCGTCCAGCCTTGCCTTACAGTTTTTTTCGGTCGTGTTTCAAGTGGATTGACTATCATCAGGAAAGCTCCGTCTTTTGAAAGTTTTCTGATGATGATGCAATTCCGTGTGAAAAACATCCTTGGTAAGTTTTGTACTGCCGGATGCAAGGCAATAAAGCAATTCCATAAAACAGCCTTCGCAAATTTTGTATTGCCGGATTCTGGGCAATAAAGCAATTCCGTGTGAAAAACAGCCTTGTTAAATTTTGTATTGCCGGATTCTGGGCAATACAAAATTTAGCGCAAGGATGATTTTGAACCGTAACTGCTTTGAGACTAGTTTAAATATATTTAGTATATTACCTGAAAGATTAATCAATATTTAGTTGGGGGAGCAATAAGCACAATGAAAACACTAATCATAAACGGTTCACCGCGCCCAAGTGGGGACACTGCGCACCTTCTAGCGGAGTTCAAAAAGTATATTGACGGAGAAGTAGTAGAGGTTTCTGCCTATCGGGACAAAATTGCGCCTTGCGTTGATTGTAGGCGGTGTTGGGAGAAGTACGGCTGCGTTATAAATGATGATATGGCGAAAATTTATGCCGATGATTTCGACAATGTTGTTATCGCCTCGCCAGTGTATATGTCTAATTTAACCGGGCCTGTACTGAATTTGGCAAGCCGCTTCCAAGTTTATTTTGCGGCGGGCAGGATTTTGAAACAGCCTGTTGCAAGAAGACCCAAGAAGGGTGTATTGATACTCGTTGGAGGAGGTGACGGCGGTGCAGAGCCTGCGATAGAATCTGCTAAGCTGATATTTAAGATGATGAATGCGAAAATAAGTGATGAGTTTGTCGTTTTGTCTCTGCAAACGGATAAATTGCCCGCTAGTGATGATGCGCAGGCGATGGAGAAGGCGAGAGAGACTGCGATCAGACTGAATGAAGGAATACTATAGCCAAATGTGGCTGTTCATATATTTCTGGAATACATCGTCGAGTCCTTACCGTATGTACTGTACTACTTTGGTACTACGGAAAGGACTCTCTTTGTCTAACAGAAAAATTTTATATTACAGATATGGTTACATTTAACGAACGACACTGCGCTCATATTTATCTCATAGCGAAAAGTATGAGTGCAGGGCAAAACTAATGGCTTGAGCCGTGGAAAAGCTAGCGCTACCCATTAAAGCATGGCATTAACGGGTAGCGCTTGGGTTTTAATCAGGTATTGGTATCAGAAGGGGTCGTCGGGTATCGACATAAAGGGTTATATTGGTAAAAGTGCACAAAACACATGGGCATATTTTAGCAATACTGCACAAAAAGCAATAAGTTAAACGCTGCGTAACACTTTCGTAACTAATCTCTTGTAGACTACATATATTGATAAAAAAATAACAAGGGGTGATTTTATGAAAAAGAAAAGGATTTTAAGTACGCTACTAATAGGTTCGATGTTAGTGGGGGTTATTGCCGCCTGTACTCCTTCGAGTCAGCCGCAAGATGCGGCTACCCAAGACGGGCAAGAAGGGATAGTTACGCGGTCTCCGGTAGAGACACCGCAAGCACAAGATCCTAACGTACCCACTGCGAGAGAAATAAACAGAGGCCTTACAGTAGCCATGATGGCTGAAACGCCTTCTGTTGCACCGGCTAGGCACACTGCACTCATAGGGCATTTCTTTAATGTGATGACTCATAATGGGCTTTTCAGAATTCATTATGAAGCCCTTGAGCCAGTTCTTGACCTTGCCGAGAGCATGACGGCTATTAGCGATACGCTGTTCGAGTTTAGACTTCACGAAGGGGTACTTTTCCATAACGGCGAAGAGCTGACGGCTTACGATGTTGCGGCGTCACTCGAATATGTAAGAACTCATCCGGAGCAGCGTGCGGTTCATGGCAGTGTTGTAGGCTGGGAGGTAATTGATAGATACACAATTTTGATTGATACGGGAACTCCTAATGCTTTGGCATTTACTGAGCTTGCGCATCATGGCAATTTTATAATGCCTCGCTCTTTGATAGAAGCAGGGCATGATTTTACGGTTGATCCTGTGGGTTCAGGCCCGTTTGTTTTTGAAGATTGGAGAATTGGTGACTCGCTTACGTTTAGCGCATTTGACCAATATTTCGATGAAGAGCGTGCACCAAGGCTTACATATGCGCATTTTAGAATTATCCCGGAGGGCTCTTCAAGAAGCATCGCCTTGGAGGCGGGTGAGGTTGACTATATTATAGACGTGGCCTTCCCAGATATCCCCAGGATGGAAGCTGACCCTAATATCACAGTTCAACAGCTTCCGGGAGCAACGTTCCAGTATTTCATAATGAATAATGACCGTGAGCCGTTTGATAATATTTATGTTAGACGTGCAATCGATATGGCACTAGATAGGGAAGCAATGGTAATCGCCAGTTTGGATGGATTTGGTGTGCCAATGTGGGAGACTGTACCGCCGATGTTCCCAGGCGCATCAAGCGAAGGGATAAGAAGCTTCGATCCCGAAGGGGCTAGGGCATTACTTGCGGAGCAGGGCATAGAACCCGGAACGATTAATTTTGAAATGCTTATCTTTGACGAGCAGCAGAGACGCCGTGCGGAAGTTGCACAGGCTAACCTTGCCGATATCGGAATGATTACAACTATCACGCAAGTTGACTTTGCAACTTGGTTGACATTAACGGTGGACGATGCATTTGACACATCTTTTGCAAACTTTACAGCGAGCACCTTAGCGGGTTTCATGAGAAATTTGATGACCATTGATTTTATTGATAGCCAAAACCGCACTCGTATGCGCAATGAGGAGCTTTCAGACTTAGTTGCCGAAGCGCTTGTAACAATTGATGCAGATGCAAGAGAGGCACTACTTTATCAAGCTTCGACCATAGCTAATGAGTATGTTGGATTTTTAGGGACCAATATGAACATAGTTATCAGGGCGTTTGATTCGAATTTAGTTGCACCAGAACTTGCTGCGAATGGGTTTATGTTTAAGAATATGATGTATTGGGCGCAGTAACAAGCCTGTCGTGAAAATGCTATTAGCGGATTTTAAGCCTGCGACACTAGAAAACTAGTTTGTTAGTAGTCGGAAAGCCTTAGAAGGTGTTATGACTTCTAAGGCTTTTTATTAATACAATTCAGCAGATGATTATACTATACTATATCTACTTTAAAATAGTCTCCTGGTATCCTCAGAAAACTCCTAGAAGCCGGAGCTTTTCTGAGGATGCCTGGGTTCGCTTTAAAGTGATATAGGTATACTTAGTTGAAATGCCTTCCCGGCAATGCTATAATCATTGAAGTGACATCGTATAAGATTTATATTATCTGTGCATAAACTCCACAAGGCAATTTGTGTTAACATATATATTAAGTTATGACAGGAGTGATGTTTTATGAAAAATACATTTATTAATCAATACGCACGGAGGGCAACCATATTATAACCCTCCGAAATCAAGGAGGATAAAATGAATAAAAAAATTATCTTAGAGGCATTAGACGTTAATAACTGGCTTAAAATTTGTGATTTATCTGTCAGTGACGAGCAAAAAGCATTCTTTCCGATTCCTAATGTATATTGGATTGGAATTAGCAGGTATGAAGAAGGAACCGAGCTTTTTGCGATAAAGGCTGATGCTGAATACATTGGTTTGATTGGCGGAGGATATGATGAAGACGGCGTTACCGGCTATATCAATCCTATAATGATTGACCACCGTTATCAAAAAAACGGATATGCAAAATCAGCACTCAGACTGATGATTGATTACCTTTGCAACAGCTTAGGCGTGAACAAAATCAATATCAATCATCGAAAAGAAAGTGTTTTTTCCAGGAAAATCTATGAGTCGCTTGGCTTTTTTGTTTATAATGAAACCGAAAATGAATATCAACTAAAACTGGATTTGACACAAATTATTTTTTACAGGCAGTTGCAATACAATGAACTTGAAAGAATACGGGAAATAGATGCTTCGCAATATATTGGAAGAGCGTGGCGAAATCTTGACGGTATTCATCAACTCGTTGAAATAAATTATCAAGACACTGATTTTCCACATGGTTATGATAATCATTTGGCGATCCTACAAGAAACTGTTAAAGCAGGGGGAAGTGCCTTAGGTGCATTTTTTAACGGCAAACTAATAGGATTCTGTAGCGTTAATCCCAAGGTTTTCGGAAAAAAATATAGATATGTGTTACTGGATCAAATTTTTATTTCTTTGGAATATCGTGCGAAAGGAATTGGGAAGCAATTATTCTTACTATCTGTCACCGAGGCAAAAAAAAATGGGGCGGATAAGTTTTATATTTGTTCAGCCTCCTCTGAAGAAACAATTGCGTTTTATAAAGCATTAGGGTGCGTTGAAGCAAAGGAAATAAACCAAGAACTATATGAAAGCGATACAAGAGATATTCAACTTGAATACGCATTCACAAATTGGAACTATTAAGCATTATCTATAAAGTACTTGATTGTTTTTTGTTTGCAAACAGGGGAGCATTTTTTCAAAATGTCCAGCCCCTCCGTCTGTTATGGGAGTATTCTCCCAAGTGCCCTTGTTAAGCTGTCCTTGAGAGTAAATTCGGGAAACTCTTCTTTACTACCCGGTAACGCTTCACTTTACTTTAAACTTTATTTTAATGGGTTCCCGTAGTTCCCGAACCCTTCCGCTGCCTATGAATAAGTTTGTCAACAGCCTATGCCTTAGAAGGTATTATGACTTCTAAGGCTTTTAATCGTACAATTCACCAGATGATTATACTACTTTGTTGAAATTGCCTTCCTGATTATGCTACAATCATTAAAGTGTCATCATAGAAAATTTACATTTAATCATAAGAGCTATAGTAGCATTGAGGGGGCAGACAGCAACAATGCTCCCTCCACAGGTTAGCTACCCCGATGAGTTTCGAGAGTTTGTATCTGCAAGTCTAGAACAGCAATGTCGGGCTTAACCACATAAACAAAGGAGTTGTTTGATCTGGAGTTTTTATCGTCAATTCTTGTTTTGGCTTTTATTGCCTTACCATTTATATTGTGGCGGAAAAATATGCGTAAAGTAAAACCCGGTATGCACGAAGGGGCTATAGTTATTGTAGAGGTAGGATTTAACCTAGCAAAATACAATAGAAATGGTGAGGTATATGGATTTTCTGAAGGCCTACGTTCCAGCAATCTTTGGGGTAATACACTATTAGGTAATGTGATAGCACAGCAAGGTTCCCAAGCCAGAATTGCTCTAATAGGCAACTGGGAAAGAGTGGATGAAAATACCATTAAAGGGGAACTTATTGCCGGAAATCTAATTAGTAAAGATTGGGTGTTTAAAATTGGTGAATCATTCCCGGTAGGGCGGAGGGGCACAAGAAAGGCTTACACAAAAACAGACGAAGGTCGCATCAGGGGATACTCGGAACTTCTAAGTGACAGCACTCGTTATGCTAAGGTTATTGATTTATATGTACCGGAAGATTCGCCAGTCGGCTCGGATAGCAAATAGGGAGAGTAGGATAATACTTCATAGCCAAATGTCGGGCTTACTTTTTATAAAGAAAAGCCCTCCTCAGAGGGGGCTTTTTGGGTTACTTTATAGAAACTGAAGTTTACGCTATCATACCTCAGGCAAGTTCTTCAACCACTTCCCTTTTACCAATCTATGCTGGAATAGTACCGTCCGTACTACCCAATCTGAAACCATGGCAATCCATATGCCCATTACTCCAAACCCAAGCATAACGCCAAGTATGTAACCTAAAACTATTCTTAGCCCCCACATGGTCGCTATACCTACGTACATGGTGTATTTCACATCGCCTATAGCCCTTAGGGCCGCAGGCGTTACGAAGCCTGAGGACCAGAAAATAGGCGTCATTATAAACATAAATCGGAGTACTGGAATAAGAGCCGCCGCCGATTCCTCACTAGCGTTAAAAGCTGTGGCAATGAATCCGCTCATAGGGAACATGATCAAACATATAACAGCAAACATGGCGGAGCCGACTAACATAGTGAAAAGCCCCGTTTTTTTAATGCTGCCATAGTCGCCTCGTCCTACCATTTGCCCTATCATGATCATTACGCCTTGCGAGAAAGCAAAGCCCGGTATGCCCATGAACCCGAATATGGTGCCGGCTACATTATTAGCAAAGAGTGCAGATGTACCCATGCCGACTATGAACATTTGAGTGATAAGACGGCCGACGTGGAACATGCTGTTTTCAACGCCTGTGGGGATGCCTATGCCCAGTATATCCTTTTGAACATTCATATTAGGAAGAAAATCTTTAATGCTTCTGAAACGTATTGTATCCGATTTAAAGAATATGTAAAGCATTATAAGAACCATTCCGCTAAGACGCGAAAGCGTGAGTGCTAGCCCGGCTCCTATTATTCCGAAACTTGGGCTTATGATATGTACGCCGAGTAAGTTTATCTCCCAACTGAAAATAAGCAAGAAGCCCAAAGCCACATTGACTACGTTCATTATCAAAGTAATCTGCATAGGGGTTTTAGTATTACCTGAGCCTCGGATAATACCAAAGGCGGCTTGCATGATTGCAAGCATAGGAAACGACGGAATTACCACAGTGAAAAAATCGAGTCCGGCCCTAAACACATCTTCTTCTGCATCGCCTAAAAGGCCTTGGATAACGGGCGTTCTAAACACAGTAAATCCAACAAGTACAAGAAGCGAAACAAATATGGAAAGTGTAATGGCTTGTGCGCCGGCCTTTTTTGCGCGCTCAAAATCTCTTCTACCATACATTTGAGCAACGACAATGGTACCGCCGGTAGCAAGTGCCATAAATACGCCGATTATAACATCACTGACGCTGTTTATCATACCGACGGCCGATACGGCGTGTTCGCCTATTACATTAGCGGCCATCAACTGATTGACAATGCCCATAATACTGATGAATACATGTTCAAGCATTATGGGCGCAGATATAAGCATCAGCTCTTTAAACATTCGTAGTAGCTCTTTTCGTTGCATGATAGGGGTACCCTCCAAGAATGTGTCGCTGATATTCTACTATAAGTTGGAATGCTTTGCAAGCACATAAGCCTTACAACCTTAACACTCTCTGAATTTTTGTAAAACGTCTTTATTTTAGGCGGACATAGTATTATAATGGGGATGAAGATTAACTTATGTATTAAATCTACTTTAAAATAGTCCCAAGGCAATTCTGGTTCAAAATCAAACTCTGGCTAAGTTTTGTACTGCCCAGAATCGGAGTTCTTCTGACTCGTTTTGCTCCGTTTTAAAGTGATTTAGATATACTAGTTAAAATATATAAGCACTTCTTTTGAGTTTGGCGATGCCAAACCCATAAACCCTACACTCATACTTTGAGCAGAGCCCAAAGTATGAGTGTAGGGCGCAACTTATAATAAATGCGCACATCGGAGGGCTATCGTGACTGAAAAAATAATGTTAATAGACGGCAATTCAATAATTAATAGGGCTTTTTTTGCGCTTCCGAACTTGAGCGGACCGGGCGGTGAGCCTACCGGCGGAGTATATGGATTTTTGAGTATTTTCTTTAAGATGCATGACGAAGAAAGGCCTGATTATGTGCTTGTGGCATTTGATTTGCCGCAGCCTACGATGAGGCATGAAAAGTATGCCGAATATAAGGCTGGTCGTAGGGAAATGCCTGATTTATTGCGCCCGCAGCTACCTATGCTTAAAGAGTTGCTGCATAAAATGGGTATAGCCACGTATGAAAAACCGGGGCTTGAAGCGGATGATATATTGGGGAGTTTGGCCTCCCAGGCCTCGGCTTCTGATATAGAGGCTGTAGTAATTTCTGGCGATCGTGACCTTTTGCAGATAGCAAGCGACAAAATAAAAATCCGTATACCGAAAACTAAAGGAAGTACAACCGTTGTAGAGGATTATTTTGCAGTGGACGTATTTGAAAAATACGGTGTAACCCCTAAGGAATATATAGATGTAAAAGCGCTTATGGGTGATGCGTCTGACAATATCCCGGGAGTACCGGGAATTGGGGAGAAGACTGCACTCAAAATCATAACAGAATACAAAACTATCGAGAACGCTATAGATCACGCTTTTGAAATAAAGCCTAAAAAGGCATCTGAAAATATTGTTATGTACAAAGACTTGGCTTATCTGTCTCGTGATTTAGCTACAATTATAACTGATGTAGGTGTGCCAATGCCTGAGAAATTTAATTCAGAGGTCATGTTCGGAGCGGAGGCAGTTCAGAGATTTAGAGAGCTTGGATTTAGGTCGTTTATTACTAGGGCCGAGAACTATTCAGGAGCTTTAGCAACTTCCCCCAATATGGTGGATGAAACCGAAGACTATGAAAACATATCTGCGGATGCGCTTAAAGAGATTTTGGCGAAGCATGATATTTGTGCCGCAGCCCTTATAGCAGTAGATAACTCGTATGAGGGCATTGCCTTTTATGTGGAGGAGAAAGGCTATTATCTGAACTTGGATGCGAATGTTGATATAGCAGCGTTTTTTAATTCACTGAATATTCAGCTAATTTGTTTTGACTCGAAGACTTTACAGGCATTTCTCCTAGAGATTGGCGCTAAATGCCCTGATATAGCTTTTGATACTATTCTAGCGGCATATGTACTTGACTCGACGAAGTCACCGTACAGCTATGATAAGATTGCGCAAACTTATATGGACGCAAACTATCCGACAGAGGAGAGTGTATTTGGTAAGGGAAAGTCAAAGCTGTCGATTAACGAATTGGATGCGGAAGCTGCGTTAAAGTTTGCTTGTCGTCATGCAAAGGTTGCATTTGAAACATATGAAGTGATGAAAGAAAAAATTACAGACAATGATCAAGAGTTTTTGTACTATCAAATGGAGCTGCCAACCGCCAAAGTCCTTGCATCCATGGAAAACTATGGAATAAAAGTGGACAAAACGGCAATCATTGCATATGAAGAGGAGCTTAGTAAGCGTATTAATCAGCTGGAGGGTGAGATTTACGAGCTTACTGGCGAAGTTTTTAATATAAATTCACCAAAGCAATTGGGGGAAGTCTTATTTGGCAAGCTGGCCCTAAAAGGCGGCAAGAAAACTAAAACAGGCTACTCCACTGCGCATGATGTGCTGGATAAACTGAAAAGTAAGCATCCCTCGATAGCTAAGGTACTTGATTATCGGACGCTAACTAAGCTTAAGTCAACCTATTGTGATGGACTCTTAAATGCCTTATGCGAAAATACGTCCAGAATATACTCCACATTCAACCAGACTGTTACCGCTACGGGCAGACTTTCATCCACAGAGCCAAATTTGCAAAATATCCCTGTTCGCACGGATTTAGGCAGGCAGCTTAGGAAGGTTTTTGTGCCTTCTAGCGGGTTCGTATTTGTTGATGCGGACTATAGTCAAATTGAGCTAAGAGTCCTTGCCCATATGGCGGCTGATGAGAACATGATAAATGCATTTAAAAGCGGCGCAGACATTCATTCTAGCACCGCAGCACAAGTGCATGGCATTGATATATCGCAGGTTTTGCCTCATATGCGTAGTGAAGCTAAGGCTGTCAATTTCGGCATAGTGTATGGAATTGGCGCATTTAGCTTGTCGGAAGATTTGGGGATAAGTGTTAAAGAGGCCGAAAGCTATATAAGTGCTTATCTTGACAAATATCGAGGCGTCAAGGCGTTTATGGAGGACTCGGTGAACTTAGCGAAGGGAAAAGGCTATGCCGAAACCATATTCGGCAGGCGCAGAGAAATCATTGAGCTTAAAAACCCTAATTTCAATATTCGTGCCTTTGGGGAGCGTGCGGCAATGAATATGCCTATTCAGGGCAGTGCCGCAGATATCATGAAGCTGGCTATGGTAAGGGTATATGACAAGCTTCTTGCGAATAACCTTAAAAGTCGGCTAATACTTCAGGTGCATGACGAACTATTGATCGAGGCCGCACATGATGAGGTAGAGATAGTGAAAGAGCTTTTGAGAGAAGCTATGGAAAATGCGGCTGAGCTTAATGTACCTATGGTGGCGGATGTTAGCGTTGGGAATACTTGGTATGATACGAAGTAGAGGCGGCTGGAGACAAAGTCTCCAGCCTGTCGTGGAAATGCCGTCCACTGCGTGGACTTGCATTTCCACGATGTTACTGTAAGTATGAATCGACTGCATATTTTGCTACGCAAAACATTGCGGACACCGATTCTCCTCAGGTCGGCGAAGCGACTGTGCAAGCACAGTATACCCTACGGATTTTAAGTCTGCGACGCTGATGGCAGCATGTAGTTAGGAGAACACTATGTTGGTTATAGGAGTGACGGGCAATATCGGCAGCGGTAAGACAGCCGTGTCTAAGATACTTGAAGGCCAGGGAGCTTACGTGATAAATGCGGATATAATAGCACGGGAAGTGCTTGGGAAAAACAGTGCAGGATATGACGAAGCTGTGAGGTTCTTTGGAGAGTCTGTATTACAGGATAATGGTGAGATTGACCGTAGACATTTGGCGCAGATAGTGTTTAGCGATTCCCAAAAGCTTGAGGTGCTTAACTCCATAACTCACAAATATGTAATTGCAGAGATTGATGATCTGATTGCGAATGTGCGAGAGCAGAGGTCTCATGAGGTTATCTGCTTGGATGTTCCTCTTTTGTTTGAGTCCGGCCTGGATAGAATATGTGATGTGACTTGGACCATAGATGCGCCTTATGAGACTAAGATTGCACGGGTTATGGAGCGGGATAAAGCGGATAGACAAGCCGCTAAAAAAAGGCTTTCTAGTCAAACACTTAGCTGTGAGCTTAGGAAGAAAAGTGATATGGTGATTGAGAATGACGGGAATTTTGATGAATTGGAGAGGCAAGTGCTAGAGGCATTTTTGAAAGTATTAAGATGACAGCTTTGGCTCTGATGAGGTATGGAAGCCGCACCTACAAAAAACAGCTTACTGTAGGATATTATCTTCCATGTCCTACCGAGCCAATCTTAATGACTATGCCTACTTGAGAGGATAATAAAATAAAATGTTTTATTCTATAGATTTGAGAAGACGTAGAAAGCGGTTCATAATAGCTTTTATACTTATTGCAATTTTTGCCGGAGGCATTTTAGGTGTTTATGGCGTCAGACGATTATTTCCTATGAAACATTGTGATATTATAGAACATTATGCGGCTAAATACGATTTGCCGTTGGAGTTAATATATGCTATAATCAGGGCTGAAAGTAGCTTTAATAGGTATGCTGTAAGCCGTGCAGGGGCATCCGGTCTTATGCAGATTATGGAGCCGACAGGTGTTTGGGCGGCGGAACAAATTGGGCTTGTTGATTTTGATTATGAGTGGATTTTTGAACCGGAGCTAAATATCCATATCGGTACATGGTATATAAATAGACTGATAAGGCAGTTTGGCGGCAATGTGGACACTGCATTGGCTGCTTATAATGCGGGCAGTGGGAATGTGTCTAGTTGGCTAAGTGAGCAAGGTGCAACGGATAATACTTTGGTGCATATTCCATTTGGAGAAACGAGGGATTATGTCGCTAGAGTTAATCTGTATAAGGATATTTACAGAACATTGATTAGAATCAACAGGGTATTCGGGGTATTTTCATGAAGAGAATGATATTTACGCTAGGGTGTGCCGGCAATGGAATTCGAGAAAGGCTTTCGAGCCTGATTTTGTGGCTCACTTTGTTGTGCGCTTTATTAAGCATGGCTCTGTTGACAGGTTGCACTTACGAGTTTGTGAGCTTTGGCCAAGCTGCAGAGACTTATGAAGATTATGATGACTATAATTTCAACCTAACCCAGCCGATCGGCGGAGCGGCTTATTTTGGTACAAGCCTCAATTTGGCTATGAGAAATCCACAGACCCTAAACCCCTTAATCAACCAAGACAGAAGTGTTGACCGTATGCTTAGACTGGTATTTGAACCGTTGGTGGAAGTGCGTGAAAATATGCGGCCGGCACCTAATTTAGCGTCTCGAATTATATTTTCCGATGATGGTATGAGTGCTCATGTAACTCTCAGGGGTGATGCGCTTTGGAGTGATGGAATCAGAGTCACATCGAGTGATGTGCAATTTTCAGTGAGCGTGATAAATAGTGAAATAGGAAGCAAAATATATCAGGAAGTCATAAGGGATATAGTTGGCATAGATATTATAGATAATGATAATTTTAGAGTAAGGTTTAGAAGACCTCAGGGTGGCATGAGCTTTGCGCTTGCCTTTCCGGTAATTCCAAGGCATTATTTTGAGGGGCATATCAATTTCACTTCACCGAGGAATATGGCGCCTGTCGGCAATGGTGTTTACAAAGTTGAGTCGGTTGAGGCTGTTTCAAGGGTGAACCTTGTGGTGAATGAAAACTCTATGATGAGGAACAGGCCGTATATACAGCGGGCTTATGTGCTTATCACCGACAGCACTGAGACGGATTTTATGGCTTTCGATCAGGGTATAATCAATGCGCTTGGTACAGAAATTACGGCATTTGGACGTTTCAGCGGTGCAAGAAATGTGACGATTACAAACTACGATACAAACAATTTAGTGTTTTTGGGTTTCAACTTGAACCGTCCGCTTATGGCTGATGCAGGCGTTCGTGAAGTCATAGCTCATACTATAGATCGGGAACATGTAGTTAATAATATTTATTTAGGTGTAGGGCGGCCTACAACAAGCATAATAAATCCCGTATCGCATTTTTATCGGCCTAACCTTGCAGTTCCTGAATTCGATATGGACAGAGCTAGAAATATGCTCTTTCAGATTGGCGCAAGAGATCATGAGAATGAAGGAGTGTTCAGCAAAGAAATTGGTGGACAGCTTGCAAGGCTTGAATTTAGGCTGCTTGTGAATATGGAGAGTCCTGAACGAGTGGCGATCGCTCACATAATAAGAGATAATTTAGAAAGGCTTGGAATGGTAATTCATTTGGATATATATGATTTTGAAACATATAGGGATAGGCTCCAAAGAGGGAATTTTGATATGTTTTTGGGTGCGTATAACTTTGCTGCTATGCCTGATTTTATGCCGATGTTTCATTCAAACTATGCAGGTGGACTCTCATATAATTATTTTTCTTTCCATTCAGAGATGGTTGATGCGCTGCTCGAACAAGCGGCGAACGCACGGAGTGAAGAGATGCTTTGGCATTCTATGAGCGACTTACAGGAGGCCATAGCCTCTGAAATGCCCATTATCAGCATAAAGTTTGCACAGAGTACACTTTTGACGGACTCAAGGATAAGCGGCGACAAAAGGCCCGTCATGGATAATATTTTTAATAATGTCGAGAGGTGGCGACTGAATTAAGTTAAGAATCTGTGTTGCTGGTAAAGCTTTGCTTTAATTTTGGTTTTATGGGTTCCATTTCCTTCGGCACCCCGAAACCTTCGTTTTTTGGGGCCTTCGGGGCAAAAACGGTGCAAAGGAACCACCGTTATCTTCCGCTGTGCCGGCGGCTTCGCTGACAGGTTATTAACTTGAGCGTTTCGTGCACAGTAATAATCTGTACAATCCGTCTATGAGCACAGGTTCTAATTGAAAGTAATGAATTAAAACATATAATTTGGAGGGATACAAATGAAACAAGCGATTAAAACAGAAAAAGCACCAGGAGCAATTGGCCCATATTCTCAGGGTATTAAAGCGGGTAATTTAGTATTTACATCAGGACAGCTTCCGATAGACCCTGCGGGCAGCGGCGAGCTAATCACAGATGTCAAGGAAGCAGCACGCGCGACCCTCATGAATGTTAAAGCTGTTTTAGAAGCAGGCGGAGCAAAGATGGATGATGTTGTCAAGGTAACAGTTTTCTTGATTGATATGAAGGACTTTGCGGCAGTTAATGAGGTTTATGCGGAGTTCTTTAATGAGCCGTGCCCTGCAAGAAGCTGCTATGCTGTGGCTGGGCTACCTAAAGGTGCTATAATAGAGATTGAGGCAGTTGCTGTAGTTTCATAAAAAGCGTCATGGCTTTGTGATTAAACCGGAGATGCTAAAACCGTATTTTTAGATAATACTTTCAATGCGGGTCATATATTGACGCTATATCTATTTATGGTATACTGTGGGGGGCAGGGGAGATACCTGCTCTCATTTCACAGTTATTTTAGTAATATATACCTAAATCGCTTTAAGACGGACCAAAGCTAAGCAGAAAAGCTCCGGTTTCTGGGAGCTTTTTGATGAAGATGCAATTCCGTGTGAAAAACAGCCTTGGCAAATTTTGTAATGCCGGATTCTGGGTAATAAAGCAATTCCGCGAGAAAAACAGCCTTGGCAAATTTTGTATTGCCGGATTCTGGGTAATAAAGCAATTCCGTGTGAAAAACAGCCTTGGCAAATTTTGTATTGCCGGATTCTGGGCAATAAAGCAATTCCGTGTGAAAAACAGCCTTGGCAAATTTTGTATTGCCGGATTCTGGGCAATAAAGC
>Ga0123352_10000425_pt1 | contig 51063 bp, 26 predicted proteins | sample TergutLab28metaG_FD_89700 | JGI IMG/M metagenome (GOLD analysis project Ga0123352, IMG submission 89700) | Labiotermes labralis P1 segment gut microbial communities from Petit-Saut dam, French Guiana - Lab288 P1 | ecosystem: Host-associated > Arthropoda: Insects > Digestive system > Gut ... | reverse complement strand
TGCGGTTACAGTTTTTAGTACTCCTGATGATGGGTGCTGTGACACCCGAAACATGTAGAGTGACTTTGCAGTAAATAAATATCTGCATACTGTTGCATCTGGGTGGATTTTTATTAACATTGAGGTTGTAATAATTACGTAAACGCGGCGCCTTCTTATGTTATACGTGCGTTGGCTTTCTTGTTCTTAATTAAAATTAGTTTTATATTTCTTTGCTTGTAACACCTTTACACTGACAAATAACAATTTCACTTAAGGATAAAATAAAAATTTGTTGAAATAAAAACGTCCGAAATTCCGTACTTTCCCCAGTATTGAAGATTTATAAAGTGTTGATGTTATTAACACACATTAACACACATCCATTTACTGTTAAACAACTGCGGGGGCAAGGCGATGATATGCAGTGTCTGTACTTGATCACTGCGAACTTCTGAGAACAGGATATGTATCAATTAAAGCAGATTTGTAGTGCATCTTAACATTAAATAAAAGCAAAGCCATGTTTAAACATAATGTAGGCGATAAACCCTGCGGGGCCCGCAGCATTCCATTGTGCTCTCAGAATGGCAGCTTCTGCGTGATACAGCAAATCGGGTTGGCTACAAATGCTGCAGGTAAATTCTGACAGGTTTTGTTACAGCTTTCTCTTTAGCACTGTTACATTTAATCGTAATAATTGTATATTGAAATCATTTATACTTACGGAGAATATTTATTTTCAGTTTTGTTTCGAGTGAGCAAGCAAGGGTTTAAAACACACTTGAATTTATTATATGAGTTTGCCCGAAGTTGTCGTCATGATAATGCACAAACATTTTCTCGAAAGCAAATGTAGTTGTGTGCAATGACACAGGCATGCAGATATAATGTATTTCACTACGGGAAGGAGGTAATGGAGAAATGAATTTCCGCAGAACGAGGAAACCACTTTTCAAGAAAATAAATTGAATGTACTTTATTATTACTTATGTTTGTCCACATTAACATACATGCACATTCTAATATTTCTTAATTTGTTTGTTTTTGTATTTTTAAAACAGTGATAGGACAATGTAAATGTTTTTATTTGAAATCTCGAGTGATGAATTTTCATACACTCTGGCGTTTGGATTCCATAATGAATGACTCCCAGTTATAAATAAGAACACTTAATAATTAAAGATTATAGGCGCCGTGGTACGTCGATTCGTCGTATTTTTTGCAGAAGATGATGTGCCAACAGTCAAGGAGATAAATAACTTCTGTCAGTTTCATTTGCTGTAATTTCGTGTGACATTTAGGCGTGAAGTTTCGTAATTGCCAGAATGATAAGAAACATCAGGGTGCCGGAGATTACGTCGGAACGGTTTACGCGTGAGTGTTGAGGTACTCACGTGGGTGACTGTGAAGGAGAGTGTCTTTTGGGATGTGACCGCATCGAGTCTCTTAGAAATTTCCGGTTTTATGGAAACCCTTCTTCAACCATATTCAGAGTAGAAGAAGAAGACGAGAGGTTTCTTCGAAATTTGATACATTTCTACAAGACGACACGGGATCACAACCCAGAAAGAAGCTTTATTTAAATAATGTTTACTTCTGAGAAAATTCCTCATATATGTGTAAAACGTAAGCCATGAATGTGATAAATTGTGGCAGAATTTAAATATCAGTATTTGAAAAGTGTAATGATATTTTCTACGTACATTTTTATTAATTATTTTTGTAGTCAGTTTAGAATTAAAGAGAGTGCATACTGAGCTAAATTAAACGAAACAGGATGAATGTTGTTGCGCAAGTTGCCATACAGCGCCCTGTCTTTAGATGAAACTGCAAAGTGCTTCCGCGGGTTGCTCTTATGTTACAAACCAAAATACGATATTGTAAGACGTACCAAAGCATTGATGAATTAAACCATCCCAGAAGCAGTGAATGTAATTTAAATATGCCGTGAGATGACATTGGTTTACCCGCGAGAGTTGAGTTTATGATAAGCTTCTAGACTAATGTGCTATTAAAAAAAAATATGTGCTTTAATCGTAATGTGATCTGCTAGGAAACTGACATGTGCATACGTATACATTATATCAATAAACACATAATAATAATAATAATAATATAATTTTCTGTTTGAATGTGATAGCACACCATAAAATTGTCGAATTTAAAGTAAACAACAGCAGAAGAAAATCCTAAAGCGTACTTATTTTTCCCATGGAAATAAGTTTACATTTTCTCTCTGTGGCCTTAATAAGTTGAAATGGTATACGGATGGAAGTAGACGAGGATAGGCGAAACACACAGTTCAGTCCAACAACGCAGTCATCACAACATAGAGCAGGCAGCTTAGCGTCTTCGTCCGAACCTGAGGAACACGTGATCGACGTCTTGTCGCTTCACACCGGTGTCCACCATGGGGCTATTGTTGTCACGTACGACTGTAACATAAGACGTTGTAATCAGAGTGCGTACAGGACCCCTAAGACACGGCGTGTCGTCTAATGTGTGTCGTAAAAAGACGACGACAGCTTGGGCTGGACAACTGGATTTCGGTAGCTGACAGAAGTAAAGATTTTCTGTGTTCCACGTTGCCCAGACCAGCTGTGAGCCCACCCATCTTTCTGTCGAATAGTTAAGAGGTAAAAGTGTCTTAGTGCACAACATAATACTGTGGGGAATGGAAGTACAGCTCCACTTGTTCTTAATCTTGTCACTAGATGTAGACAAGCGGTCAGATTAAGGCCCCGGCCACTTCCCCTAGGGAAAGAGTCCCCGGCACCCTTTCAACAAGAGGCTGGATGGGCTTCAGATACGGTGTCGGCGATTTGGAGAACAGAATTTTTTTTGTCCCTGCCGGGAATCGGACCACGATTCCTCGGTGTCAAGTCAGTAGCTAGTCGCAATACGGACTACATTGTCTCGGCTGGTCATCTAATGAGTTGAGTGTGTAAATCAGCTGACTCTTCTAATGCGTCTGTTAATGCAAGCGGTTAATCCTTACTCTTTGTTATGGCGTCATGCCGGAAAGTTCAGTTATGAAGATTAAGCTTTACCTGTTTATGAAGATAACTTTCTTCTGGGACGTGACTCCGTGTAGTTCGCTAGCTCTTTTTTAACACTTCTGAGGCCTTTACTGTCTGAAACTTCTGAATACAAAAGTGAGGAATAAGGTTCCTCCGAAAAGTAGGTATAGTATGATTTATTCCATAAAGTATCCAGCTTCAGGGGCGTGTAACGTTAGCGAGCCTAGCCTCATGTCTTAAGTCAGAAGAGTGCTTGAATCATGTGAGCATAGATCAGTGCGTTTATGCAATCGTAGGGGCGGAGGTGCCAGTATTTGTCTCTTTACATTGTAGCTGCAATCATGTGACTGAGGCAGGAGGTCCGTAGGGTTTGTGAGACTCGTGCTGAAGGCTGTCACGCACTATGACTGGGGCGCTGTGGATGTAATCCTGTTATACCTGCACGACTTCACTTACCACATCACAGCATTCTTTACAACCAACACCGTCATAATCTAAACGCTCTTGTACATATTTGGAATGTATCTTCGGTTACTGCCGTTGTGGGGTATAGGGGTCGGTATGGTGTCACGGAAGTGTTTGTTTCCGGTTGCGCACTTCAGTTTCAGAGAACATTTCCGTAAAGTGAGATGACACCCAAGGATGGCTGTCATTTAAATAGGCTCTCCACTTGCCATTAGTAGCAAAAGGAAAACTGTCACTTCTGCAGTTGAAAGGTTAGGTTATAGAAAAGCGTCTCATGACGTAGCCTACACAACAGGATGATTAGGTGGTGATAGGTTATTAGATTGTTGAAAGAGGTCCTTTTTAAATGCATAGGTCATGCATATAGCGTTGAGTGTGTTAAAGAGTTTCTGAACGACAAATTCGAAAGTGCCTACAAGGAAGCTGTCGCAGTGTGTTTGAACACACTCCGCAGGCAACCGTTTGCTGACTGATTGAAACCACACATCATGTCACACAGTAATGCAGCTAACCCGGCAGGGATTTGAACTGAATATCTCCTGAATGCAGTCGAATATACTAAACCAATCTACTCACCGCACATCACGGTTGAGTGGTTAGCATTGCTGCTTTGTATTCTGTAGGTCCCGACTTCAGTTCTTTCCCCGAAAGCTTGTTATACTAATGTCAGTGGCTTTCACATAACCCTTAAAGGCAAATACTGGTACTGTAACTACAATTTACTCACAGGCAAAAAAAAAGGTAAATTTCACCCTAGAACAGGCCATGTAGGCTCAGAGGGGGATTAGAGGTTTAGCTGCACACTTTCTTTAACCTCGGCGCTAGATGGGGTTTGGTGGTCAACGCCACGCCCCGGCCGCTTTAATCCCGGCAGAAAGGCCCGGTACCAATGGTACAAGAGACTGGGTGGGCCCCAGAGTCGGTCTGGATGGTTGCGGAACATCTCCCCTTCTCCACGGGATTCTATCCCCGGACCGTCCGGCCCATCAGTTCACATCCAGACTTTTCAGAACTTCCTATTCACTGTTGTCCTCAATAACAACGAATGATAGTATGTTTAGGCTGTGTAGTTGAAAAAGCGTCGTTTAATAAGGTGTGAAAAGAGGTAAAACAACTTACTTGGCGAAGGACGAATTTAGATTCCAGTCTTGCGGGATATGACGCCGTGTGTATCTGTAAATAAGTAAGTAGACACAGTGCACACGGCGTCACACTCCAGATGCGTAAATTTGCATCAACACTCCAGTGGGAACCTGAAACCTGGAATTAATTTGGGTACTCTTTTATCTGTCATTAATTTTTAAAACATTTAATTTTACCTTTGTCGTCTAAGTAGGCTTCCATAGCGTTGGAGAGCTCGTAGAACGTAGACAGTGCGGCACAAACTTTGCGTACTTTCAGGGGTAGGTCCTCCTGCTGAAAATTGGGATTGCACTGGGGAGGAGGAAGGGCTGCCACACGACGCGTCGCAGACGCCAACAGAACGGTGAGGACGCAGATGAGAGCCACACACGCGTGCTTCATTCTGCCACAGAAATCAGTAACTGACATAATCGAACTGCAAGATTAACACTTTTTATGTTTTATATTTGATATCTGATTTTAAATTCGGGGTTTCTGATGTAAAACATACATGTACATGTTTTGTTCTTTTGCAGACTTCGGCAGTTGGGTGAATGTAACTACCCGTCTTATTCACGAGATATATCACTGGAAAAGCATCGGTGTATATATATATACACACACACATATATACATACATACACAGATGTTAACCTGCTTTTGTGGTTTTGAAATCGTTGAGATAAAAGTTAAATGCAGTAATGTGCTAAAAGAAAGTGGCTTGTTTGAATAAACAAGCAGCATTAAAATGTTTAATTCATATTGCTCTCTGAAACGATCCCCCTGAAGCCTCTCCCTGAAAACAGCAACAAAGCTCATAGCACCAAAAACATTTGTGTCTTTAATTTATCTTTTAAGTTAAAACAAGCTTTAGTAACGAATTCTGGTTGCACGCATTCTCGAGAGACATTATTTGCTACTCTCGACACATAAGGTATCTTGACATTTGGATAGAGTAGTGAAGACAACGCTATTGATATAGATGGACTGACACCTGTTTTTGCAGAGGCAATGACACTACCGTTTTCATATTGCACAAAGTCGTGATGCCTATCACTGTCACGAGGAGCATTCACCATAAATAGCAAGTGCCAAATAATGCACACAGATTCTAGCTAGCTCTGCAGTGCCGTCCTATATTACTCGGAAATATGATCTAGTTTGTACGGTGGGCCGTTTAGAGAAAATTGTTAAAATTCGATTTTGGATCCCCGACTAAAGCGAGTAATGAACTGGAACGATACGAACCAAAATTAAACCACCATAATAGATATACAATTGGATTTATAGTGTAATGAAAGTTGTATTCGCTGTGACAGTAAATACAACAGTCTTCTTTAGACACACAATGGCATTACTTACTTCGAAAATGTTCAAGGGAACTCAGAAATTTTGGGATTCAGTATTTTGTTGCGTCATAGTGATCCATCGCATTCTCTTAGGAAATTAACAGCAGGTGCATTGTAATTATATGTAAAATAATATTTATAATGAGTTGAAACAAAATTAAAAGTAAACTGTGAGGAAAGCTTAGTGCGTAGCCCACGTAGCAAGTTTATAAAAAATGAGCAGTAGTTAGGGAAATGGAACTTGACGATCTAGTACTGGATACGATCTCGGTGACAAGTGTTCACTGCTTCTACCTTACGCAGGAAACGCACAATATTCCATACACATACATGTTTTAATTTGGGGGGTGTCGTCTGGCTATTCTATGACAACTGTTTGAATGAAAAAATGATGTTAAATGTGCTGTTTTTTCAGAAGCGATTTTGCAGTTGCCTGAAAACTTGTTAGTGCAATGTGTTACTAATTAGAACATGTACGTTTGTTTTTAATAACGCGGAAAACGTTACTGTCCAGAGTCACTTAGGGGTAAAAAGAATATGCACGAGTAACCTTTATCCGTCAGCAGGTTAGTTAGTTCCATCTCTTGCAGATATTCTGATATTTGTTTGCCATAGAAGTCCATGAACTGCAGTTAAACACATTTTCTCTGCAATTTCTTCCTACGTTACACAAAGCCGAAGACACAGGCGGGGTTTCAGAAATATAGAATCGTGAAAATCACATCTGCGGCAAGTCTGCATTTTGCTGCGAATGGTCCAACTTCTGCCCGTGTTTTGTTGTGATGTCTGTGACAGGATTGCCCTAGACTAGCGAAAGCGTCCTTTTTTTTTGTAGACAAGATAAACTTGGTGCACAAATTTATTCTTAGCATATTTATTAATCTCTACATGTTTCGGGGTACTATGTGCCATCATTAGCAGAAACAACTGTGTTTTTGCGGCACTTGGTACTTGTTATTCTATGCACCCTGCATACCAGACACTCATCCACACGGAATGACAAGTACCAAGTGTCGCATAAACACAGTTGTTTCTCCTGATGATGGGCACACAGTCGCCCGAAACATGTACAGATTGATACATATACGAAGAATAAATTTGCGCACCAAGTTGGTTTTATTTGCAAGAATATACAGAGATGCAGGTCAACAAAATATAAAATTATTTTTATTTTTTACCCTTGTGCCTGTTAGAGAGAAACTGTTTACAGATATAATCAGAGTATGTATTCGGTACGAAAAATTTGGTTATTGGTATCTATTCCCTGCCGCAAATTTCAGTTTCCATGTGACCAAAAATTAGTCCCGAAAGTGCCCGTACACGGATCTGAAATACGAAATCAGTCAAAATATTATAACCAGCAAATACAGGTGCGATGTCGTTAGGTATTAAGATAAATGTAAATCTGATGTTCTTCTTTTTCAAATAAATATTTCTCCCTCTACTTCCTGGTTAAGCACAATGCAACACGCGTTTTTTCCAGTAATCTTAACTCTTTCGCGTTTACATATTTTGCCTCCGTGTTGTATTTTAATCATATTGGAGTCAAAACGGAACTTTATTTATGGATATTGAAGTTAGATTATACGTAATGGGCTGCACATTGTGACTTGAATATCCGTAAACAACATATTATTAATTAGTAATCTTCCCTCTTTCTTTGTTCAGAACGGCTACATTGTCTCAGCATCTGTTTTATAAGATTTTATCTTTGGTGAATTACTATCCATTTTTCCTACAACGTTTTATCTCTTACTCGGTCGTCTCTTATCGCCTCAAAACGTAGAAAATCTGAAACGTCTATGTTGTATGCAATTTTTCAGTAAGTGGCCACTTGACAACTCCGTATATCAGTAGTTTTGTTATGGTACGAAATATATTTTTCTCATATTCTTTGCATGTAGAGTGAAAATCAATTCGTCACACGCCCCCGGCATTGTGATTCCTTGCTAAAAATGCGTAACAAACATTATGCACCGTTAGTCCTGGGACATTTAGTTTTCGAGTTATACCTCCCAGATGAATGGCACAAGATGTTCAAGGATAAAATCGTGAGCGCCTCTTATTTACGCGTATACTACATGTTGAGGACTGCCGTCGGGTAAGAATGTGCGCTCCGCGATTAGTGGTATGGATCCAGTTGATCATGAAGTTGTACTTTGAGGACTGTCATTTGTTAAAGACTCAATTCTCTTGCGATAACGCGTGATCATCTCCACCACGTTCGTCCCACAGCTGCCATTATGGCATCTTCGTTGGCTGGTGTTCGTAAAATCCATGGGTGGCCTGTATTTACAGGTGCTGTAGGTATTACTATTCTAGTCTGACGGAGAAGGCTCTCAAATCGTCAATAGATATTAGCATCCGCATGACGACGACCAGAATAATGCAGTGTGAACTCCCGTGCATGTAGCAGTATTCGTCCTGTGTGTATTCCAAAACCATTATGTCGGAACAGAGCCCAGCGGTGCACTGTGTGTCTTGAGTACCTACTATAAGGTAGAGTGGGATTTGCCTGGAGGATATAAGAAATGTGAGAGAAGCCTGAATAGAGATAGTCGGTGTTGCGACTGAGATTCGAACCAGATACATCCAAAATAAAAGCCAGAAAGATGACTCCTTCCACCAGGCTTCGCAGTGAGAGTGTTGCATCTTGCGCAGAGATGATGCCAAGCCAAGCGGCGTTTTAGCACACGTTAGAGGGAGCGTCGTTTGAGAGGTAAAAGCACAGCTGTCCATATGCTGGGCACCGCGCCATAAAGGTGTAGAGCCTCGTGCGGTCTTAACTCACAAAGACGTGAGCGCTTCGGCCTCTTTACCCTCGAGGTACGCTCCCATTACATTACATAGAAGGTTTGGTAGGATTCCGATTATGTTTGGATTCGATGGGAAAGACTGCCGGTTAACCTTCCTAAAGTCAGGCACTTTAGTGACTAAACATTCTCAATTTTAGACCCTGTCGCAAAATTGCGAAAAGCTCCGTTAGCTTTGTCGTATCTTTCCGTCCGTCCACGTACAACAATTCGGTTCCCACTGGACAGATTTTCATGAAGTTTGTTATTTGGGTATTTTTCAGAAATCTATCGAGAAAATTCAAGTCTCATTAAAAATCTGACGAGAATAACGTGTTCTTTACATGAAGAGCTGTGTTCATTTATGACAGTCTCTTGCTAAGTTCTTAGAATGAGAAATATTTCGGACAATAGTTGTTGAGAAAATAAAAACAATTATATGTGAAATAACTTTTTTCCGAAAATCATGCCTATTATGTGATGAGGAAAAGTGTAGTAGAGCCAGACAGGACACAGATGACAGTATAAAGCATATCATGCGCTTTCCATGCTGGATAACTAGGGCTACAGGTACATACTCATAGCATGCAATACTTATTGCTCTTCCACGGCAACAATGGTTACGCGAACTCGCCTCTGTATTACGTTATACTTACATTGCATGTCCTATTCTCGTCTCCAGATGGCAGACGTAAAAGTGTTTTTAAAGAAATCGGGTCGAAGCGCCACAGGAAAAAATATTAAAAAGCGTAATTAGTTAAGCGAGCCAAAAGTATCGTAGGCTGTGTGTATCAGAATGCACCAACTGTGGAAGTCATTTATTCGGCAGCCCATGTTTATGGCACAGGGAGAAGAGTCTTCAGGCAAGCATTCTAATGGACTCAAGTGTGGGAAGCCTTACTCTGCAGTGCAGCTGTGCGATAATTGGACGCATGTAGTTGAAAGCAATTGCATGAATTTCGCCACTCCTTTAAATCCGCAGAAATACGGACTTGAGGAAATTGTTAGTGTTCTGGCTACTTCTAATTATCGAAGTAAGTTTACCAGAAACCCACGTCATTGCTACCACGCACATAGATATGCTAATCTGTGGGGCTGCAACACTCTCACATTCTTGCAGCAGTCATCAGAATGAAGATTGGCCATGCCTGACGTCTCTGTATTAGTATATTAGATTAGTACGATTTTGCCATCATGTTTCGCAGACAAAAAAAAATTGAATTAGCAAGCCAGTCTCTGGAAAGTCTGCTGTAAGGCTATTAGAACATTTTAATTTAAATTTCTGTGCAGTTAAGTCGATGAAATAGGTAGCACATATGCCGCGCATTTATGAGGTCAGGAGTTTATGTACCGGCCATAAGGCCAGGTATCGGCATTGAAAATTTCGTAAAAATGTGGAGGCGGAACGTTAGAACAAGTTAAGACCGTTTCGTTCTACACACACAGTAGCCAATTTGTGTTTTATGATTGCATACATGTAGATGTATTGATTGTTAATTTTTATAAGGTTCGAATTAAAGGTGAACAAATGCAGTATTCTGTGGACGTAGAACAAGCACACACATACACAAACAGTAATGTTGAATCACTGTCTGTGAGTATTCTTCATCTAATTTGTTAGGTGATTAAATCAAGAAAACGTCTGGTGTACAAGACACGCAAGCCGCAGTAGGGGAGACCGGGAAACGACTGAAAAACCTTAAGGTAAGAGAACATTTAGGATATCCACCGGTAGATTGGAGGATAATATTAAAATGAATTAACATCTACAAGCATAGCGACGTTCCAAACCTATGAAGGTATGTCTGAAATATTTTACGCGGACGTCCTTAAGTATCACGATCTTCCAAACACTTCAGGCAGATAAAATTCAACAACTTCAATTTGTACGTTGTTGGAGACAATTTCTTTCAGGTTGAGAAGCTGGAAACACTGGTGCACGGTCTTCGGCTACACATCGGTTGCTTACACTTGCTACACATGCCATTGTTTAAGTTTCATATGTTTGTTTGATATACTTCTCTTGTTTAGTGTCATATAAAATTTCAGTATTATCCTTATTAGGGGCAGATATCAATCGTGAATATAATTATTTTGGCGTTTCCAACGATTAAGTACTTTGTGCTGAATTTCTTATCATTTATCAATATTCTGTCATAATAAATTTTATACCTCTCAACCTTTTGTAACACAGCCTGGTGTACAGTTATAGTATGGGAGTGAAAATGTCACGAAGTTGTTTTTCAACAATATTTCCCAATAAATCTCTGTATCTGTGTTGCTTCTGACACTTTACGACGACATATCGCTCACTGAATGCAACACCAGCCCAACTAAAAAACTTCCATTTGGAGTTAACACTATGGTTGCACTAAAAAACGTAACAACTGTACTCGACAGTACCGGCACACTTCTAAGTCAAAACATGCCCCTCCATATGCCATTATTGTCAGATTTAGAGGTTATATTTTGAGCTCAAACTCAGTATTAACTGCAAATGGGAAATTTTTGGATTGTGCCACTATTGTATTCAGTGAACGATACTACGTTTTATGACATCACGGCCACATTTTCTGCATTCGGTAGTATCAGTGGATCAGTTTTTTCCCTTGAAACTTAAGGTGTCAATTCCCTGATATTTTATCAGTTTTATCAAGTATTTCGTCTGCGATATAGTGCCACATATTTAAGTCCTGAATTCGACAATACTAAAAACCTGTAACACATTTCGAACTGCAAGCAATGCAGATTTTACTCAGCCAGAATTCAATATCATGTCCAGCTATGCGCAAGACCAGTCCATCAACCAAATTTTATTTTATTATGGATTATAAATTTACATTGACTAAATATGACTTCATCTTCGTAAGGGTTGTAGGATTAACAAAAATGCAATACGCAGACTTTAGAAGTTATATTGGACACTTCGTGTCACTTTTTACTTTGACAACTCTGCGACTGACGTAATAGGAGACACATCGAAGGTTACTGGAAACGTGTTAGTATAAATAGAAATGAATAATTACCGCAATGTAAATTACCTATGAATGTGTGCACCACAAATAAAGAAATCAACTCACCTCAGGCGCAAGAGCGACTCAAGCACTGGGAATAACCTATATGCCCATCACTCACAGTTGCATGATGCAACTGATAATTTGATGAATACGTTTGTTGCATAATATGCGTAATTAACTGCAAGCCAATCGCACGCATGACGGAGTAGTTAAACAATAATCGATAGTTCGGTGCTTAGAATTAGGGCCGTGTCACTAATTGACCGGATCGATTACAAACTTTTCATTCAGTCCGATTGAACACAAGTAATGAAATTTGTATGATCCTGTCACACAGACTACGTTCATGAATAATAAGAAGTGATGATTCGTTGGCAAACTTTGATGGTTACACTACAGCGGTAGCAGTCAAACCGCGTTCCGGCGGCGACTTGTACAGCTTCGGTAAACACGTTCTTTGTAGAAGTGATGCAAAATTGTTAATTTTTAATTAAATTTTTATTTTTTAGCCATTCTTGTACATAATCAGTTTTGGGTTTGTTTTCATTGTGAATCGATAAAAATAAAATTTAGATTTTCATAAATATGCCTAAGTATTTTATTTTTAAATAAATGGTTTTGCTTAACGAAGCTTTGTTCCATTAATTAAGACAAAAACATAAACACGTACTTTACAAGGTTTCGTGAAAATTTAGATATACTGACAAGGGTTCCACGAATGTTAAGAATTTGTAAAGCACTGCTCCAAATACATGAGCAATATTAACCCTCAGCTAACGGTTTAGGATTCAGTGGTAATTTTATGTACCACTGTTTTAACACAGACGTTAGTGCGTGTTTCTGTTGACACAGTTTGATGTTTTATAAGTTTCACAATAAACCACGAATTTAATGCTTAATCAAAAATCAATTTGAAAGGATGTGTGTGAGAGAGAGACAGAGAGAGAGAGACAGCAGCTCTGGCATAATTTAAGGTAGGCTGTTCTAACACAGACATTCGTCTCCAGGAATTGAAACCCTCGGTAACGATGGTTGGTTGTAGACAGAGATTTAAATCAGGCACCACTGCAGTATGAATCAGTTTTGCTACCAACTCGAGAGATACCATTCATGATTTATCATTTAAATCTGCTAAATTCATTCATTTTTTTTGGTTGTGAGCTTATAACAAAGTATAAGAAATATCAATTTTCCACTTTAATGGTCCGAAACGCTTTGCATGAACAAAGGTTTTAGAACCTGATGGCGCTGTGTGTTCGTGTTTAGTCTTATTTGTTCTCTCTGCTGCCCTTACAGCAAATAGGCTACTTTCACATGTGTTAAATTAGTTGGGTGTATTTTTTTTTGTCAAATGTATGTGTTTTATTGAAAATAAGATTAAAGTTATGTTATTGAATCCATTTTTCGGAGTACTATTAAAGATCTGAGTATTAAGTCATGTGAATGATCGTAGGTTACATCAGTGAAAAATTAAATGAAGAATATTCTTGAAGTGAAGGATTTAAACTAATTTAGAACGAACAGGACAGACAAAATGATATGAAACAAACATGTTTTTTTTGTTTCCCAGCTGCAAGATTTTCTGTCGTGAAGGATGTGAATAGGGAGGGACATACAGGCCCACACTGAGAACTGGGTCAGAATTTTCCTTTGATGTCGTGAACGGCACTCGTGGGATCAGTAAATTACTGTGCAACAAAAGGAACTAAATGTTGCTGACTTTTTGGTTTTGGCTTAGCAACTGTCTGGGCCATTCAGTGGCTCCCTTACCGCACATACTTGTCATAACCTACTGAACTGGTATCTTCCCTGCACTTAAGTGTGAAATTCCGATATGAACTCGACCGCGAATTCTTGTTTCTTTAAACAAACATTGCCCTTTAAAGGACTGCCTAATTTGCCTGTGTGGGATGAAAATACGAACACGAGACAAGACCAGCAAAAGTACCATGAGGAGGAAAGGTTTCAGTAGGCGTTCCTTTTACAATCAAGCCTTTGTGTACGAAGGTGGTTTAAAAAATTAAGGGCATTTTTTATGCGCAGTTTTCAACAAAATAATCACCCAAAATTGAAACGTATCGTATTATGAAAATTGCAGCTATGTCTTTCGGGGATAGGGCTTCGTGTTCATTGGTAATTTGTTACTGACGTCATGGATAAAGCTGCTGCCTCCGTGTTCAGGATAGACGGAGAAGAAGAATTTGCCAGGCACATGGCTGCGTTGTACAGTGAAAGAGCGGATTAATTTAGAATTTCAAAATTATTGAGTTTTTTACTTACATTTGTGGATGTCCCTGTTAACACCAGGGTTTTGCCAGGACACATCCATTATTTTTAATATTAATGGCTGAAACTTATCTCATCACTATCTTTTGTCAGATGTTGATTTCATTTATGTTTATATGTAGGAATGTATTTCTAATTAAAATTCAACATTTCTCACTTCATCTAGAACTTGCTCTGTCTTCGTCATGTCTGTTCCTCACATGACTTTTAATTTGCATAAAAATTTTCGTACATTTTTAATAATGTTATAGTGTTACAGGCGATTATCTCAAAGAGCGAATTAAGCGATAAGCAGAAAGCTCCTCCGAAATTCGGTAAGAAATTGCCAGAAGACACGACATCATACCTCAGAAGACTTTAATCTTCATCCATACTTTGTACACAAGTCCACAAGTTTCTTAGATTCCTCTAAATAAAATCTTTGCATTCGAAGTCTGAAATTATCTTCCACCGTTTCTTTACAAGATTGCTATGCTTGTGTCAGCACTAAGTTCTGGTTCCGACATTGTGCTTTATCTACTTCCGAATTTCAACACGATACTGTCGGCGGCTGCCCCAGGCGAATATAAAAAATTTGTTGTCCCTTTTTCTCTAAACCATTCCAGCAGTTAGTAAACGTTGCTCCAGACCACAAACATAGGATCAAAATCATATGGCTACACTGAATACATTAAAAAGTAAAAAGTTCCAAGTCATTATACCGGCCCTCTATTTCATTGTTACCATTATGACATTCTAAACAAATTAACATTGCTTTCACTGTTTGATTTTCCGTCGTTTAGTTAATATACTGCAGTTCGATAGACTACAAGCTAGATATTAGACTATTCCTAGGAGTTTTACAGCGTTTAGCGTAACATACACATGCGTATTTGATTTACTATTGATTATATCGCAATTAGCGCACTTCATGCGCATATTATACACCACGTAACACACGAAGTTCATTGTTACTTCATACCTTTCACGTAAATGATATTTCTTTAAGCTCGTAGGGACCATTTCATTATTTTTAGCCGCAGTCACTTAGGCACCTAACTACAATCAGTCCATCCGGTATTTGATAATCCCATTGAAAGAGCAGCAGCTGACAATCCCGTGACGTTAGCAGGGGTAAGTTGTAATTGCGAATCTTTTTCTACTGCCTCTGCATTATTGGCTGTATCTGTATCTGCCTTTTTTCACTAGAGCTGCCATTGATATGCCTCGCTGCTATGGGACCAAGAATCCTTAAATTCCTGCGGAACTGTACTGATGAGAGTGTATGATCTCCCTTTTTCCGCAGCGAAAACCCGATAGCAAAGCCCTGAATATATGTCCTGTTACGTGGTCGGTGAAAATGTATTTTATTCTTCGCCCGAAGAAAATATGTACATATTATTAGGTTACTGGATTGATCACATCTTGCATACGAACTGCCTTCTAGAAGACCTTTTTCAAGAAAAGATAGAAGGGACCGGAAGACGAGGAATAAGACATAAGCAATTACTGTTTTACCTTTCGGAGAGGACTGAAAATTGAAAGACAGAACACTAGAATGCACTTTGTGGAGACCTCACTTTGGAAGAGGCTATAGGCCTATCGCAAGACAGGCTACGTGATGACGATAGTAACTTGTATGTAATCCGTTTCTTCAATGATAGAAATGGAATTCTGTTTCATAATATTTGTAAAGCCGCTCAGTATTCTTTTGTGCATACCACAATGAATACTGCCTTGTTTTTAAGTTCGAATTAAAAAGAATTAGTTTAATTTAATGCATACTAAGTATATATTCGTGTGAAGATTTTATGTGGTTTCTTTGAGCCTGTAAATCGTTTACGTGCTGTGGTCGTACGAAAATAGTAACATTACTTGGAGAGTGTATGGTCCAGGTTATCTGGCTTAAATGATATTGTATTCTTTGCAGTTTGAAGTGGGCATTAAACTTGACGTTACAGAACAGTAAAAAGGTAAAGCAATCGCTATACTGGCCTTATAGGCCCTGAGGCTTCCAGGAGGTCCAGGCTTCCTACGCACCGGCCGCCTTTACCCCCAAGGAAAATATTCCTGGTACTCATTTCTTTTATAGGCTGAATCGAGCCCAAGGTCATAATGCGGCGGAAGTATTATGTCAATGAAAAACTCTAATGACATAATGGAGAATCGAACCCCGTTACCTTCCGACCTGTAGCTCAGTGCCTCAAAAAACTGCGCAACCGAGTGCCCCACGGGATAGTTATAATTTTATATAGAAGTTTTCATTCAGCACTGTCGTATATATTTATGCACTCTGCTGTCAACACGTTTGTACAAAACTTAACTGTCCCTGTAAGCACTTTATAACTTTGATATTGTCGTGACGGCTTTCGGCCTAGTTTCTACTTTCTTTCTTGTGATTTACAACTTGATACTTGCTTTTACGATCTTCACATTTTCTGTACCTTGTCTGTGACCAGCAGGTCCAACGTAGAGAACATTCTGTCGCCGACAGTTCCGTTATTGTCTATAATCAAGAACTTTTTTTAAAATTATGGATGCGGGCCGGGGCATCGTCATCGGTATTGCAACTCGCTATGCGATGTGAGGTTCGGAGTTTGAACCTCGATGGAGGCAAGACATTTTCTTGTCCCCACACTCTTCCAGACCGGCCGTGGGGCCTATACAGCCACCTGTACAGTGCGTACTGAAGATCTTTCCCGGTGGTAGATCGGGCAAAGTATGGCTTTGATATCCGCTTCCCGTTCGGGGTCGAGGTTAATGATGAGTAGAGGTATGCATCTACTGCCCTCTGTGCCTCCAGTCGCATATTACAGGAAGAACTTCAGATTTAATTATGGAATGTTCGGATCGCATAAATATCTGTTTGAATTTTGACCGGTGTTATACAAACACGTACAATGTATAGCAAAAATGTTGACACCGATTGACAACACAATAGACAATTTAATAGTTGGAGATGAATGAGCAGCTTTTAGTGAAAGTAATAAAGTGTAGTTATGTTTTGACAATGCATTGATCGATTTTACTTGGAGGGCTAAATTAATTGATGTTCCAAGGACAGTGTAAGTTGTGCTTTCCTTGTTACGAACTTGACATGCAATAAAGCAGAATATGAAGATGAAGTTTGAAGGATTAGGATGTGAAGTTCTGAAGTGTCTGCTTCCAGGAGTGGGAACGTTTGATCACGATAATGAACCTTAGATTTGTTTGGAAAGTTGTGGGATGTCTTGACCTAAACGATTATTAATCTATCAAGGAAGGGCCTTGTGTATGGAATTGGTAAAATAACTCTTTAAGAAGAACTTCTTTTCACTTTTTAAATAACTTATAACAAGTTTTATTTCAGATTTTGAAGTGAAGAATGCATTAGTTTTACATTTAGTATTCGCCATGATATTTATCACTGAAAACTCCCACCAACACGCACAGCTTCTGTGTAAATGGGAGAAATTGTATTGAGAATTGCTGTCGAAGTGAAAGTAAAACGTGACTGTCTTCTAGTGTTTTCTTTATTCCAAACGTTCCGTTGCGACAATACATAAAGTATATTGAAGTAATCCGTCAGCCGCAACAAACACTGTTTTTTTGTTGTATTCAGAAATATAGCGTATTTTATGACATGTATCGGCAAACGTGGCCATTTTCGGGTAATACACGATATATACGAAGGTAATACGCAATATATACGAAATACATGTGACTGACGAATTACTTCAATATGTTTCATCCAGTATTTCCATGGATTTGTAGAATTCGTTCTGACACTGGAATTGAAATCTGCGTTATAGGAGAATGTTAAAAACAGCACAGACCTTGTAGCTAGTCTAGTGTCATACGTGAGCCGGGGTAGCTCAGTCGGTATAGCGGCTTGCTACCTGCTGGACGGTCCGGGAATCGAATCCCAGTGGAGGCGATATATTCCGCACCCGCCTAGACCGGCCCTAAAGCCAACCCAGCCTCCTATACAACGGGTACCAGGTCTTTCCCCGGGGTAAAGCGGCCGGAGCTTGGCGTTGGCCACCCACCCCATCTACCGCGGAGGTTAAAGAAAGAGTAGAATTATATCTTTACTTCCCCTCTGGACCTTCGTGTCCTGTGATGGGGTGAACTTCACCTTTTACCTAATGTCACGTGTGAGGTATTTGGATATAAACAAGAGAAACGGTTCATTTGTACATTGATCACGTGATGGGGATTACAAGCTGAGAAAGACCTATATTGGCCTGATATCCCTGAACATAGCTCCAGTAATCACTGTCGACTGTCTCTAAGGGAACATAATGTTTGATTAAACACCCCAGAAATATCATATTGACTTCCTTGCGTTTATGTTGCAAAGGCGTTCATTTTGACCGCGTCTTAAATAGGTTAATGTTTTCACAGAGAGATGAAAATGTACAGTTCATAAAACGAGAAGTATCAATAAAGCATCTGCAGTTAATTTGGGCTTAGCAAGGCCGTAAGGTCAACGTCATCTCCCGATACTGCTTAGACTAATAGAATAACAGACGGCATCGGCTGTGCTTGCGTACTGGAAGCAAGGTTCTTCGTGGCGCTACCTACGTCATTGCCAGTAATATTTATAAATTGCTGTGCAACTTAATTTTTTTTAAAGAAGACTTAAATCACGAGAAGACAAAAGAAAAACAAGACGAACATGAAGAGGTAATATGTTCCTGTCCGCGCCATGAAATCATAAAGAGGGACTAGAGGTGAAGCTCCGCTCATTCCTGACCTCTGTACTACGTGGAGGTGTATAGTTAAATTCAAGCTCCGGCTGCTTCACCACAGGAAAGTGAGTGGGACTTAGAGCCGGTGTGGACGTTTTTGTGAAGAGAAAACCGCTTTCCCCTGCTGGGAGTCAAACCATACCGATTAAGATATCCCGACTCGAATCTACAGAGACTAACGAAATTGGGGTGGAGCTCAACCCGCATTTTCACATTGCCGACCACTTGCAATGCTTTGATGAATGAGATAATGTACATACGTAGTAACACTGCGGAGCGCTTGCTAACCATTGTTGTCACAGAAACGTTACAATAGTTCCCTTTTATTGTTGCTGGCGTATATATAACTCTCAACATTATAAAATTGTTTATTGTTGCCACATAAATGAAAAATTGGGTTCGTTTGTTTTGTTGTTAAGCTGCAGAATTTTTCGTACCGCTGTTAACAGCAATAACTATTAATTATTATGAGAGTGTGTCTCTATTCTGCCACAGTAGTCGGGCATGCATATGGCATCTTTTCTGCGCTGTGTTATATTGTCATCAGTGGCCTGTCTGCCTGTACCATATTTTCCCACATTTCCTAATAAAAACTGTACGAGTTCCGGAAAAAATACACTGAACCTAATATGTTTGGTTTGATTTTCTCTACAAATTGTACTGGAACATTGCTCATTCTAAGAATAATTCAGCGTCATGAATGTATATAGTTCTTCGTGTAAAGTACCCAATATTATTTTCGGACTTTAATGAAACTTGAGTTTTCTCGACATACTTTCGAAAAATCCTCAAATATGGAATTTGGTTAAATCCGACCATTGGGAGCCGAATTGTTCAATGCGGAAAGTTAGACGGGCAGAGGATAGACAGAAGTGACGAATCTAATAGTCCCTTTTCGCAGTTTTGCTAACGCGGCTGTAAATTGTTCACAGTAGCGTTTACATATTAGTTCCGCGACTTTGCATATAAGCATTTAATCGAACTTTATTTTAATTTATTGCTGACCCATATCTGCTAATTTGCGTGCAAATATATTTTTCAACGTAGTCTGCAACCACCCCCACGCTGTTGTTGAAACGGAATTAAACAAAATTAGCTGGGGAATAGTATCGTAAAACCTCGTAATTTTCAAATTGAAGTTGCGGAATTTAATCAGGTCTGCAATGTAAATTATGTAAATATTTTTGTACGGTGGGTCGATTTTGATTAGTTCGACACGAATTTCGATTTCATTACTATGAAACAGCTAAAATTATCCTTACATGTGTAAAACTCAAATAGGTACAAACTGCAATGAAATTTAGTCAGTAGTGTCAGACCTGAAGAAAGCAGACAGGCGGAAAAACTGACAGCCACACAGACAGACAGATAGACAATTCTCCCTTTTACCTGTACTTCGCGTATTCTGTGAAAAGACAGACGTTTAGACTACTACTTATTTACGTACAGAAAACATTTCGAGGAATAACACCAACTTATATCTCGGCCAGTGTTTCTGTTTTTCGTTGCTTTGTTACAGAAAATTATACGCTAACCCCAAAACTAAACAAACGAATGTTTTATATTAATAACTGTCCAACGAGATGGAACACAAAGCAGTTTATTTATTATTCTGCACGTTCACTCTACATGTTTCAGGTGTCAACCACACCCATAATCAGGAGTACATAAAAATGTAACTACAGCCTCCGGTACTGGTAAATTATGACCAGTACCGGAGGCTGTAGTTACAGTTTTGTGTACTGATGATGAATGTGGTTGACACCTGAAACATGCAGAGTGAACGTGCAGAATAATAAATAGACTGCTTTGTGTTGCATCTCGTTGGACAGTTATTAATATAGATCAGCGATGCACGGACCATAAACATAAAATGAATGTTTTTTTTTGAGAATATGACGGCTGCTGAGCTTCTGGATTCCAATTTTTAAAATCCAACCCTCGTATGTATGGTATTTCTGCAATATTCTAACTCTAGCCTCTGTCTGGAGCCAGTTGAATTCGGTACATATATTCATTCTTATTTCTCTAAACTCGATTTTAACGTTTTCCTAGCCCAATATCTCCCAAGTAGCCTGGGTCAGCTTTCAGAAAATCACAGTCAATCATAGTGTCAGTGTGCGTTCTGCTTTTGTTTTGGAACACATACAATGCCAGTGGAAGTTCCTTATTGCTGCTGTAATTTATAGGCAATAAATTATAAAATTTTCACCATTTTTGCATGGTCTCCGTCCATTGTGTCCTGACCCGTGGTTGCCACATACCATACTATTTATGTATTGTACATTTCCATAGACTAGTCCCAATTAATACGTACTTACGACAGAGTTTTTTGTCGTATCTCGGTACAGTATGGCGGTATTTAGTATTTTCTGGCAATAAGGCGAGGCTTCGTAGCAAACACATCACCAGCCACCACCCTTCACTGAGGACGTTTGAATTTCCAAGCACAAAGCCAATATGTTACCTAACTTCCGAAACTAACAGAAGCGAACTTTTGCAAATTCGGTACAGTTTAATTGTAAAGTAAAGCTTTAAAGGCCAAACACAAAAGTGAAACTGCAATAATACACGCATATGTGCGGTGGCCGTGGATTTTTATAACTCTTGCACACTTGGGCCTCCCGGCAAACATGCGTACATATACAGAGTTGGTGTCTTTGTGAAGGTGTATAGACTGCAAAGGTTAAATGAAGCCTCCCATAAAACAAACTATCTTTAATCAAAATAAACTTGACTCTAACATTTACTTTACGATTACCGCAGCAAAATTTATCGATATTGATAGAGTATTTAGGGATATGGTAATTGCTGGTAGACAGACGGACTGGACAGATGGCGACACCTGTATATTCTTCCCATTAGAAACACACGTGACGAAACTTCAAAGTGTTCTCTCTTGCTGCTAACAATTCTGGCTGTCCTAAACACATAAATGGACCTACCAATGTTAAAGACCTTACGTTACATATTTTTTTTGTTTATTTATTTATTTTTTTTTTTTGGCTCAAGAACCCCTCCCTCCCCCAGTGGACCATGGAATCCTCATTCACGACGTTTCTAGATCACACAAAACGACGCACCACAGTCGGTAGGACTCCTCCGGACGAGTGATCAGCTCGTCGCAGAGACCTCTAGCTGACAACACACAACACTCACAACAGACAAACATCCATAACCCCGGTGGGATTCGAACCCACAATCTCAGCGGACGGGCGGCCGCAGACCTACACCTCAGACCGCACGGCCACTGGGACCGGTTTTAGTGTATATCTACTGTGCAATTTACAAACTTAAAACAAGAACATAACTAACAAACTGCACATGTTATTTATTTAAATTAAAATTAATATGTGCAGTTTGTTAGGTATAAGCTTCCAATTTGACTGCTTACTCTGGTTGAATGCCTGTTGTGTTTCCAAAGACTCCGAAACATGAAGGTAGAGCTGAGGTAGGGCACATCAATCGGTCAGAAAATTGACATTGCGCGTAACTACGTAGATGAAGAACCTACGCTGGCTGTGACCAATTCAAGGGAATTCGTCGCCGAGCGATTATCCTCTGTTTACAGCGCGGAGGAAACAGCCTGGCGCCCATAAATTTAAAGACGATAGCGAAGTGGAAACAGTTGTGACTCGAAGAGTGCACGGACTGATGCTAATAGGGACTAGAAAAACTATTCCCTTGATCAGATAAATGCTATAATTGTAGGGGGATTTTGTGGAGATGTAGCTGGATAGAAGTCCAATTATGTGTGGGGGTTTGTTTAATAGAGTTGAAAATAAATAACTCAAAGTATACTTTACTTCTCACTAGGCGCATGAAACATATTTTTATACAAGCTTACAAAGTGTGACGTTTGCCATCAAGACGTGAGTGTTATGTCAGTACATTTCCTACTTCTGCAGATGCCTCATTTTACCGTTGGATTTTCCCGCTAAGCACTAGCTAACAACTGAGTACCTGTTACAAACACAAACGTGATACAAACACAGAGGTCTTGAGAGCACGGACTCTACATCAATAACTACAGTAATCCCCCGACTTACGTCAATACGCACTCACGTCTTTTGCCCCCAGACTTAATACATTAAGCCGAGCGCGCTAATTCGTGCGGATGTTGCGGAAGATATCGTCTACTTCCTGAACTTCCATGATCATGGTCTCACGCCCGAACACCTTTTTGAAATTCGGAAGCAAACGTCCTGGAATAAGATGAGGATCCTGAGCCTGAGCCTGAGCCTAGGGAGAGGGCCATAACGGTTTGAAGTTGACTGACGGGTTAGGACTCACTGATGCTGGCATCGAGGGCGTTGACTGGAGCAGCAAGAACCAGACAAGAATTATAGGGACACTTACTTGCTGTGAGGAGATTCTGAAGGAGAAGGAAAGGTCTTTGTGTCGCCAAAATTCAGTGCTCGATTTGCTCAAGTCATCTGCAGTGACCTGTGCATCACCACCTGTGCTGTTGCACATTGCAGATGACGATGAACAAGATCCGCATCCACTCACAGTTCAAGACGAAGGGCCTCTTATTTAATTTGTCATTTGCTTGTGCGTTTATATATTGCTTGTGTACCTTTCCTAGGTGCAATTATGTATTTTTCTTGGTTAAAATATATTACCGGTGTTAACTTTGCGTTGCTGGAAATATTTCTCGACTAATGTCGCCGGCTGCGGAATCACACACGACGTAAATTTGGGGGACGACGGTAGGTGACTGTATAGTTCACAGTTTGTGTGCAATACCGTTATTATAGAATGCTGTTTACGTATCTCGCCCAAAGCAATGCTACGTCTCTACCTTTTTATATTTCATAAAAGAATTTAAAATGTTTCTCTTTTCTTATAATAAAGCCAACTAGATGCACTAATTCCTCAAATTTATTTTTGGAATTAAACTCTACATGTTTCGGACAGTTCCTCTGTCCATCATCAGAAGCTTTTCACTGTACACACAGCAATGGTATATGTCATACAGGTTTGTTGACAGACTGCGAGAAGAACCAGGACGTTGACAGTTTCTCAATAAACCTGTATGACATATACCATTGCTGTGTGTACAACGAAAAACTCCTGATGATGGGCAGAGGAACTGTCCGAAACAATTTGAGAAATTAGTGCATCTAGTTGGTTTTATTATAAGAATATATCACGATGCACGGTCACCTGAACGTCAAGTTTCACTGTTCCTATAGTTTCGATCTATCGTTATTATCATTGATGTACAATTACTAGGGAAAGGCTCCAAAATTTCTGTTGATCCATTTGCTAATGTGGTTATGTCACCAGTAACAGCCACACTGATATATGCGCCAACAGACATTATGGTGATTTTCGTTAGTAAATTTCCATTAACCTTAGCATCGGTAAATTGAAATAATAACAGCGACATATTTTAACATTTTAATTTGAAATATTAATAACTATAGACACTACTGCTTTGGTAAAGGTGTGTAAACAATTTTTATATATAAATTGATATGTGCTTAGTTTAAACAGTATGATGTAATGCCTTTGGAACAGAACATGTTAACTCGCGGCTTTTCTACCTGAGGTTTATCTGTTTGGATGGAAACATGTCAAAACAATACTAAGTCATATGTACAGCTGATTTGGGCACTGCGATGTTTTTTGTAGTAAATACTTGACGTACTCGGTAATACACCGAATTAATTGACTGCTCAAAACATGCTTGACGCGACAGGTACACAGACACGGTAACTTAAAAAATTTACCCTGATGAGATAACGAACGAAGAGTAAAAGTGGGACGGTTTCTTTTTAAAATATCCATTTATCTGTGGCATGAGAGGTTATATTTCAGCAACCGCGAATATTACCGTGTTTTGGGACGTGGAACCCTGTGATGTGTTACGTGGATACGAAATTTCGGAAAAATCGACTGTCTATCCCGCACTCTGAATTTGAATGTAGTAATATCGGCCATGTACACTACATAACTTCCTGCAATAAAGTCTCTTCCACTGACAGTTCTGATCAGCCGAGGAAACAGAAACACATTCTTCGCCCGCCTGCAAAGGTTTGTTTAGGCCACATGCCTAACAGTATCGTATAAGAAGTTGCCGCACGAAAACGTCGATCTCAAGAACGCCGCCTTTCATCATACAGCAAATCTATGTTTAGGTCCAAATTTAGTCGCAACTTGAATTGGCCCGTTCGACTGACGCAGACTGAGCAGTACACAAATGTATACTTGTATAGGCAGCTAAAGATAAATCCTTCTCTCTTTCTCACCCTGACGACATCTTCTACCTACTTATTATAGGTGTAGAGGGTTATGGTTTCATCTGATCACGCTCGGTGACGCACACATTTGGTACTATTCCTCTAGCCGAGGGATCGGCCCTTCGCAGAGATCTATACGTGACAACACGCAACACTCACAAGACACAGACATCCATGCCCCTGGCGGGATTCGAACCCGCAATCTCAGCAAGTGAGCGGCCGCAGACGTATCGCTTGGACCCTGCGGCCACCGGAATCGACCAGACACAAAGGCACCAACATAAAAAGGAACTACGCCGTCTGCAACTGATCCACATTTGAAATATTTTGATTAGTTGTGACTTCCGGGACTGATATTCTGTATGGAACAGTATATTTGCATTTTTCAGTACCAAAGGGTTGTACGTCAGTGCTACGTGGTTGCGAATTGAGGTCAGTTGTTTAGTTGGAACTCAGCCTTACACTGATAGAAGAACACGTACGGAAATTACAGCCGTCCCTGGTGGTGGAATTGTGAACCACTAATTGAAATTTATGTAAGCTATTGTCACATGATCCAGACATGCAGCGTTCTCTCATTTTTCTCTAGTCATAGAGCATAGTGTGACTTAGCTCAGACCGGTGTGGTGTTACTCAGACACTGGCAAACTTTAGAATATAGCATTTTAGTACGTGCAAAACGAGTGTAGTTGTGTGTATCTGATTTTATTCCAAAACGCTATGGGGTTTCTCGCAGAATTACACTTACGTTATTCGTTCACTTGAGTTCCATAGGTACTGAACTACAATTCTAGAACCTATTTGTGTAATAACAGATTTGTTCATAGTAATCAGGCGGATGCATTGAAGCCATTATTATTCCGTAATATTTTCTTCGGAACTAAGTGTACCTAACATTGCGTTTTCTAAAACAATTGAACTAATTTATGCTTCATAATGTTTCACTTTCATGCATTAATCCACGAGTCACTATTCAATAAAGTGCACAAATATTTGTATACACCATTTTATATCTAAAACTTTATGCCTCTAACATGTTGAGATCCGTTATGGATCATCTTCTGGAGGAACCACATCAATCAGTCACACATAGGACAAGAATTAAGATAAAATTAGGCTAACAGTGTATGATGTATCTTGAAATTCACAGCAGAAACTGATATGTGTCAAATCTGTTTCATGTGGAATATTCGCAATGGACCTAAACATGTTGGAGACATGTTTTAAATATGAATTTGTATACAGAAATATTTGTGTAATTTGATGCCTGTTATTTTGTAGAATAATTTATACTGCTTTCACGCAATGCAATTTATTTAATATAAGAATAATTATCTGCTTTGTTTATGCCTTACAGTATCAGGATAAACCAATCCTTTTTCGTAACATGCCTTACTTAATAGCGATAAAATCTAAATTTTCACGAAAATTTGTATAATTTCGCAATTTTGGCAGTTCTTCATAAATGGTTCCTTTATTTAGCCTTTTGTGGAAAACTGACAAAAAATAAGTATGGGACTCGTACTTCATGGGAAATTTAAAATACTTTACCAAAACCCAAATTGTATTACGAAATTTGTTAGATCTTTCCTGATCAGGAATTTAAAGTTGACTTTTTCGGGAAAAGTTAAGAAATAATGTAAATCTATAATAATTACATTAAACATGTAGGGAAATGTAGCGTAATACGGATCTCGTGCCTGCAAAACCAAACACCCACCTTTGGGAAAGGTCACAGAGAAATGAGAAATTCAAAAACAGATTTAGTAGACGAAAGATACTGTGCGGTAGACTACGTAGCTAACGGGAATTTTGCAACGGACTACATGTAAGAGGGCTTAGTAGCCTGTGAAGTAGCTTATATGGGAAGAGTGATTCTGCTTTTGGGCTATAAAAATTGAAGATGCAGTAAGTATGAACAGGGTCAGAAACGAGAAAAAGGGAACGTTGGAAGATCTTTCTGAATTGGACGGAAGTGCAGGTGCTTGTACGGGTGATCCGTGATCCTCTATCTGTCTGAAAATTGCTCTGGTAGTTAAATACTTTATCCTTATGGAGTGGAGTTCCTGTAGTTCATATTTAGCAGCTAATAATCGTGCATTCATTCAAAATTGCAAAACTCTTACGGAACACAAGTATTTATCATAATATTAAAAGAGCCCACCATTGCAACCTCTTCCGACTCAGTTGAATCTAGCGCACACTCTCAAACTATTTGTTTAGAAATAACTTTACTTTCATTATCCCTTCCATGTCTAGATCTCTCAGGTGGCATCTTTCTTCCATCATTTCCGCTTAATGTGTTGAATGCGTGCTTGCAGGCTTCCGCGGCCAAGTAGAGAGATCTGCGCACTTCTAGGATATTACGCGGCCTATAGTGATTTTTCCTTACAAACGTTTCGGGGCAACCTATCGGTCCAATCTTCAAGTCTATAATTCCAAGAAGGATTTCTTCATCCCTGAATAAGAGACCGATAGGTTTTCCCGAAACGGCGGTAAGGAATTGCCATTATACGCCGCGTAATATCCCACAAGAGCGCAGATCTCAATATGGTCTGTGTATTTATCTTCTATATGTGTGCCGCATGTCTCGCTCGTCTCATAGACCTCCATTTGATGATCATAGAAATATTTCTGTATGATTACAGGTAGGATCGAACATATTCAGGTGAACTGCGGCGCCTTTAAACTTTGTGGAGTTGAAAAACTATAAACTTGTGTGGCAAAGACGAGTAACTTTGATTTTCATGGGGCATAGGTGCATATATATATATATAAAACGGAGATCGATCCGAAAGTAAACTGATACTATTATTAAGTAAATGCAATATAAATACATACTACGTGTATCGTATAGTCACTAGACTACGAGCTGGACTATCCGAGATTCGAATCCCACATTGGCAATAGATTTATCTCTTCTTTAAATCGTCCAGCCCGTCTTTGAGGCCCATTTAGTCTCCAATCGATACCGATACTTTTTCTGTGGGGTTAAAGCGGCCGGGACCTGAACTTGGCTACTCACCTCCATCTTGTGGCGGGATTAAGAATGAGTGGAGATACAACTCCACTCCCCTTGTATGTCTTCATGTTGTGTTCAGGGGGCAACTTCGCGTTTACCGTTTACCCATGTGTCTCTGTCAGTTCGAGTAATGTTTGTGACAAAAGCACACATTTATCGAGACATCAGTCCGCACGAACTCACGACATTCCACTTCTGCACAGTGTCACAGTTGACGTAAGACTTTGCTGACTCACAGTACTGCCTGACATGAATCTCCACCAGAGTCCGCGCCCTGCCGTCGTCCATCAGAACGTGTGCCCACCTGTTGTACCTCCGTACTTCCACAGACTAATATTTTGTTTCTTACGCCTGCTTCTGCTGTCAGTTACTGAAGCCTTCAAGGAACAACAACAACACCGAGCGTGATCTACTTGTCTCACAAAGTTCGTTTCATCTTGCCGTTTATGAACGGCATATTTGACTTAGCACTGCTATAGCAGTACAGTATTTGGGGCAGTTAAGCATTCTACAATCTAAAGCTTAAACACGTACATCGTCTTTGATTGTGCTACTTATAAATTACTGTCTTGCTGTGAGTCCTGCACTGGGCTCTCTGAAGCACTTCGAAGAAGCAGTAAGAAAAAGAAGAGGAAGCGATGTGAGAAATCCATTTCTTAGAGACTGCGTTTGTGAGCTGTGTTATGTGTGAGTCGTAAAATTGGATTTATGAAAGAGACAAGGAGTTTTGTGTCTGATGTACGTCACACATGACGGCATTAAGGCACTGACAGGGTGAGGTCTAGCTGAAGTTGTTGTGCTACTCTTCTGTGTTCTAACATCTTCATGACCCGTCACTAGATGAATATGTTCCTGAAGATCAGCGCATGATTCTCTAAACATTTACGTCAACAGATTCTTCAATACAATAATGTGACGCGCATCGTCATTCACTATCTGAGGCATACTTGAAACACACGTAGCTTTGGAAGCTTGCTGTGTTTTCGTTATCAGGCAAAAGTAAAACTATATTACCCATTTTTAGGGAAAATTATATCGTAAGGATAGAGATCACATTATTTTACCCGATGTATAGCAGAATCATTATAAAACATCCTGTATATGCACGTGTGAGTTGTTTGGTTATATATGCATGTATTTTCAATCCCCCATACAGCGCCACTGCATGTCCACCGAAATTCGTGGTGGTGTGACGAGGGTGGCTGTAAATCAAAGTACTGTGTAATAGGGAATTCCTTTTCAAAGACTTTCATGGACGCCAAGCAAGGGTGACACTGTCTTTGTGTGTGTATAACTCCATACAAGGGGCCGGGATAGCTCAGTCGGTATAGCTCCTCGCTACGGGCTGGACGGTCCGGGGATCGAACCCAGGTGGTGATAAGATTTTCCACACCAGTCCAGACCGGACCTGGGGTCCACCCAGCCTCCTGTACAATGGATAAAGGGTGTTTCCCGGGGGTAAAGCGGCTAAGGCGTGGCGTTGACCACCTACCTCCATCTAACTCCGAGGTTAAAGAAAGAGTACAGCTATACCATTACTCCCCCTCTGTGCCATTGTGGCCTGTGCTAGGGTGAATTTTACTTTACTGGGCAATATAATTGAACGTGTGTGGGTCAGTGGCATAACGTGAATTTAAACAGGCTAATATCTGGAAGATTAACTGCTCTGTTCTCAACCTTCTACCCTGTCTAGGCTGTCATTGATGAACTGTTAATTGTCATGAAATTAAAAGTTAAAAAACTTCATGACCAGCTGGGAAAATATGAATGTTCTGTCTCAAGGGGGACTGTGGTTGTATTTGTTTATTTTTCATTTAGTTTGTTTGTTATTTAGTAATTCAGTAATTCGGTCATTCAGCCAGGCAGTCAAACCCTAGCCAGTTTCTAGAGGAAAGAGAAAACAAGAATAATGTAGAGATGAAGATGGAACAAAGATCTTGGTGGCAGCAGACCTTTTCGTCTGTCAATTATTATTTTATGTTGTATTTGATCGTATAATGCACTGACTGCTATTAAATTTACTGCAAGCAGAAATCCATTACTCAGCACCAACAAAAATAGCCCATGCTTTCTGTTCATCTACGTCGTCGCATAAAATTCGGGTTATAATAAAAAAAGTTATTTGTTTTATTGTTTCTTTATGTTTTCTTTGTTATAAGACGACATTCGCTTAATACTTTACTTCCTGATGAATAAAATTACTACTACTTTTACGACAATTTATGCTTTCGTGTTTCTGATATGCGGCAACATTTTTGAAAAAGTGTAATTTAACTTTATTTCATTTGTACTTATGTCTTAATAACATATTTCTTTTGGATATAAAATATAAATCTGGGTGCTATTTGTACGGAGTAAGAGAGTGAAATAATTTATTTATTCTCTTACAGTTTCTCTTTTGAAAACCCTGAAGTAACTCTACGTACCACCTGCCGTGTCATTAAGAAACTCTGTATTTTGCCACAGCTGTGGTTATGTACTTTATACATTTCTCACTCTATGTAAGAAAGACACTGAATTTTTGTAGCATATGATTAAGATATTTTCATTTTCAGCTATGAATATTTCACACGATATTGGAAAACATGAAAATGTGTTAGTTGTCCTTTTATAAAATTTCTGAATGAAATCGTGACCAGAAATTTTGAAGTAATCAGCTTTTCAGTAACCTATAAAATGTGTGCGTTGTTGTGAAAGATTAAAGCCACCAACAAAGGCGGAAATCTGTTCTATTTTAATTGAGTGATGCTGTCAGTCATTATGTAGCATCTGTGATAAATGGATGGAACGTGAATATGGAGCATTGATGGATTTATACTGACAGGAGAAAGCGGAACTCCTCGCGAAAAAGCCTCTTCTAGTGTCGCTATGTCCACCACAAACCCAAGGAGGCCTACCCTGAGATCGGAGCCCACCTTCCCCGATGAAAGTCCGTTTGTATCGCTTTCATGAGGGTTCACTGTCTGTCCTTTGCATGTGTATTTGATTTGGTTTCAGGCTGAAAAGTTAAGTGGTATGGGTCAGTGCAGTGTAGTAATAGGCCCGTTAGTTTTACCACGGTTACTAATAATAATGTACTTAATATATTTTCATAATTATGCTTTTTAAGGCCCAAATTTAATTACATGTACCTTCTGTAATCTTAACAAAATCCCGTATATTAGAAACACATTTTGTGTATAGATTACCTGTCTTTTTCAGAATGAACGAAGCTGATTGATATTTATAAAGAAGACGCGTTGTTTTTTCTGTGACTTTCAAATTGAATTTTTAAATGCTCTTTGGTAAAAATTCTTATTCAAAGGGAAATAATTTTGTGATAAGTTATGCGAATTGTGCACGGGAATTCTTCACTGTTTTGCCCCACTAGATCCTTGAAGTTCTCAGAATATATTTTATTTAGTTGTTATTTCAACCAACAATGCACAATACATATTTTATTTTAATAAATGCAAAATATACAAGATGCAAGGTACGTACATAAAAATAAAAATATATTGTATTTACTTTGTTTAAAATATAATTTCGCTAATATAATGCGTAACGTACTGCCGACTGGCTTATTTACTTGCAGCGCAGGATTCTTTAATTTCAGCAAGAGTCGAGTTTATTAAAATTTGTACAGTGGAAATATGCTGGCTGTATCTTGATGATGTGAAATATGTCTGGTTTACAAAATCCAGTTTCGTATTTTGTGGCAAAGGTGATCAACCTGATGGTTCTGTTCCGTACAGAGATCATGTAAATATTGGTCAGCTGCCTCAGGGACTGCTGAAGGTGGTTTTGCAAATATAACGTAAGTACAACAGCAGGTCGGTTGAAAAATTAAAAAAAAATAAATAAAAGCCCTCGCTTGTAGAAGTGCAAATAGGAATGGAATTAAAATACATTCAGACGGAGCAGAGTGGGGCACTGAAGAAATTACTGCAACAGATGATATTTGTCTCTTTTTAAGATTGAAATTCTTTAGAATTTTCACAGACGCCTTGGGGAAACGTGAAAGTATTTCTACGGTGTTGAGAGTCGTGGATGTGAGATAAACGCTTTAAAATAAATCGAAATGGTGTACAAATTCTGTTACTGCATCAGGTGACACATACTGTTTCTCCATCACAAACACCAAGCAATTAATACTGTGTAGGTAAATAATCGTTGTTTGTGAAGATCACACGGAACACGCAAATACACTTTGTGGGTAAAATGTAGAGATTTTGAATAATAAATGTACAGGTACATATAATTACTGATAGGCTTTTAGTGGCTAATTATTATTCTAAATTTACGCGATTGTTTTCTTAACTCATTAAAGGTCGCTCTACACGCTCATTTAAACTGAGCGATTTTACTGTGTGACGTCATACCTGACGCAAAAACTGAGTAAACTGCGCAGTTTTGACAGGAAATAGCGCAGGCCTCAGAACTGTCCTTTCCAGTCTTCTTTCACACAGAAAACTGCGCAGTTCACTCAAGGAATCCCATACACATTCAGGTCAGTTTTTCGTGCAGCTTTTTTACACAGTTAAACTGCACAGTTTAACTTGGAGTGTATGGGGCCCTTAAGAGTTATGGAGCGGACGATCCCGGTGGCCGTGCGCTGTAACGAGTAGGTTTGCGGGCGCTCACTTGCCAAGTTATGGGTTCGAATCCCACCGAGCATATGGATGACTGTCTCTTCTGAGTGTAGTGTTTTGTCAGGTAGAGGTCCCTGCGTCGTGATTATCACTCGTCCAGAGGAGTCCTTCCTAGGATGGTGTGTCTGAGCGTGATCGTGAAGCCTCGAGAATGAGGCCCTGGTCCACTAGGGACTGTCGAGCCGTGAAAAATTGATGGGTACAGACATGTCAGGCCTAGAAAATTATACACTGAAATGGGAGCGAGTTATTGTCAAGTAAATTTTCATACCAATTTAGAAGGCACGTAGTTCAGATCTCAGCTCACTTACCATCAGTCTTGAAAGTTTTACGTACTTTTACTCAGTCTGTCGCGATCAGTTATAGGGTAGTAGCAGCACCTGCAGTATGTATGCCACCTCATAACTTTTGTTTACTCGTCATGTATTGTACGATTCCATTGCATTCGACTGTGTAGTTAAAGAGCATCCTTACTTAAATAATCAAAGAATCCGTCAATAATACAAAGAAAATATAATTTTAAGTTACAAAGTGAAGAACATTCCCAACGTTGTAGTATTATAAAACACCAACATCTAATCCACCGCTTATGTGGGGAAATATATGTTAAAGTTAACACATGGCATGCCTACGAATTAGCGAAAGAATTCGAGGGCATTTATCTTGGTAATGTGTGCACTTACGAAAAATATTTCTTAGAGCGAAGTCTCCCAATACGCATGTTTTCTTCCACAAAGGTTCAATTTCATACTCCTGCTTTTTCGGCTAGTCCGTAGAGGAAACACAGACAGATCTGGAAGGTTGTAATGAGAGACGGCCAGCATACGGTGTAAAACCAGAAAAAAGGTAAGGCAATCCCTGTACAGACCTGGACGGACCCTGAAGTTCCCAGGAGGTTGAGGCTCCCAGATTTCAAGACAGGCTGTCAGCCCAACACACCAGCCGCCTTCAACCCCCAGAAAATATTTCTGGTTCTCTTTTCTGTTAGAGATTGAGTCGACCTCAGTACCATAGTGCGGCCGGAAGAATTATGTCAATGTAGAATTGCAGTGACACCATCGGGAATCGAACTCGCAGCCGTAAAACCAGTGCAGCATGAAACTGCCTGTAGTTGGGATATGTTTCGTGTTACCGAAAGACACGGCGTGGGGAACCTATGACCACATGCGAGAGAGGTAGACATTGGGAGACTGTCTTGTAGTAAACTCTTTCTCTTTGCATTACCGTATTTCTGGTCTTCCGATCATCATGCCTATGGCGAAAAAATTACGAAGTTTTATTACGCGTGTAGACAGAAGGGGGGGGGGGAGGCAAAAATTGAATGTAATGTATTAAATATAAAAATGGGTATTGAGTTCTTTTGAATGAATTTTTAATGTATTTTATGAATGAAATAAAATGAAAGGTCTGTGCATGTGGGATTCAGAAACCTGAAAGGGGATGCGATATGAAAAAACTTGACGTACCGCTCGGATACGCTCCTTGTACACCAAAGCTGTGCTATGTTAGGCTGTTTTTCTTACAGCTTCGAAGCACGAATTTTATTTAGCATTTATTTATATACTGGGTTTTTATCCCGTAGTAAATATCGACATGCACAATTACAAAAACTAATCAGATAATTATGTGTACTGAAATAATGGCAAAGTGTTCTGGGAATTATCAGAGGCACAAATACGCTGTGGACACATTTCAGAACTGTTTAATGTCAGGACAGCAGGTACGTGTGATCACAACTGGGCTTTAAATAGTTAACATGTTATTGGGCCGACACTATTAAAATCAGCAACTGACAGCGTTATTGAACGACGCAAACGTGAACGATTTTATTGTTAGACGTCATACCTGACGGAAAAACTGAGCAAACTGCGCAGTTTTGACAGGCAATAACGCAGGCCTCACATCTGTCCTTTCCAAACGTCTTTCGCACGGAGAACTGCGCAGTTCACTCATGGAATCCTACAGTTTCCTCAGTTTACCTGACGACACCGCGACAGCACACGCACAAGAAGAAACACAGAACAGACAAAAAAACTGATAAACTTGATGGGAAACCTGTGCTGTGCCAGAGAACATTCAGTTCAGTTTTTCGTGCAGTTTTTTTACACAATTAAATTGCACAGTTTAAATTAGGTTGTATGGGGTCTTTAAGACGCTCGTTGTAGGGAGTCTATTTTTCCTTTCTGTTAGAACCTTCATTGAAAAAGGAAAAGGATCTGCATTTTAAAGTAAGGCAGGAAACTCATTTGCGAATAAAAAAAGACGAAATTACTTTTTAAAACAAATCTTACAGTATCTTTCGTTCTCTCCTTTCCGAACCTTGAACCTTTTGGAGAGAGTTCTGAAGTGTTTATAATCTGCAAATACTGTACATATCTCGAACCACAAAGGAGAAGCTTTTACACTTTTTTCTGCCCATGCCACGCGAGCTTTTCTTTTTACCGACCTTACACGGGGGTCGAGGAGCGCCCAAAAGAACCCAACCTAATGGTTTTGTTAGGTAAAGATCAAGACGGTGTTCTTATTGCCATTTTTAATGCCGTGTATCGAAGGCGTTATCGGTCACTAACCACAAACAGGAAGGGGTATCCGTGCCGTCTGCGCCTTTCTTTAGTCCAAGGTTAAAAGATGAGATGAAGACGGAGTCTACTTTCTTACTGAAAAGTTCTAAAAATACATTTGCATTATTGTCGTCTTATTTTATTATACCTTAAATTATTCCTATATAACGCCCAGTGGGGAATCCTGCTCAGAATTCATGTCTAGCGGCAGATTACAAAGTGCTGCATTTTACACATTTCCGCTGGACCTGACCTCAGGATGAGGATTATCCACTGATAACACCATATATGCGCTTTGTCACCAAGTTTGTAAGTACTGACTTAACAAGTATTTCGTGCATAGTGTACCTATATTTATGGTCAATCTGCACACAGTATTTTACGTAAATTGAAATGAGGAGTTAGGCATTTTTGTACACACCACCATGTAGTTATTGTAATTTGTAAAAATATTACTTCAACAAATGGTTCAAGTTTTTATAGCGTTTATCATCACATCTTTTCCGGACCTGAAATGAAGAACCGATACTGGCGTTTCTACCGAACTCTTTGTAGGAAATAAAAAGGGTCTCATTGGAATGACCTCCAGTGGTGTATTTTTTATATTAATTTTCGTAAAATTTGGTCACGTATTTCAAATTTGACATAGGCATCAGGATAATGATACCAAAAACCTCCGGTCTTTCTTGAGGGAAAAAGAAAAAAGGTTAGTGAGTGCCAGGTAATTGCCGTTTATACCGGTCTAAAATACCCAATACTATGACACAGGCCAGGCAAGCTTAAAACAAATATTTATCGGTTTGTTTTTCTAACATTAGTCAGCCTACATAAGGTTTTTATAGGCATATATGTCATTAATCTGTGAACGTCCATTTGAAACACTTGTTGACACAGTGGATATTTAAGTTGGCGTGTACAAAAATAAATACGGTCTGAATATATACACGTACACTGATGGGCACGCCTAAATATGTACACAATTAAGCAGGCCCTTGTAAACACGAAAACACGCATTTCTAAAATACGTGTATTTGAGGTAAGCAAACCGTTTCCACCATCACTTTGTTGATTCTTCTCAAACAAATATAAACCAAGAATTATACTACGTGCTAATTACCCTCTGCACTCTATATAGAGTGCAGTTATTTTGAGAAGGTAACAGGTCTTCAGTTAGTCAAGAAATTCCCCGCATTTTATGGCGCCTCAAGATTCATTACCGCGATCAAAAACACACGCCACCTGTCCATATTCTGAGCCAGATCAATGCAGTCAATGTCCCAATTCCACTACTTCAATATCCATTTTATTATTATCTTCCAATCTTACGCCTAGGTCTTCTACGTGGTCTCTTTCCCTCAGGTTTCCCCACCAAAACTCTGTATCCAGCTCCCGCTCATCTCATTCTTTCTGATTTGATCACCCTAATAGTATTGGGTTAGGAGAACAGGTCATGAATCTCGTAAGGGTTCGGATATACCGCAGGTGTACGTTGTAGTAGTGTAGTATCAGTTGTGTAATTACGGGCTAAAAGACTACCTGACGCAGCGTGTACTGCTTGTTCCTTGTCACGGCGCTTCCGAATGCGGCCTTTCCGGCTTGTCACACTGCATTTCCTCTTAGTTACTGTGACACTTCCCTTAGCAACTGATTAAATGTTGCATGTTTACACCGCAAACTTGAGTAGCGTCTGGATACTATTCCTTTATATAAGCAAAACCACCTTACGTACACATTACGTAAGATTAGCACACGATGAGGAGATGAGGGTGTTTCGTCCCCGAAACAAATTCAGTGGAAATCCATTAAATTTTGTATTAGAGGCCAGGACTGAAAATTGTTTTATTTTTTAATTACCTTTCATTACAACTGCAGCTTACTGAAACTCAACTGGAAATCTATCAGTTTTTTTTTTAAAAAAGCTCACAGTTAAACGTAATTTGGACCATAACGTAATATACAGATCTCATTACGTCCTATAATGTTTACTTGAAATATATCTTGGTATTTGGTGTACTTAACTAAATGTAGAAGGTTAATTTTGTAAACTAGTGCAGTAGAAATATTATTATGCACAGACCTGTATTTTATGTTGATTCTTGTTTGGGGTTATTGCCAAGAATGGACACTGAAAGAAGTGGAATGTAACGGAATCACTGGCAGCTATTTTATAAATACAAAATAATGGACACACCAGACAATGTAGAAATAAAAGTCTTTTTGTTGGCCGCACTGAAAGAACATTAGTTGTGAGTATCTGTGATTATTCTTTTATTTGTATACGCTGTGTAATGCCAGTGTCAGTGCATTACAGTTTATGTTTATTGGCAGTCTTTATGAGTGTACTGCAAAATTGAAGACTTGTCAGATTTTCAAAGAGGACAAATTGTTGGTGCGCATTTAGCTGGAACATCTGTAACCAAAACGGCAATTTTGTGAGATGTACACAGAGCAGCAGTCTCCAATTATGACGGCATACACTAATCATGGGAAGACATCATCAGCTAAGAGGAATAGTGGCCAAAACCAAAACTAAGTGAAAGGGATCGCCGCACATTGTCTGAAAATCACAAACTACTGCAGCAAAGGTAGCAACTGAACTCCGTATTTATCTCGAAGACCCTCTTAAAAAAAAGTCGGATAAGAACTCACAAATCCAACGTCTACGATAGAGCTACAATTGCTAAACCTCTGTTTACTGAAAACAACGCTAAAAGTCGAATTGATGGTGTGATGATCATAAAACCTGGACGTATGAAAATTTAAATACGTAATACGGTCAGATGAATCGTCCTTCACGTTGTTCCCAATATCAGGCCGGGTCTATGTTTGGAGAACGCCCAAGGGAGTCCGTAATCCTGCATGCCTGGTTCCAACTGTGAAACATGGAGGCATATCTGTGATGTTATGGGCAGCAATATCTTGATATTCTGCTGGTCTTAAAATTACTCTGAATGGTCGAATTATTTCCTGTGACTACGTGGACATTTTAGGTAACCAGTTGCATGATGTGGTCCAGATGTTGTTTCTTAACCATGATGCCATTTTTTAAGATGGTAGTTGGCCCATTCACATAACCTTTGTTTTAGGAGCATGAAGATGCGCTTAAACAAATTCCCTGGCCAGTACATTAGCCAGAGATAAATATCATCGAAACTCTGTGGTCAGGTTTGGAGAGCAAGGTGAGAAGCAGATTCCCTCCTCCATCACCTCTCAAGCAACTCGAAAATGTTCTTCGTGAACAGCGTGCAGAATTCCACTATAGACTATTCTGAACTTTTATGAGTCTATTCTAAGATAGATACAAGCTGTAGTACAGGCAAATGGTTTCCCCACTCCTTATTAACAAAGAACTGTTTACCTTTCACAACTGTTTCGGTCATTTTGTACATCTCCTGTATACACTACAGTATCTTTTATGTAGTATATAATTTTATTCAATCGCCTGAAATTAGGTTAAATCTTTTTCGAAGATCTGATAGCTTTTATGACCACAGGGACCTCTGTAGAGGAAGCGAATCATTTTGAAATACAGTGCTGTCCCACTTTACGTGAATTTGATATTGTGAGACATCAGACTATTATAAAGATGTAGGATAATTCATGCGCAAAATTTGGAATAGTCAAACAAACAATAAACAATAAAACATTATTCTGATCACCCCTCAATATCTAGGGGACAGATAGCGCAACCTAATTAGATGCCTGTCAGATTTTCTGTTCCTTCACTGGTCGTCGGAATGTTATGATTTATTCCAGGTTTCTTTCAATTTACTACGTTATTTAAAGTAAAAGGTAAAGGTAAAGCAGTCCCCTTAGAGACCTTGAGTGGCCCAGAGGGTTCCAGGAAGTTAAGGTTCCCAGATTTCATGACAACGGCACAGGATGGTGGTAAGGTTGTCAGCCTTACGCACCGGCCGCCTTTACCCCAAGGAAATGCTCCTGGTACTTATTTCTGTTAGTGGCTGAGTCGACCCCAGGGCCATATTGCGATCGGAAAGATTTTATGTCAATGAAAAATCCCAATGACACCAGCTGGGATCGAACCAGCGACCTTCCGATTTGTAGCACAGCACCTTAACCACTGTGCCACCGCGGTCACACACATAGAGTGCCTTGCATAAAGTGATCAGTGCTAAGCTAAAAATCCACGTGACTATACAAAAAATTTGATATGTCTACAATCTGCATAAACGATGATACTATACACAAAACAGGACATCGATAGGATACGCACCACACACGCTCCAAAATTTACAGATCGCGACATAGTTTCATCTAGCGATCCTCTACGGAAAAATGAAAATACACTTCTGCTCAGTACCATGAATGAAACTCCACATACAGCAAAGAAAAGAATCCCTTAGAAAAAACAACTTTCCAAAAACGGAGTGAAGTGGAACTTAAATCACAACACATAACTGCTAAAAAAAACTGTATGAAAAAGACTCCGATCATGATGTGATACTACTTTAACATGTGTCTGTTAACTTATGTTACTTCATAATTGAATTTCACATTTTTATATCTCATTTTTACATTTCATATCGTAATGTAAACGAGATCTCGTATTTTAAAGACATTGCTAATTGTATATAAAAACGCCTTATGAATTGCAGCCTGAATATGGCTTTATAAAGAAGCCGAAACCTGTCGCTGGTTTAATTATCTTTTAATTATTTTTATATAATAAAAATTTTGTTAGACTGGAAAGTTTTATACATTTTATCAATTATATGAAACGAAACTAGCCACGGGCCTGTCATATGAAGGCCGTCATACTATTCACGCGCTGCTCCACCGAAACAACATAACCATCGAAATTCAACCGATAATAATCAATAGTAGTCGATAGAGATGAATTATAATCTCCTAATGGAGATATAGTAAATCATACTAATTTATGGTTATAAATAAGTGTATGTTCCTATCGATTGTCATGGATAACCATCAATTTAGGGTGTAAGTCATTATTGGTGTGGTTATTAATATTGTTATCATCATAAAACAACAATGGTACAAGTTCAGCGACAACCCGTAACATATTTACAATTGCAGACGATAATATTATCGTGAGTCGAGTAGAGTTTGTTCTTTATACATTCCCAGGAATCTGGCCTGAATACAGCACTAAAAAATCAAAATACGCAGGACTGCAGTCTCTCCAGTAGGAAAGCTTATCTCACGTCAGATATCTGCCCAGAATTCCCTATTTGTTCTGTATTTGTTACAACCGTATTCCCCATGGCTACGTACCTTGTTTGTATTTCTGATTTGTTACTAAGAATAATCTTTCGATCTCCGGGTCACTTATCCTCAAGAGTATTAAATTTCTTTCCAAGAAAACGCTGGAAGCCACTGCAAGTGAATGTATCTCCAACTGCTTTTGTCTTCCTCTGCAGTTTTACAGATATCGGCTTACTTACAGTTCAACTAATTCAGCAAAAACACATTCTCATCTTGTTCATAGTCGGTTCTCCTTTCTTCACACTGCAGACAGGGTAGTTTGTCTGGCTGTGCGTCCCCTCATTTGTATCTTTGAATCAGTTGAATTATTTTTTAAGGTATTGGGGCTGAGCATTGTGCCCCTAGGTCTTACCCCAGCATTTTAATTTTCAAATTTGTACCTTAGAGTCAACAAAAATAAATTCGGAACAAAATCAATTCGGAAGCTGGAATTGATACGAACGTTCAGCTGGCGCCGTGATTCCAGTAATTCTTAACGTGCTTGCATTTGTCCGCGTGTGTGTGGTGTTTATTTACTCTCCGTTAATTGTAATTATGTGTGACATATGTGTCAAACAAACGTACCAAAATGGCAGTCATATCCACATTGTCAAAAACATAACCAGTGATCATCTTTCGTAGTACCTCTTACTTCTGAGTGTAACCATGACATGTTGGTAGGTCTGTCAGTCTACGCGAAGATTCGTTCTGCTGTTGACAGATGACAAGAAAGCCGACGTCAGTTTTGAAGCTTTCCTGTTTGTCTAATTTTTTCCAACAATAGGCAAAATTTACCCTTAATAATTCTAAATTTCTCACACAATTAGTCCATATTCCAACATATTTCGGTGGTGACCAACACATCATCAGGAAATTCAGCTTGTAAGCTGAAAGACCGCTGTTAAAACTGATTGTCTTGTTATGCGCTCACAGTAGAATCCACATCGCGTCCTTTATCACGTAAACCTTGGTGGATACTGGTTGCGGAACGACAGATGCGTCTGTTGCAAGTCTTGTAATTCTTAAGGAGACTGTACCGACGGCATAGAAGATCGCGAAAATACAACCATACCCGGAGAAAGAAGGGAACTCACCATTCCAGTGTTCGGGCAAATCAGTGCGTTGACGCTTTTAGGTACACTGTACAAGACGCCTTCCTAACTTTAATGTGAGTTTGGGCAGTGTATTTCTATAGGCATATAAGTCTAATGTGTACGTTACAGTAACAATGCTTAACAAACTGGTAACTTCATGACAGTGACTAAGACTTGTAGATTTTCAAAATATTTTCACTCTTACATAAGGCGTGCCGACGCAGGCACTAAAGGTCAGCTTCACGTGAAATCAATCTTACGCCACAATGTAGATGAGGTCTGCCCTCTTCTCGAACACCGCACAACGTAGAGTGGTAATTCTGTACCAACATTTCGATACGGAATTACCATCTACGTTGCGTGGTATCCCAGAAGACAGAAGATCACAAGGTCAGCCTTCATTGAGCGAAAATGCTGTTGCAGTAAGCCTTCCTTGAAACTGGCACAGATGGTATAATTAACAGGGCAGACATGCTTTTGTATGGAAAGTAAAGTAGGTGATATTTGGTCTTGTTCTTGAAAATATATCTCTAACGCCATTGGTTTTCTCTGTTCCCGTTATCCAAGTTAGTTGTTATGAACAGGAACACTTGTGTCACTCAGAGAGTGTTGCTGAATTGAATACCAGCACTTTTTCACATTAATTATACAAACTTTTTACACTGGGTGTTCCAAGTCCGGATCTGTGAAATCAAATATATTTTGTAACTTTTGCCGTCAACGAAACGAGCATTTTCAACTAGAAAAAAATTATTTGCCTGTCCTTTGTTCCTAAACAAATTTGAATGAAATGGTCACCTTTCCTATTCAGCTTCATTATACGAGATTCTCATGGACATATGCATTCACTTTGGCCAAAAATATTTCTTCGCGAGTTTTGAGGTTGTCACGGTGGTGTATTTGAGAATTACAGTCTTCTGTGATGTGACATGTCGCCGGGGTTCCCGACGTTTCGAAAGAACCCGCAGCCTTTCTCTTCACGTGTTCAAGGTCCACTAGGATAAGTAACAATATATTGAAATGGCTGCTTGTTATATGAAAAAATAACAACATCAAGTGAAACTCGGTATATTCTTAATTTAAGCTCCCAGAGTGAAAATGTGCCGAGTTAAAGTATTTTGTATATAATTTATCGTTGTTATGTAATGTTGTGTATTATGTTTTGTGGTTTCCTAGCAACTTACAAATTAAGAATCGGATTGCCATTTGCATTGAAACCAAATATGGTCCCTTAGTAATTAGCACAAGGGAAGGACTTCTTGCAGGGAGAAAACTGGGAAGAACTGTATATAAAACACACTGGGTAGGTCGTTACCATTCCTCCCGTCTCCGCATTCCCTTATTTATGAAATTGATTTCTTGGAACAAACTTTGGCAACGTAGGGAATTTTTCAAGTGTAAAATTCTTGCCTAAATCAAAGCTTTAATTTTCCCTCACTTCCTTGTCCTCATACACTGTAGAGAGACTCCACGTTCTGGGAAGACACAATGACTGTGGCACGTAAATATTCCTACAGGTATGAAGTGACATTCAGTGTTTCTTTTTCCGAAAACGTTGGGCTTTTTCATCAGATTATTCCATCACTACCCATACCGATATTTCGTTTATCTACCACCGTTGTGACATAAACTATTGAAGTGACAGAGTCGTTAAAGGAAGCACGTCTGTCCCCAAAGAGAAGAAACACAGTGTCTTATAATACCAGTACGTTGATGCTGTTTGGGCTAGTAGCTGGTGCTGACTGTGAGAATTGTACAGGAAATATCTTCTGTGGGAAACATGTTGAGATGCTTAGTGATACAAGCAGATGGTACATAGAGGTAACACAAAGCTATTAATATTGAATTACGTCACGTATGTAACTTGACACGTATTCAGCTAACTATGTTACAGGAAGTGTCATCTAGTTGGTCAACCGTTATTCAAATATGTTACATATTAATTATCACTTCTGTTTACCCTTACATGAATCTCCCGCCAGCATTTGTGTAAATCATCATAAACTTTGTCTTTTCTTGTATATGTATTGCAACCTTAATGGCGGCACAAAACGAAATATTCTTGGCACATTGTATACGGTGTCTTGCCCTCCTACAGGTTCTGATTTCTGTCTTCAAAGACAGGACTGTCGCTGCACCATTTCCAGTATACAGCAGTGCAGTTCAATTTTCACCTTTATTGATATCGGGCAATAGTCTCACATTTCAGTTCAGGTCTCACAACGTTATTTCTTTGATTCCGTTCACATTTCTTTCCTACTATGCAGAATACGAGAAGTATATTTGTGCTTGAGGACGGCTTCTGACATCAGTACTTCCATTTTTATGGCGTTTTTCTGAATCAGTTGTCGGAAAATAACCCATAACGCTCATTTTTTAGTGCTGGGCCAGCCATATTAGTATCTAGTAGGATTGGCGAAATATTTTTAGGGTAAGCATGTCAGAGAGGATGAGATGGGCGGAAAGTGTAATATACGTGATAGGTATAAGATGTAAGTCTGAAGGGGTAAAAATTATAGGAAAACCTGGAGGGAATGTTGGCGTACAAGTGAGACGATTGCATTGAAACCGAGCTGTAAGAGAGTGTAGACTGCATTGAATTGTTTCCGAATGACATTGTGAAGAGGGCTGTGCAGGAATTACCTGAGCAAACAGAAAATTTAGAGAAGGAATTTTATCTGCGGTGTTAGTTAGACGACAGTTGGTGTGTCCTTGTGAACGCCACCCGCCGCTTGACATTGGAAGAATTCATTGCGAGAAATATGCGAGTGTCTTCATAAGCATACCAATCAACATCAAGGTAACCCTTACGGTCCGTTATGGTCACCAAGTAGCCTACTCCGTCTTCGGCATCCTCCAATTCTCCTGTCGGTCATGTGAAATCCCTAAATCCCACCTGCAAATAGTGCTGACGAAAGGGTAGGGGGGGGGGGGAAGTCGGGACAATTACCGGGGTCCGACTATGTGGTATGTTTTCATCTTTCTTAGTAGTATCATTTGATTTGTCGATTGTAAAAAAAAACCCTTTCGACCAAGTCCAAGTCACTCCGAAACTACGAATAAGTCTTATAATGAAAACCAACGAGATGCACTGTTTCTCAAATTTATTTGACAAAGTACTCTACATGTTTCGGCCAGGTCCACTGTCCATCACCAGGAGTATCTCGACACTGTATACACGCAATAGTTATTTGTCATGCTAGTTCTGTTGGCGTCTGCCAGACGCGAACATTAAAAATTTTCTCACCCGGGCCCGAAACCGTTCTCGGCGTCCCTGCCTGCAAGTCATTGATTGCCGATCTTCTTGGCGTTGATTTCGTCACGGGTTTCTCTCAGCAGTCTTTTCATCTGTAGCTTGTTTAGAATAGCGTAACATCCCAGAAGAACGTGAAGTCAGTTGTCACAACAATCAGAAACTCACAACTCTCACGATGGGTAAGTTGAGATAGAAAAAAAGGTTTCCTGCACTAGACCCGTGTCATAATTCTTTCCCACAAATGCAAGTGCCCTTGAAATTAACGGTTCTTCTAACACCGTTCCGGTGAATGCCAAACGTGACGGAACCGAGATTTTTTTCACACTCGGAACTTCGAAACATTATGCGAAGTCGTGTCTGTCTACCTGTCGGTCCGACAGTCTCTCCGAACGTATTCATTTCTACGCCCTGGTTTATTAAAACCGATTCCCTTAAATCCCATCCGGAATTTTTTCACTCCGTCAGCCGTGCAGTACGTCTGTTAGGTCAGTTTACCACCGCTGTCGGTCCGTCAAAAGGTCGGATTTCCGTGAAGGTGTAGTCATTGTACAGTCCAGCGGGCCGCAGCCCTCCTCCGTCTAACGTGGGCCCAGGTTAAAACACAGTGTGTCCCACTCGCTACCGGCATTTCTTTAATAATTTTACCACTAATGCGGATATTGCAACGAAATTTGAAGCAGACTACAGACACATTCCTCTTCATTTTTCACACAACGAACGTACTCCTCTTCAAATTTCGTTGCACTATCTTCATTGGTGTTAGAATTATTAAAGAAATGCCGGGTTCGGTGGCGAATGGAACACACTTTATCAACCGGGTCAACCTATCCTGACTTAGGCTTCAACTGTTTCCTTCAACATCCTGTTCAACTCATTAAAAATCCATTCGTTCGGCTTTGCAAACTGAATTACGGGCCTAATAATTAAAATTCAAGTGTTGCAAAAATTGAGAGCAGATTTAAGTCAGGGAATGCTTGCTATCATGCAGGATTTTTGTCTTCCAGTTTGATATCCAAAAATGTAAAGGTTAAGATATAGAGAATTGTAGTTGAACGTGTTGTTTGTAAGGGTATGAAGTTTGGTCTGTCACATGGCGGGAGGATTATAGGCTGAGGCTATTTGAGAATATCGTTCTGAGGAATATATCTGGGATTCAGAAGGACATGGTAACATAGGAGTGACGAAGACTACATAGCGAGGAGCTTTTTGATCTGTATACCTCACCAAATGTTATTTGGTTATAAAATCAAAAAGAATGAGGTGGGTGAGAAATGTGGCACGTATGGGAGACAGGAGAGGTGCATACAGGGTTTTTGTAGGGAGACCCGTAGGAAAGAACCACTTGGAAAACCTAGGCACAGATGGGAAGATAATATTAAAATGGATTTGAAGTGGGATTGGGAGACATGGATCGCATTGATCTGGCTCAGGATTCGAACAGGAGTTGGGCGCTTATGGATGCGGTAATGAATCTTCGGGTTCCATATAATAGGGAAATACGTTGATTAGCTGAGGACCTGTCAGCTCCTCAGGAAAGACTCTGCTCCATGGAGTTAGTAAACAAACATTGTGCTATATACACAGATACTGACCGAGCTGTGAGTGCTTTCTTGTGGAGTTCAAGTGCTCGCAATGATGACTAGGAAGATTGATGTGCACTGGGGTGTGCGGACGTTTCGGAGGATTATGCTGGCTCCGTGTTAGGAAACTCTCCTAACCAGAGCGGGGGGGGGGGTAATTAATTTCCACCAAAAGCGATTTTTTTAATACTGAACTAAATGGCATCAGATTCAAATCATGTGGGTGTAATGCTGTGTCGCTGATTTAGTTCCCGACGTTTCGAACGATAGTATTGCCTTCCTCTTCAGGATCAATTAGTAAAAGAAGCGAAGCCTCGCAGGGAGGTGCTTGTGTTGCATAGGCATGTCTGATAACACAAACACACACACACACAGTCTAGTCGTGCAGCTACTCTAATTCGACTGCTTGACACTGAAATTAAGGCGATACGACCCTTCGAAACGTCGGGAACTGACCCAGAGACGCAGCGTCACATCCCAGAAGAACTTAATCTCCAGCAACGCCGCTATAAGAACCTCAAATTTGTAAAGAATTACACAACGAATGACAGTATTCTCGAGCATCTGGTTTGTTTTCCTCTTGTACGAGAATTGTGTTCAGTTTTCGGCCTGCAAGTACGCTCCATTCTCCTTCCATCCAATCCATTCCACCCCCACCCTTCCATCTCTTCTTAAATTGTATCCCGGATTTAGGTAATAAAATAAGCTTATTTTGTTTTAACCGATAGACTGTTCCGTGATCTGCTTGAATTTACCGAGAAGTTACAAAATCCTTTAGGATGGCATGTTCTGTACCCAGCATGTAACAGGTATTTTCGTAATTCACGTCGATGATAAAGGTTCATTGGTTCATTTAAAGTTACGTTGTAACTTTCTGGAACGGAAATATGTCTGCGATGTTGCATTTATAAAAAATAAAATACTTTAAGCAGACTATTTGTACGTGAAGAATGGATTGCAATGTATCGTAAGGTTATACGTAACAAAAAGTGCGAGGATTTATGTATTGTGTTATAGATGGTGATAAATGTACAAAGATATGGGAGTATAATACAGTACAAACGACATATGTCTCTTCACATGTGGGTTGACGCTACGAAAATTTTTTCCACTAATAATTGAAACGGTAAAGGATTCACTCACTCACTCACTCACTCACTCACTCCCTCCCTCCCTCCCTCATTCATTCAGTCATTCGTCTCTTTATTCATTCATTAGTTCATTCATTCCGAAGTCCGTCTTGCGACAGGTCCATAGCATCTTCCAAAGCGAGGTCTCCACAGAGTGCAATCCTCTTTCCTTTTTCTCACAATCATCCATTAGCTACTTAGGTATACTTCCTCTTTTCACTTACTTTCTATATTTCCATCAATAACGTATTTTAGAAGTGAGCTCCTATGTAAGATGTGACCAATCCACTTAACTTTCCAGCTTTTTATTATATTTAAAATAAATCTTTCTGTTTGACTCTATGTAGTACTTATCCATTTTCCACGCGATTGGTCCAGATGATTTTTTTTCCAGCGTTCTCTGTTACCGTATTTCAAAATATTCCAAAACTTTCAAGGCTCGACTCTTGATTATACGATCTTAATTTAGAGTGTGTGGTTGAAATTCCTCACTGTTAAGTAACCTGAAGATTTTGGTTTTAGGAGATTTGCTTTCTTCTAGGTTATTACGCAACGAGTAGTGATGCGTAATAGCCCAGAATTACGTAGTTCTCATCTGATTCGCGGCGGAACACTGCAATCGCGTTTTGGTATTATATATATTCCTGTGGCGCTGCGGCCGAACGCGGGCCATGGCCTCCTCATTCTTGAGGTTTCTAGACCACACATAACGGTAGGACTCCTCTGGACTAGTGATCAGCTCGTCGCAGAAACCTCTCCCTAACAACACACAACGCTCATCACCAGCATCCAAGCCCCCACGGGAATGGAAACCGCATTATCAGCAGGTAAGAGGCCGGAAACATACGCCTTCGTCCGCATGGCCACTGGGACTTGCGGTGTTATATAATTTGAATAATAATAATAATAATGAACGGATCTTTACTAATTGTGGTTAGGGCGATTTCATCGGGTTCAGAATGGGAACTAGTGGTGGCCTGTTGTCAGGATACAGCAGTCTTCAAGTCTTCAGGATACAGAATGGGAGGGACCAACTGAATGCCTGTAATAGTCTCAGGAAGAACTGTGCAGCATGATGCTCATTTAGCACCCAACGGAGCCGTAGTTTAAACCAGCTCAGTTCAGTTCACACACACCAGTTCCTTATTAATATTCGGTGTACGCTACACATCTCATGTCGTCTCTTCCATTGACGGAACAGAAGCCACGATTTGAGAGACAAACCAAGGAGCCATGAGCGCAAATCTTAAAAACTTTTTTCTTTTTCTTAGAATTCTGGTCACATAACTGTTATTTTTCACATATAAATTTGTTAATGTCAGTATGATTTAGCTCTCTAAGAAAATTTAACATCCCCGGAAGTAGTGGTTGAATAGCTGTCGCCATAAAACCTATTTTCTTATGATTGCTTTGTTGTTACTTTACAGTACATAAAAATATTTCGTTAATAAATTTGCTTATTTGTTTCAGGATCTGTTAGTGAACATAATTTGAGGTTCTTGAAGTACGTTGTTCTAGTGTCTTTTCCCGCCTCACAATGATACTGATTATGGGAAATTGGGAAATACGAGGATGGGATGGCCTTGAATGGTGTAATATCCGCATCATGCTTTGTAAGGATAGGTAAACTTGTTTAAAACTTGACATGGGAATTCAGGGATGTAGGTAATTACTCAGGTAGGATGGTGGTGTCACAAGAATGTTCATTTTTCTTTCATTTTATGGAAGGACAACAAGCTGAGAACGGAGTTATAATTCTGAAATTGATAGAATGTATGTGGCCTATGTGGATTATTCTTCTTACCTCCAATGAACTGATTGGTAAGGGAAATTAATAGCCAAATATTACTTGTAGTATTTCTTCAGCTTTCTTGATCGTATTCTTACGAGTATTTATTTCTGAAGAATGTGGAATACTAATACACACTGGAGGTATTCGTTTAGGTCGACATCAAACACTGGGATTACTTTGTGTACAGAAGATTTAATTTATGACTCCTATAAAGAGGAGGATGTTTTCTCAGGACGGAGAAGGAAAAATGTACGTTTGGGTTGAAAGGATTTTTATTGCGTTACTTTAAGAGCACCTATTATTACGTTGAAAACTGATAGTCGTTTATTTGAGAGTCTCATTTCGTGTTTATTTCAAGAGCTTTAAGAATACAAAACGTTACAGAAGGACAGATGTGGAGCGTCAGTTAGATTAACTTAAAGTGTAATCCCTGGTCTCTTTGTTACCTTCGGAGAGACCAGTGGCTCTACTCAGCTTTACTGCACTGCAAAGTCGGGCTGTCTTTTAACCTTTATAGTACCAGCTTTCAAAGCCCTTTACTTGCAAAAAGAGGCCGTTACGTTCTTGAAGAATTCTTTTGGATTAAAAGTGATTTGAGTTTTCTTATATCAAAATCGAATAATTCCAGCTTTTATATATATTTTTCCATTGCATGTATAGACTTTCGACTGTAATACCAAGCATAGAAATGTACAACAGCACAAAATGGCGGAACCGTTACTTATCGAAATTCAATTTCGTTAACGTTGACACTTCGCTCGCAATTTTCTTTACTTTCATTCGATCCCACATAAGATTTAGTGTTTTGGGGACGAAAGTTCTCTGCGTGTTCTGCTGGGTTATGGCATTGTGTACGAGCAGATCTAGTGTAAGTTTCTATTTACACCAGCAATTAATTTCTTTCTGCAATAGATGTCTCAAATTTCTTCAGAAGAAGCAGTATCAATATCGCCATTTCGAAATAACTGTTACCGTGACGACGATTAATCTTTTAAAACCCAGCGGTTTCTTTACGTACCACCAGGTTTAACATTCAACAATTCTACATGGTGCTCGCTTTGCTTTGAGTGTTTTGTGCGGATCTCAGAACAGACAGCGACCTTTGCTTTACACGGCATTAACTGATCGGTTTTTATAACCGTGGTGGAAAGTGTTTACAGCGCGGTACGGACTGATTCCTTATACAAAGCATCTACATTTAGTCTTTAAAGTTTAAACCTGCTTCTTTTACTACCCTTACTGCAATTTATACGAAGATATTCAATAAGTAATATATAGGGCAAAATGCTCGTCTGGTACTCTGACGCAGACGTTCAAAAGAACTAGCAAGCCTAATAAGGCACAGACACTGCATTTTTCCATTTAATCGCGACGGGAAATGAGACGTGTGTCCTAGCCATGTACCACTTGGTCCTTTCCAGCATAGCAAAGGAAGGATCAGAGTTCGCACGCACTAGCTAAACTCGGCCCTCACTCCGTGATCACGTCAGAACTTAAGTGTTTTTCTTCGATGTGCTTCTTCAATGTTCCCATCGCTAGGCGAAGGACGGATAGGCAAGATATGGCCAGCGGCAGTGGTCTAGGAATATTGCTGTAATATAAGCTGTGTGGAGGAGAGACTTGTCTTGGAAAATGATCATTTATTGAGCAGTCATGCCTCTCTTTCAGATCTATAATACAGGCGCCGCATGGTTGTGCAATACTTTTGTTTATGAAAGTAGTGTTTGCAAACTTTCTTCCCCTGAGGAACACCTAAAATAATTTTTCATATACCGAGGAAC
>Ga0123352_10000424_pt1 | contig 51093 bp, 64 predicted proteins | sample TergutLab28metaG_FD_89700 | JGI IMG/M metagenome (GOLD analysis project Ga0123352, IMG submission 89700) | Labiotermes labralis P1 segment gut microbial communities from Petit-Saut dam, French Guiana - Lab288 P1 | ecosystem: Host-associated > Arthropoda: Insects > Digestive system > Gut ... | reverse complement strand
GGCTTGCCGGTGCCTCAGCACTTTTCGCGTTGCGAAAAGCCACCCTTCGGGTGTCCGGCCTTCTTGCCGGTGCCACCTAGTTTGCCTTTGGGCAAGCGTCTCAGAATTTTTGCCTTTGACCCATCCCAAAAAACTTCGTTTTTCGGGGACCCCGGGGCAAAAACGGCGCAAGCGCCGCCCACTGTGTGCAACGGGTATCTTCCGCTTTGCCGACGGGTTCCTATTGTCGGCTCTTTGCCTTGCAGAAAAAAATCTACGCTTTCTCCGGAAACTTTTCAAGTTCGATGACTATAAAGCGGCTCAATATCGCAAGGGAGATTCGCCCCTCGCATCAAAGTAGCAAGCTTTGCTTGTCATGAAGGCGAGGGGCGAATTTCTTATTTTGTGGGGGTTATAAGCCCCCACAAAATAGCTTTAAATAAAATTGCTATACTACATAGATTCAGCTATTCTAATCAAATCATACAGGGTCACATTTTCACTTTCTGTACGAATAGAGTATATCACGTCATCAGCATGCATCATGAGTGCTGGAGTTACATCTACATCTTCAGACGAAACAAACATATCGCTTGCTACATGTGTCCAATCTCTTGGTATCATACTTTCAAGTCTTTCAGACTCTTCATTACTGAGGCTGCCGCTGACTAATACTGCATCATTTCCATTAATAGTAACAGCTTGTTGACCTGCCCAATAGACTGTGCCTAATGTCAATCCACTAGCATAGCCAATTTGTATGTGTATAGTGTCAGACCCATTAGAAAAATAAACGTAGGCCTGTTTAGCAGAAGGAAGAACGCCGAGTCTGTACTCATGATTGTTTGGGTTTACAGGGAATGTAAATCTGCTAAAGCTGAAACCTTCCGGTAGATAGCTAGGGAGTAAAAGATTTTCCAGCTGCAATAATGCCAGGCCATCTTCTAAGCTGTCTAAGTGGAGCTCGTCGAGGTATACCCATTCTTCTCCATCAACTTCAACAATTACAGCACCTCCACCTGCAGCTTCCAATGCTTCACGGTCTACGTCAATAGCGCCTCCTATAGATGTTGTTCCATCTGGCAAGTCAACTTCACCTACGAAAAAATCGGTTACAAACTCTTCTCCTTGAATCACTTGGGTGTCAAATAGACGCCAAACTGCAGGTGCTGCGGCATAAGCCACTGCTGAAATTGACATTACTGCTATAAGTACTGCGGCGACAACGGCCGGTTTTCTAATTTTTTTATTCTTTATCATAATAGTTTTCTCCTCTTCTTTTGATAATTTGTTTCTTATTGATTCAAGATTTTTTTTGCGGTCAACCTCCACAGAGGGATCTATGCTCTTGCACATAGCCAAAAAATCATCATCTCTCATAGGGCTTCCTCCTCCATAAACTTTTTAAGCTTATTTATTGCTCTATGGGCAGTTACTCCCACATGGGATTCGCTGATTTTTAGCATCTCGGCAATTTCGCTGTGCTTTAATTCAGTGGCGAATTTCAAGGATAAAATTTGCCGTTCCTTATCTCTCAGCCTTACCATAGCCGACATCAGCTTCTTGCTTTCTTCGTTTATAACAACAACTTCTTCCGGTTGTTTGTCATTAGAAATTAACTCCACAATGTTGTCAATAGGAAGAAATTTTCTGCGCATTGTTTTTCGCAGGTAGTCTGTCACTGTGTTTTTAGCGATACCGATAAGCCAGGCCTCCATTGGGAAAGCGTGATTATAAGTATCTAGTCTTTGAATTGCTTTGACAAAGACGTCGCTTGCGAGCTCTTCCGCATCATGGTGATTGTTTATACGGAAGGCGATGTAGTTATATACGTTTTTATGATACTTATGGTATATTGACTCCAGCGAATAGTCTATCTCAGCTGTAATAGCTACTTTTTTCCTGCCAATGACAAGGGCCATAATGCCTCCTTTCCAGAGCGTTTTTTGTAAACCTTGCAAGCCTTACAACATGGTATACGTTGTAGTCAGATTTTCATTAACAAAAAAATCGGAACATTTTTTAATGTCCCGATTAGGCTATCGTGAAAGTCTCGGCAGGCTCCGCCTGCTTCAAGCATTTCACAAGTTAAACTTAGGTATGAATCGGCTTCAAATCTTGCTTCACAAGAATTTGTGGTCGCCGATACTCCTCAGTCGGGCAGAGCCCGACTTGCGGATTTTTGTCTGAGACGCTCAATAACTCATTTACTGGCACTTTGATCGGAACGTTTTTTAATAATGTCCCGATGGATCTGCACTTATTTTGAACTTGTAGAAGCTTGCTCATTGGCAATCTTCGCCTTTTTACGCTTAGTCATAATCCCGCCTATTCGGCCGCTTTCTTTGGCGGTAAGACTTTTCCAACCTGTAGCGTTGACTTTGTCCATAAGACCTAGTTCTTCGGCTATTTCTAGTTTCATTAGATCATTTTCAGTAGGGAGCTTAAGTTTTTTAGCGCTCATAATGCACCTCCGATAGAGAATCTAAACTTGATACTAGTAAGTCTAGACAGCTCTATGCGAATTTATGCAATATTAATTTGTATCGTGAGCTAAACTAAAAACGACTATACGAACTTGTTTTTTCTGCGTTTTACAAAAACCCCTAGAGCGAAAAGTATGAGTATAGGGATTTTTAAGTCTATTGTCGGCTTAAATATCTGTATGAGCATTAATATTCACAATGTCTCTAAGCACGGCTGCCGCCGCCCCTTTAAGTGATGAGGCACCACTAATCAACACATCACCCATATTAGCACTTTTAAAAACAATAGCCTTGAACTTTTGGTCAGTCGCATATAATAAGTGTTCATTTGATATGGCAGTCGGAGCTATGTTTATTATGGGTTCGCCTTCATCATTTAGCATAGCACTGCCAATGAGCTTGAACTTTTTCCCGATTTCAGCTGCTTCTTTGATATCGTCTAAGGTTAACTTATTTATGCCTGTGATTTTAGCATTTTCGAGGGCAATTTCACTATCCCAAATAATATTTGCAAGCATTACAGTTTTTATGGCGGTATCTATGCCCTCGACATCGTATGCTGGATTCTTTTCGGCAATGCCTGCATCCTGCGCTAATTTAAGTGCGGACTCGTAAGGGATGCCTTCTTCCATTTTGGAGAGAATGTAGTTTGTTGTACCGTTTACAATGCCTTCAAACGCATGAATCTTTGAGCCTGCATGAGCATCTTTGCCTACAATTACACTGGGAAGTGCTGCGGCTGTCGCACACCCGCATAGAAACTGCACATTATATGCGGAGGCCAAATCCTTGAGCTTTTTATGACCATAGACCACAGGTCCTTTGTTGCCGCAGACTAAATGTTTAGCGTTACCGAGTATCCAGGAGCAGGTGGCAAAGTCAGCTTCTGCGTTATGTAAGTCTGTGCTTTTTAGATCGACTACTAAGTCAATATCTGAAAGATTAATATCTCTTATACTAAGCTCGGGTATGAAGGCTTTGTGGTCTGAGAGATTTTTAAAAGGCATCATTCCGTTCTCTTCAAAAACTCCGCCGCTAGAGTTGAATATGTATTTGACTTTGAGATCTGAAACACCTGTGCTATCAGGGCTGTAAAGAAGCTCGATAAATGTTTTCGCGACGGCTCCTGCGCCGATTATTGCTATGTTCATTGATGTCCTCCTAGTGAAGATAATGGGTATTAGATAGGTTAAACTTTTGACTTATAGAGATGCATCCTATGGAAACTGGTGCTGCTACTAGTTATTCGAGAGCAATAAGACAAATGGTCAAAAGAATATTGAGCACCATCGTATGAATGAAAATGTTTGTTCTTTCACTGTTTGTGAGTTAACATCTATCTAATATTTCCCTCAACGCCCAAACATCCCCAGCCAAATAATCTGCACCGGCCTTAAGCAGCTCATCCTTACTACCATATCCATACAGAACTCCAATGCTGCTTATCCTTGCCGCTTTAGCTCCTATGATATCGAACTTGCGATCGCCTATCATAATGCAGCGGTCCAGGTCATGGATATTATTTTTCTCAAAAGCATACGTTATTATCTCGAATTTGTCCGAGCGTTCTCCGCTAAGTTCTGCTCCACTGATAAATGAAAAATACTTGGCAATATCAAAATGCTCAAGGACACGTTCCGCAAAAACTGTAGGCTTAGAAGTCGCCAGAATCAAAGTCTTGTCAGAGTCTTTCAAGCTTTTCAGTAAATCCTCTATACCGTCATACATTTCATTTTCGTATATGCCCGTAGGGATAAAACGCTCACGGTATTTTGCGGTGGCAAGTTCTGCATTCTCATCGCTAAAGCCATAAAAGTCTTTGAATGAATCTCGCAAGGGTGGGCCTATGAATTTACACAGCTCGTCAGGATCTTCTATATGGATATTGAAATGGCTAAGTGCGTACTGGACAGACTTTGTTATGCCAACTTTTGGGTCAGTGATTGTGCCGTCTAAGTCGAATAGAATTATGTTTTTCATACGCTCATATCCTCCCTAGAACTTATGTAGTACAACTTCTCCTGTTTCAACACTCTTCTTAACATCGATTACCCTCTGGTTTGAAGAGCCCACAAAAGGCCTATCCAGTGTACGCAACTCTAGCTCGAAGCGGCCATCGACAATATAGTCAGCTTCATTCACAAGCGGCATAAAAGCCTCATCCGCCATAAGCGCATTCCAAGTATAGCCTGTGTAAATTATCACATCAAGCCCCATACCGCGAGCTTTTTTGGCTAGATCACTCATTGCATCTACCTGCATAAATGGCTCACCGCCGCTTAAAGTGATTCCTTTAAGGAGAGGGTTTTTACGTACTTTTTCGATAATTTCATCAACATCTATGTAATTGCCACCGTGAGGGTCGTGAGTTTCGGGGTTGTGGCAGCCACGGCAATTATGTGGGCAACCTTGGGCAAAAACACTTAGCCTAAGCCCGGGACCGTCAACGATAGAATCGTTTGTGATTCCTGCTATTTTAAGCCTCATTTTTTATTCTTCTCCATAATGGCTTTATCCTTGGCCATGCAAGCGTCTATGCAAGCAACTATTGATGCGGGGAAGCCTTCTTTCTCGAGTGTACAGATGCCTTCAATAGTCGTGCCGCCGGGCGAGCATACGCTGTCTATAAGTTCCTGTGGGTGCTTGCCGCTTTCTAAAACAAGTGCAGCACTGCCAAGGACTGCTTGTGCCGCTATCCCAGTTGCTACGGTCTTTGGTAATCCTGCTTTATGGGCGGCTTTAGCGAGCGAATCAATAAAAAGATATGTAAATGCCGGCGAACTTCCCGCAAGCGCTGCAAAAAGCGGAAAGAAATTTTCCTCGAGCTCTGCGACTTTACCGATTTTTTCAAAGGCTTGCTTTATGAATTCGTAGGAAGGGGTTTTTACGAAGTCGTTTTTGCATATAGCAGTCATTCCCAAACAGATTGCCGAATTAACATTAGGCATAACCCGTATAACTGGAATTTTAGGTAAGTCGGCAAAACCTTCGAGCATTTCAAGAGTCACGCCTGCTGCTATGCTTATCAAAGTGTGCGTGGCAGCGTCCAGTAGGTGTCCGCACTCTTCAAGCACAGGCTTTATCAAATGCGGTTTTACTGCTAGGACAATAAGCTCGCAGTTCTTAACAATTTCACAGTTATCAGCAGCGATAGTTACGCCGCATTCACTTGCAAGCTCACCGACTTTAGCCGGATCTATGTCGCTGATATACACAGACCTTGAGTCCGTTCCGTTCCCTACCATGCCCCTTATTATCGCTGTAGCCATATTGCCTGAACCAATGAATCCTATTTTCATAAAAGCAGCCCCCTAATTATAATCTTTACTATACATAGTTTACCATAATCAGCCACTCCCGGACAAGCCCAATAGGAAGCACCGGCAGGAGATTTTTGAAAAGACTTTCGAACTTGTTTTTTCGTATACTGAGAAGGCGCTGATAGTGACCCATCGGCAAAGCGAGAGTTACCGGCGGCTCCCGCCGTTTTTGCCGAAGGCAAATATCCTGAGAAAAGTGGCGGGAATTTAATCGAAAGAACTTCCGGAAATCACCTATCTCTACGCCCTAAGTACCTCATAACTTGATTTGTCCTATAAAAAATGATAAAATGTTAATGACATAAATTTACTTTGCAAAAGTTGATTTTGAGTTTTATAATGATGTAAGAGTAATTTTTTTATTTGCAAGAATTATAAAATCGGCTATTGGTTGGCAGCCATTGGTCATCGGCTGACGTTTTTAACCCAAAAAGGAACCGGATGAAGTATCCGGCGGCACGTTTTCCCGAGGAAATGGATTTACGCACATGCTTCCAGTGCGTAAATCAGTGCCGTAAAATTCAGAACCCGGTCAAAAGCTATGCCTACATTGAACACCTAGGAGTGATATTATTGACTACATACAAATTGGGCATTGACATTGGCTCAACTACAATTAAAATTGTTATTTTAGATGAGTCTTGTGAGCCTATCTTTAACAGATACCAGCGGCATTTTTCGGATATACAAGGTTCTCTTTTAGGCATGATAGAGGATGCAAAGAAGGAGATCGGAGATATTAACTTTAGAGCAATGATCACAGGCAGTGGGGGGTTGTCTCTTGCTGGCTGGGTAGGAGCCGGATTTATTCAGGAAGTAGTAGCCGTATCTAACTCTCTCTTGGAAGTGGCTCCTAATACCGATGTCGCTATCGAAATAGGCGGGGAAGATGCTAAGATTATCTATTTTGGGGGAGGGCTTGAGCAGCGCATGAACGGCATTTGCGCTGGGGGGACTGGATCTTTTATCGATCAAATGGCGACTCTTTTGCAGACAGATGCAGCTGGTCTTAATGAGCTTGCCAAAAGCCACCAAGTAATCTATCCGATAGCCGCGCGTTGTGGGGTTTTTGCCAAGAGCGACATACAGCCATTGATAAACGAAGGAGTGGCTAAGGAAGATTTGGCGGCGTCCATATTCCAGTCAATCGTTAGCCAGACTATATCGGGGCTTGCGTGTGGTAAGCCTATTCGCGGAAATGTGGCGTTTTTGGGAGGGCCTCTGCATTTTCTTGACCAGCTTCGTGAGCGGTTCATTGATGTTTTGAATCTTTCGGGTAGCGCTATTGTAGCGCCCGAGAACTCGCATTTATTCGCCGCAATGGGAGCTGCCATGAGCGCAGAAAATGAAGATATAATGGATTTTTCTAAGCTTATAGAAAATCTAAGCGGTGAAAAAATAGTAGATATGGAAATTGCAAGGCTGGATAAGCTCTTTGAAGGCAAAGAAAGCTATGAAAGTTTTAAAGCACGTCACGAGCGGGCAACCCTTGCCAAAAGGGACTTATGCGATTATGAAGGTGATGCATTTTTAGGAATCGATGCAGGCTCGACCACTACGAAGATTGCGCTTATAAGCTCAGAAGGTGAGCTTTTGTACTCATACTATAAGAGCAATGAAGGCAATACTGTTGGAGTGTTAAAGAAGGCTTTGACAGAACTTTTAGAGACTTTGCCGCCAGGAGTGAAAATTAAAAATTCCTGCGCCACAGGCTATGGGGAGGCAATTTCTAAAGCGGCTTTTAATGTAGATATTGGTGAGGTAGAGACAGTCGCCCATTACAAGGCCGCTGCATTTTTTGAGCCTGATGTAGACTTTATATTAGATATCGGTGGACAGGACATGAAATGTATGAGAGTCAAAGACGGCGTTATAGATGACGTTGTGCTGAACGAAGCCTGCTCGGCGGGCTGTGGCTCTTTTATCGAGACTTTTGCCAAGTCTTTAGACTCTGATGTAGTTGATTTTGCTAAGATAGCGCTCTTTGCCGAAAACCCGATAGATCTTGGCTCGAGATGTACGGTTTTTATGAACTCAAGGGTAAAGCAAGCACAAAAGGAAGGGGCTCATGTTGCCGATATTTCTTCGGGGCTTGCCTATTCGGTCATAAAAAATGCATTACAAAAGGTTATAAAAATCACCGATCCGGCGCAATTAGGTAAAAAGCTTGTGGTTCAAGGCGGAACTTTCTATAACGAGGCAGTTTTACGCTGTTTTGAAATAATTAGCGGGCGAGAAGCTACAAGGCCTGATATTGCAGGGATTATGGGCGCATTCGGTGCGGCAGTAATCGCTAGGGAGCGCTGTGGGGCTGATTATACCTCTGCACTTATAAGCCTTGAAGATATTCGGAGCCTTAACTCGGACTCTAGTAACGTGCGTTGTAAGCTTTGCGAGAATAATTGTTTACTGACGATTAATAAGTTTACTAGCAACTCGGGAGGCGCAAAAAAGTTCATCTCCGGCAATCGTTGTGAAAGAGGTGCAGGAAATCCGGAGGCACTTGAAGGGATTCCTAATTTGTATGAGTATAGATATAAGCGAGTTTTTGATTATGAGCATTTGAGTTCAGTAGAGGCGGAGAGCGGAGTGGTAGGCATTCCGCGCGTACTTAATATGTATGAGAATTATCCGTTTTGGCATACCTTTTTTACAGCTCTAAAGTATAGGGTTGTGCTCAGTGAGCCATCGAATAGAGGCACTTACGAAAAAGGGATAGAGTCGATGCCTTCCGAGTCTGTGTGCTACCCTGCAAAGCTTGTGCATGGGCATATTATGGATCTTGTTGAGAAGGGCTGTAAATATATTTTCTACCCATCAGTAGTCTATGAGAGAAAGGAACTTGAAGGAGCACAGAACCATTATAATTGCCCGATAGTCACCTCATATCCTGAAAATATCAGAAACAATGTTGAAGAGATCCAAGAGCGAGGGATTAACTTTTCCAATCCTTTTTTAAATTTGAATGACAAAAGCTCAGTTTTAAAGGTGCTTGCCGGAGAGTTTTACACTTTCGATAAAAGCATGGTGGCAAATGCGCTTGATTTGGCTTGGCGTGAACAGGAAAGATTCCACGAAGATATTCGTAGAGAAGGCGAGCGGACTCTTCTAATTATAAACGAGAAAAAAATGCGTGCTGTAGTTTTAGCAGGCCGCCCTTATCATATCGACCCGGAGATAAACCATGGGATGGCCGAACTTATCACAGGCTACGGGGTTGCGGTATTAACGGAAGACTCGATTGCGCATTTAGGCAAAGTAGAGCGTCCGCTTAACGTGGTCGATCAATGGACATATCACTCGAGGCTATACGCCGCAGCATACTTTGTGCGTGAACAGCCAATGATAGAGCTTGTGCAGCTTAATTCGTTTGGTTGCGGGCTTGATGCGGTAACAATTGATGAGGTGCATCAAATCCTGGCTGCGACTGGGAAAATTTATACATGCATTAAGATTGATGAAGTCTCAAATCTCGGTTCAGCGAGGATAAGGATTCGCTCATTGTTTGCAGCCATTGACGAGCGGGAGAGAAACGGCGTCATTAAACTAAAAGATGCTTTAAAAAGACCGCCGCGTATAATCTTTACTAAAGAAATGCGTAAAAATCATACAATAATCTGTCCGCAAATGTCGCCGATTCATTTCGATATTTTGGAAGCGGCTTTTAAGAGTGTTGGCTATAATTTGAAAGTTATGGACGCAATGGATAGAGAGTCCATAGACATTGGGCTTCGCTATGTCAATAATGATGCGTGCTATCCTGCTCTTATAGTTGTAGGTCAGCTACTAAAAGCCCTGCAGAGCGGTGAGCATGATATAAACAATGTTTCCGTACTTATCAGCCAAACAGGCGGAGGATGCCGAGCTACAAATTACATAGCATTTATTCGCCGTGCCCTTAAAATAGCGGGATACGATCATGTGCCGGTTATTGCGATAAGCACATCAGGGATTGAAAAAAATCCTGGGTGGAGTATTACCCCAAAGCTTCTTAACAGGTTGTTGATGGGCATGGTTTATGGTGATTTGCTTATGAGGATTCTCTATAGGGTGCGTCCTTATGAAGCTCTAGAAGGATCTGCTAATGCTTTATATGATAAATGGGTAAAGATTTGCAGAGTAGCGGTTACCAAGGGCTCACTAAAAGAATATAAGACTAATGTTTACCAGATGGTTCATGAGTTTGATACGTTGCCTACTTTGGATATCGTAAAGCCTAAAGTAGGTGTTGTGGGCGAGATTTTAGTTAAGTTCCACCCAACTGCAAATAACGATATTGTAAATCTTTTGGAAAAAGAGGGCGCTGAGGCAGTAATGCCTGATCTGCTTGACTTCTTCTTCTACGGGTTTCAAAATAAAGAGTTTCAAGCACAGAATTTGGGGCTGCCGATATGGCGCAAGATTCTTGCGGATATCACAATAGGCGCTTTAGAGCTTTACAGAAAGCATATGAAAGATGCGCTTGAGCGTTCTGTTAGATTCAGCCCGCCCGTGCATATTAAGAAATTGGGAGAACTTGCAAGCCCAATAGTTTCCCAAGGAAACCAAACCGGTGAAGGATGGTTTTTGACTGCCGAAATGGTTGAGCTTATCCACTCGGGTGTAAATAATATCATTTGTGCGCAGCCCTTTGCGTGCCTGCCTAACCATGTGACAGGGAAAGGTATAATTAAGGAGCTTAAGAGACGCTATCCATTGTCTAATGTAGTGGCAATTGACTATGACCCAGGAGCTAGTGAAGTTAATCAACTTAATCGGATTAAGCTTATGCTAAGTGCGGCGCAGAGGAACTTGGGAGAAGTTACGGCAGCTAGAGCGGGTGAGCGGATTGAGGAGAAAGTAGTGAAAGTGTGATATGACAAAGGAGTTACTTTATGGGCGTTCGCCAATTATGCGGAGCAAGCGTAATAGTTTATAAGGACAATAAAGTGCTGTTACAACAACGCAAAGATAACAGATGTTGGGGTTATCTAGGCGGATATATCGAAATGGGCGAGATAGTTGAAGCGGCAGCGAAAAGAGAAATGTTTGAAGAGAGTGGATTAATTGCCGGGGCGCTGAACCTTTTCGGTGTGTTCTCAGGTCCTGAATTGCACCATACTTATCCGGGCGGGAATGAAGTACATATCATAGATATTGTCTATACTTGTTGTGAGTTTGGCGGTGTTTTGAAGGCTCAAGAGTCAGAGGTTCTTAACTTAGCGTGGTTTGATTATGACAACATACCTGAAAGTTTAAGCCGCACTATAAGACCTGCACTAATGAGATTTATAGAAGTGCAGCGGGGGTTATAAGTTTATTTTTGAGTGTATTTATGTAGGATGAGTATTCAGACACGCGCAGGTTAATTAAATAGAAAAGTATGGAGATATAATGGCTACACCACATGGGAAATTAGTACAAATCAATGATAGAAATATGCACATAAGGCAGATGGGGTTGGGGGAGAAAACCATTGTTCTGCTGCCGGGTTGGGGTGTGCCATTACCCACTGTAGAATTTGCTCCTCTTATGAGGGAGCTTTCAAAGAAATATACTGTATGCACCATTGAGTTTTTTGGCTATGGATATAGTGATGGCACAGATACTCCGCGCACAAACGAAAATTATGTGGAGGAAATACGGGAAGCCTTGACTTTAGCAGGGCTAAAGCCGCCTTATGTGCTAATGCCATATTCTTGTTCAGGCATTTACTCTGAATATTATACCGCAAAATATCCGGAGGAGATAGAAGGACTAATTTTACTTGATTGCACTCCTACTACCCAGAACTATGCACAAGTGTTAGATATTGCAAAAAACGACCTTGATGAAATGGAGTCCTTAAGTAAATCACCTGAGCTTTCAGAAGCTGAATATGAGGAAGCGATAGAAGCAGACATAGCCGAGTATACCGAGCATGGGTACACAATAGAGGAAATAAGAGAAATTGTTGAAACCATAGGCACGCTATACCATATGGACACACAAATAGCGCAGTTTGCAGCTTTACCAAAAAATATTTTGGAAGTAATGACTATGCAAATTCCAAAAGAAATTCCAATTTTAGTATTACTTTACGACTTGAGAGTACAATTAGATGATGATGAACTGGATGAACACGAAAAATATCTTAAAGGTCATATGGATAGACTGGGAGAACATGCTAAATGCATAATTATTAGGGGCAGTACCCATGCTGATATTTACTATCACCGTAATTATCGCAAAATAATTAGCAAAGAGATAGATGAGTTTTTGGGAGCAGTTTATGTACAATAAATTTTCAATAATATACGACAAATTTATAGGGATTGACTATCCCGAGTGGGTTTCGTATGTAGAATCCATATGGGCGAAATTTGGCCTTTCGCCTCATCTAGTATTAGACCTTGCTTGCGGCACCGGCAATTTTACAACCCTTCTTGCGGATAGAGGCTATGATATGATAGGCATAGACAGCTCGCCCGAGATGCTGAGCTGCGCAAAGGACAAGGCTCAACACAAGGATATTCTTTTTATTTTGCAAGATATGCGTGAGTTTGAGCTATACGGTACGGTGGATGCGTGCATTTGCATGGTAGATTCTATTAATTATATCCTTGAAGAGGACGAGCTTTCGGCAGTGTTTAATCTGGTTCACAATTATTTAAACCCCGGCGGGTTATTTATTTTTGATATAAATACTATTCATAAATTTAAGCATGTGCTTGGGGAAAATAGTTTTTGTGATATAAATGATGACGATGCCATAATTTGGGAGAATTACTATGATGATGAGTCGGGGATAAATGAGTATTTTGTTAATATTTTTACCTCAAGAAGCGATGGGCTATATGAGCGGCATGAAGAGATTCATAATCAGCGAGCATATGAAGCGGATGATATCTGCAGGATAATTAAAAATGCTGGGTTTGAGCTTTTAGGGGCTTATGATCCGCTTAGCTTTGATACGCCAAAAGAGCAGAGTGAGAAGATTTTTTTTGTTGTGCGGAAACTTTAGTTAAAGCCAATACTTTTTTTAAATATTGCAATTTTCTTATTCTAGCTCGGTTTATGCGAGGCTGTGTAGCTAAATCGTTTTAAAACAGGCCAAAGCGAGACAGAAAAGCTCCGGTTTCTGGGCATCCAAAATTTAGCGCAAGGGTGATTTTGAACCGAAATTGCTATTCCGGAATTGCTTTGGGGCAATCTAAAGTAGATTTAGCATGGAGCAAAAGCCGGGCTACCATTAAAAATTGCTAAAACTACCCTAAAATGCGTCCTGATCGCTATTTTAGGGTACGCTTAATTTATTGGCCTTAATCTAGAATTTAGTATATATAGGTTATATTTTATGATTTTGGGATAAACTATCTAGGAGGTCTACAATGGACTTTGTACTTCGTGTAACAGCGGCGGATGGTATGATACGTGGTTTTTTTGCGGATACATTAAATACTGCCGAAGCCGCACGTAAAAATTATAATACAACCCCTGTGGTAACTGCTGCTGTTGGGCGGCTGTTAAGTGGAACAGTGATGATGGGGCTTATGTTAAAAAATGATAAGGACATGCTGACCGTGTCATTCAAAGGCGATGGACCCATTAAAGGCATTATCGCCAGTGCTGATAGCAAGGGCAGTGTAAAGGGTTATGCGTATGAGCCGCATGTTATTTTGCCGCTTAAGAAAAATGGTAAGCTTGACGTTGGCGGTGCAATTGGCAGCGGTCATATCCATGTAGTGAAAGATATGGGGCTTAAAGAGCCGTTCTCAAGCACTCTGCCTCTTATTACCGGTGAGATAGCGGAGGACTTTACAAGATACTTTGCGGTAAGTGAGCAAACGCCGTCGGTAGTGTCTTTGGGAGTTCTTGTTGCACGAGATTTAAGTGTGCAGCGTTCAGGCGGGTTTGTAGTGCAATTAATGCCCGGCGCGCCTGACGATATTATCTCAAAGCTTGAGAAAAATTTGAGTACTCTTGATTCAATTACAAATATGATGGAGTCCGGCATGACCCCCGAAGATATTATGAATACTGTGCTAAAAGACTTAAGTCCGAAGATTCATGAAAAGATTGATGTAGGTTTTTTCTGCGGCTGCGGAGAAGTGAAGGTTAAGCATGCAATTAGTCTGATGGAACCTGAGGAGATAGAAGATATTTTAAAGACTGAGGGTAAAATTACTGTTAATTGTCATTTCTGTAATAAAAATTATGATTTTGATGATACTTCTTTGCTGGAGCCGAAAACACCCTAGGGTATGCAGCAATTGGATTTCAAAAATTCTATTGTTGATATGCTCTACTAAAAGGACAACAATGTGACAAAATATTAATAGACAATGTAAATTTAAACATGTACCGACATATGATAGATTTAATAACTGAAACAAACGAGGTGGCGCATGAGACTTACAATCTCAACAGGGAACTATATGAATGAGCTTATGGACTGGATAAAACACAATGACTACAGCCATTGTGTTGAAAACTTTGAGGCCATAGATGACAATTGCTTTGTGACCTTAGACAGGCCTAAAAACTTTGCAGACAATATAGTGTGCCTTTTTGAGACGATTATGCTTGAGCAAAATCAGGCGGCAAAGGCTCACGAGCGGCTTCGTGAAATTTTGTCAAACGTGGTATTTGAACCGGGCAAAAAGGAAATCACGCGTCTTGTAGATAAATATATTTCAGAATGTGAGCATATCAATTTGGAGGGGTTTGTAACGTTTCGATTGGGTATGTATACGCATAAGATAGATCTTGTGCTATATGCAGCGATCAAGAATGCCCTAACTTCGACCTAATACTTGACAAAGAGGTTTGCATTAGATATACTATTGAAAACATCTAAATGCGTTGATGGGGACAGTAAGCATTTGTGGAATCCTATATCTAAATCACTTTAAAACGAAGCAAAGCGAATCAAAAAAGCTCCGGTTTCTGGGCAATACAAAATTTAGCGCAGGGATGATTTTGAACCGAAATTGCTTTGGGAATATTTTAAAGTAGATTTAGCACAGAGAATGGCGTCAAGGCTGAAAGCGCCTGGTGAAGCGAATTGTCCGAATACCACCCCTGAGTGGCTTTAATAGAGCCCGTTGACTACGTTATAGTCGTGTTGTGCTGTATATATGGCATGACCCTAGAGCTAGTAAATTAGGGTGGAACCGCGGGAGATTTCTCGCCCCTTTTTCCGTAAGGAAGAAGGGGATTTTTTTATGGTTTGTAACTTGAAATAAAATAGTTTAAAGGAGGAAAAAACTATGTACGAAATCAAACTGAAAAACGGAGACGTAAAGAAAATGGACAAAGAAGTCACTGTTCATGGTTTGGCGTGTGAGCTGGGTGCATCCTTAGGCCGTGCAGCTCTTGGTGCGGATGTAGACGGTGAAGTTCTCGATTTGCGTGATGTGTTAAATAAAGATACTGAGGTAAGCATATTAACCTTTGAAGATGATGCTGGAAGACGTGTATTTAGACATACGGCAGGCCATATACTGGCCCAGGCGGTGAAAAGACTTTTTCCAGATGCTAAGCTTGCTATTGGCCCTGCTACTGCGGACGGGTTCTATTACGACTTTGACAGAGACACGCCATTCACTCCTGATGATCTTCTTGTAATCGAGGAAGAAATGAAGAAAATTGTCAGAGAAGATTTGAAGCTGGAGCGCTTTACACTACCTAGGAACGAGGCAATAGAGCTTTTCAAGTCAACTGACGAGCCTTATAAAGTTGAGCTTATTGAAGACTTGCCGGAAGATGCGGTGATTTCATTTTACAAACAGGGCGAGTTTGTGGATCTTTGTGCAGGGGCGCATGTCTTTAGCACAAAGGATGTCAGGGCCCTAAAGCTTACAAGTATCGCCGGCGCATATTGGCGTGGTGATGAAAAGCGAAAGATGCTGACACGCATCTATGGTACAGCTTTTCCAAAACCGTCTGAACTTGAAAGCTATCTCACGAGAATGGAAGAAGCTAAAAAACGTGACCACCGTAAACTTGGCAAGGAGCTTAAACTATTTATGCTCTCGGACGAGGGGCCGGGTTTCCCATTCTTCTTGCCTGATGGAATGGTGATTTATAATGAGCTTCTAGATTTCTGGCGTGAGGAGCATAAAAAAGCAGGTTATCTAGAGATTCGTACTCCGTTTATGCTTGATAAGAGGCTTTGGGAGCGTTCAGGTCACCTCGACCATTATGCTGAGAATATGTACACATCGGAAGTTGATGAGCGAGAGTTTGCGATAAAGCCAATGAACTGCCCGGGCGGCATGATGGTTTACGAATCAGAGCCGCGTTCTTACAAGGATTTGCCGCTTAGAATGGGTGAGCTTGGGCTTGTGCATCGCCATGAACGTTCGGGCGCTTTGCATGGTCTTATGCGTGTGCGCTGCTTTACTCAGGACGATGCACATATTTTTATGACGAGGGACCAAATTAAGGACGAAATCATAAAAACTATCCGACTAATCGGTAATATATACTCAGTTTTTGGGCTGTCGTATAAAGTAGAGCTATCAACTAGGCCGGAAAAAGCTATGGGGGCCTTAGAGGATTGGGAACATGCTACAAATGCACTAAGAGAAGCATTGGATGAATTAGATGAGAAATTCGTTATAAACGAAGGCGACGGTGCGTTCTACGGGCCTAAAATAGACTTTCACATAGAGGACTCTATCGGCAGAACTTGGCAGTGCGGAACTATTCAGCTTGACTTTCAAATGCCTGAAAAGTTTGATCTTGAATATGTGGGATCGGATGGCGCAAAACACCGCCCTGTCACAATCCACAGGGTAGCACTCGGAAGCATTGAACGTTTCATAGGCGTTTTAATTGAGCATTTTGCGGGGTCGTTCCCTGTTTGGATGTGCCCGACACAAGCGATAGTATTGCCAATTTCTGATAAGTTCTTAGACTATGCCGAAAAAATAAACGAACAGCTTGAAGCAAATGGCATAAGAAGTGAAGTTGATACAAGAGCTGAAAAAATCGGCTATAAAATTCGAGAGGCTAGAAACCGTAGGATACCATATCTTCTCGTTGTTGGTGAGCGTGAAGAGGCAGAGGGGACAGTGTCTCTAAGAAGTAGGCAAGGAGATGAGGGCGCAGTCTCTACCCAAGATTTCCTTGAGAGAATTATGAGGGAAATTAGAGAAAAGTCGTTGGATGTGAATGCTGAGCAGTAGTTATTGTCAACCAACTTTAAATCAGTCTAATGAAACTCAGCCTACACAAGCGCGCATGAAACATGCACACTTGTGTAAGCTGAGCGAGGCTTGTCATTTTAGGGTTACTCTTCGTCAATGCTTTCGTACTTTTCAATTTGCGAAAATGCTATTGTTTTGCCTTCCAGACACTCGTTGGCGCAGCAGGCGATTCAGTAAACGCAAAAAAAATGCGACCAGGCTTTTCGGTGCGGCCTAACTTACTTGCCTAGTGCTCTTTGTGCAAATCGATATATGTATGAATGCTTATCCAGGCTTTTGCTTTCAGCGGAACCGGTGTTCGCACCGATGGTATCTTCCGGTCACTATCGGAACTTCCTCAATTAACGAAAAAATGTCTGCGTTTTCTTTGGTCACTATTAAAGTTGTTTGGCTATAGAGAAATATGGGACAGGGCGGAGATGTTAATCCGTCCTGTTTCGCTACGTGCAGCAATTATACGCCATTAGGAGGCAGTAAAAAATGCTAGATAATTTTCTGTTCAGTTTGAACGTTGTGGTTCCTGTGTTTGTAGTTATGTTTTTGGGATATGTTCTGAAAAAGCGGGAAGTTATAACGTCAGGATTTTTGGCGAGTGGCAATAAAATTGTGTATTACATAGGGCTTCCGGCATTGTTATTTAGGGGTGTTTACTCAACCGAAATTGGTGCATTTATGGATGTGAGGTTTATTACATTTACGGTTGGCGCAGCTATAGCGGCCTTCTTCATTATCTGGGGCGTGTCTGCTATTTTCTTTAAAGAGAAGGCTGTGCTTGCTTCCTTTTCGCAAGGTGCATACAGGGGTAGCTTTGCACTGCTTGGAACGCCGCTGATAATCAATCTTGCAGGTGATGCAGGGATGGCTCGTGCTGCGCTAGTTATGGTTTTTGTTATACCTTTTTTTAATGTATTTTCAATATTAGCACTTGCACCATGCACCGGGGAAAAGGTTAAAATATTAAAGATAATCTGGGCGGTTGCGAAAAACCCTTCTAATATAATGATTGTTATTGGTATTGTATTAGCGGTGCTTGGCATTCCCCTGCCCATAATGGTGGAAGGCGCAATCAACACCACAGCTAACCTAGCCACACCGCTTGCGCTTTTGTGCCTTGGCGGCGGCATGACATTCCAAGGCTTTGATACAAAGTTCAAATATGCAATGATTGGAAGTGTTATAAAGGTAGCTATTATGCCTATTATTGTTATCTCGATTGCAATGGCTTTTGGGTTTAGGGATTACGATCTTGCGGTTATTGCGATGCTGTTTGGCGTACCGTCTGCGGTTGTTGGATATGCAATGGCGGCACAAATGGGTGGAGATACTTATATTGCGGGGACAATTGTTGTGTTTTCTACAATAATGTCGGCTTTTACACTTACAGTATATATTTATGTACTTAGGGTTATAGGAATGTTAGCGATAGGATAGTCAAATAGCGAAACACTGCACAATGAAAAGCCCGGATAGATGCAACAACGAGAAGAAGCATATCCAGCAATACAATCGGGCGCTGAGCGCTTATATTCAAAAACGCTATCGTTGGAAATCGATAGCGTTTTTTTGTGCATGACTGAAATATATATATTGCTTTTTCTATAGTTTTAAGCGCGCGGCGAGCTCGCCATCAACTACCTGTCCAGTTTCAACAAATCCAAACGATTCATACAACTTCTTTGCTACTACATTTTCCGGGTCGTAAGATGTATAGCAATAGTCCGCTTTGCCATTAGGCATTTGCTTTATCTCGTCAAAAATCTGTGCTAGTGCTTGCTTGCCATAGCCTTTACCTTGGTAGTTTTTGTCAACCATAAACCGCCAAAGATAATAGCAGTCCTCACCGTATGTATCTTCAACCTCGTATTTCATAAACTCATACATGATAAAGCCTACCATTACACCGTCTGCGTAAATAGCATAGGGCGTTGCGCACCCACCTCTTTTGTTGAGTGCATAAGCTTGGCCTAGGCTAGTGGCATTATGTGCCACAAAGTTTCTTTGCTCTGGCGCTACTTCAAGTTCAATACACTCTTTCATGTTGTCATCTGAAATTGCAATTTTTCTAAGTTCAATCATAATAAATTGCCCTCCATGCTTTTTGTGCACCGTGGCACCCCTAATTACGCCTGAGCTATGCCAATAGAGATTCCTGTTATAATATAAACTATCAACATGCACAATTCAGTCGAGTTTATAAAAATCACGAAGAAATATGAAGCAACGTACCTACAGTCAAAAGAGCAAGCCCGGCAATGCTTTGCTTTGAAAAGCGCTCTCCCAAAAATAGCCGTGCAAATCCCATCGTCAGCACAATGCTTAGCTTGTCAATGGGCACAACATGGCTGGCGTTCCCAAGCTGCAGGGCGTGATAGAAAAAGAGCCAGCTTGTTCCTGTGGCGACACCAGATAATATTAGGAATATCCAGCTTTTAGAATCGACAGTTCTTATCTTTTTATGGCTGCCAACCTTAAATACCATTATCCAACTCAAAGGTATAACAACCATTGTTCTTATTGCTGTCCAGAGGTTGGCGTCCATGTCAGCAACGCCTATTCTACCGAAAATAGCTACAAGGCTTGCAAAAACTGCTGCGAGTACAGCGAATAATAGCCAGCTTCTATTAGGTTTTTCTTCTGTATCGTCTTTTTTATCATTTTTCTTTAATTCTAACATCAGCCATGTGCCTATGCCCATAAGTGCCATGCCAAGTATAGTAATCCATCCCATAGGCTCACTCAAAAATATAAACGCCAAAATCATAGTTAAAATGGTGCTGCTATTTTTTAATGGTGCTACTTTATTCACGCTTCCTAGCTGTAGCGCACGAAAAAGGCACAGCCATGAGCCTCCGGTAGCAAGCCCCGAAAGTATCAGAAATACCCATGTCCTGCCCTGTATGTACCCAATCCCACCTTGAGAACCGACAATAAAGACCAAAATCCAAGCAAATACAAGAACTACCATAGTCCGTATAGCCGTGGCTAGATGAGATTCAACGTTTTTAATACCTATTTTTGCTAAGATCGTTGTGAGTGCTGCAAATGCGGCTGCACCTACGGCGTACAAAAGCCATACTTCCATGTTTTCCAAACCTCCTTCAATGGGTAAAGTTTTCATAAGACAATCTTCTTCGTTGCAATTTTATCACAAAAGACACTATCGTGCTCTACAAATAAGATAGTCGGTTCATATTCCAGCAAAAGCTCTTCAATTTGCATACGAGAGAGGACGTCGATAAAGTTAAGGGGCTCATCCCATATAAGCAGATGGGACATTTCGCACAGGCTCTTTGCTATAAGAGTCTTTTTCTTTTGCCCGCTGCTAAAGTCTCGCATATTTTTGTCAAATTGAGTCCTTGAAAAATCCATTTTACGAAGAATGGCTTTGAATAAACTCTCGTCAATATTGTTATCTAAGGCATAGTCTGTTAAAGAGCCGTGGAGAAATGAAGTATCCTGCGGCACATATGAAACTTGAAGCCCGCTTGCAATCGTGAGACTGCCTGTATATGAAACATCTTTTCCTAGAACCGGAAAGGAGTCCGGCGCCGTAGGTAACACTTTTGAGCATATTAGCTTTAGAATGCTGGATTTGCCGGAGCCATTTTTGCCGTAAAGGGCAATGCGTTCGCCTTGTTCGATGTCAAAGCTGATATTTTTGCAGGCCGTCGTTTCCCTTAGAACCGGAAAGAAGTCCGGTGCCGAAGGCGGTTTCGCTGAAGGCAAAACTTCTGAGTAGGAAATGCTGACATCCTCCAAAGAAAGATATCCGGGCTTATGAAAGCTGTGCTGCGCTATTTTCAGAGAATTGGAACGCTCTATGTTTTTCAACAGCTTTGACTTTTCGTCTAAAGACGCTTGCTGGCGGCGTTCAAGGTTCTTTCGCCGCTTTTGCATACGTCGTGATTTTTCACCTATATAAGCTCTGCTGTCTATGGACTTTTCTACACCTGCGCTACCTTTCCCAATTTTGGTGGACTCGACCTTATTAGCCCATTCACCGCTTTGACTGGCAGCCTTTTTAAGCCTCTTTATATCTTTTATTAACTTTTCATTCTCAGAGAGCTCGTAATTGTCCTGCCGCTCTTTGTTAGCAATCCAAGATGAAAAGTTACCTCGCTGAATTTCAATATTTGCCCGATTTATTGAGAGTATATGGTCTACGCATCCGTCTAAAAAGGATCTGTCATGCGAAACCAAAATAAAGCTTGATTTTGCGTTCAGATAGCGGCTGACAAGCTCACGCCCGGATGTATCAAGGTGGTTGGTTGGCTCGTCAATTAATAAAAAATTATTGTCATTCAAGAAAAGGCTTGCAAGCATTATTTTTGTCTGCTCCCCATTTGATAGAGTGCTAAATGTACGGGACAGCACATCTTCAGAAACCTCAAGGAGCGATAATTCTCGCATTAGCTCCCAGTCTTGATACGAGGAGCATATAGCGTTAATAACATCTTTCGTTAGTCTACCTCTGTCCTTCACGTCATGCGGAAAATAATTAAATGCGACACTTGCTGATATCTTTCCGCTGTATTCGTACTGCCCCATCAGAAGGTTCAGGAACGTTGTTTTTCCTCTTCCATTTCTACCTGTGAAGCCTAATTTCCAGTCAGTGTCGATCTGGAAGCTAACATTTTCAAAGATATTATCATAACTGCCATCATAGCCAAATGTTAAATTAGATATATTTATTAAAGACATAGTTTTGTCCTCCTAAATGAGCTCCAAAAATTTATAAGCCGCAAAAAGGTCAATTCATTAGCGGCTCATAGACATAAGAAAGTCAGGGCCCGAAAGGGCAGGACAAATTTATACCTTAGTGAGTTGAAAGAATTGGCACTTTCTTGCGTAGGCACAACAAAACAAACGAGCAGCAGCTCGGTCTACTTTATCGTGCAAAAACTAGCAAGAAATATTGCGCATTCTTTCAGCTCCAATCTTTTTTTATGTGGTTATCGTAACATGGAGGGGGAGTGGTGTCAAGAGGCGGCAGTTGTGCTGCCGAAACCAGGATTTCGGCGATGCACTTGTGGTAAATTCACAAAGTTTCTTTGAAACTTTGTGAATTCTTACGATTTGCCGGAAGTTAATCCCGGCAAATAATAATATTTGGGAATACATCTTGCCTTATCGTGCGCACAATATAATTATTGTGCGCACGATAAGGAGGTGTGTGTATGGCGCAAAAAAAGATAGGCAGGCCGCCATCTGATGATTCCATGAAGGACAGAATTTTCATACGAGTAGATGACAAAACAAAAGCAAAGCTACAGGAGTGCACTGATACTCTAGAAACTACTCGTTCAGATGTAGTCCGAAAAGGCATTGACATGGTGCATAAGAGCCTAAAAAAATAAAGGAAGCGGCACCCTCGCAAAAGAAAACGCCACTTCCTCACAGCAGAATACCCAAAAGGGCATTCCACATGAAATATTTTAACATGATGGATACTTGCCTTTCAAGGTGTTTTGCAGAATTCTTTATATTCTTAGAAATATTCTTGAAAGGGGCATTACTATGCATACAATGCTAATGAATCTATTCACCGGAAATCTTAACCTTGCCGAACGTCCCCCAACAAATTTTCCTTTGAGAAAGTATCACTCTAAGGAATACGGCAAGCTAAGAAAACAGCCTGAAGGCTTACTTAGTGAGGAGGGGCAAGAAGCATTGACCGAACTGTTGGATACACATAGTGGTGATAATATCTACACAGACATAGAGGCATTTATAACAGGCTTTCGGTTGGCTACAATGCTGATGGTAGAGGTTTTTCATGATAAGGATGATTTGCTAGATAATAAAGAGCAGTACCTTCGCCATATGCTACATCGACCATTTAGGGGTACTCCTTCACCTTCATTTTGTAACGATGATTAGTATCATGAAGGTCTAGTGGCAACATGAGGAGCGTGGTTGCTTACTAACTCGAAAGCCCGAGTAGGGGCGGTCCGTTCTCGGTTGCCCCTACGAAACAAAGTAAGTACATGATTAAACTGACTATCCCCTACAACCTCATAATCTTCCTAGCAACAGCCATCGCAGGCTTAAAATAAAACTTCTCAAGCTCTTTGGCCGCTTTTTCCAGCTCATCGCCTATCATGATTTCTTGTGGGCAATGTTTTTCACACTTCCTGCACTTATTACACTGAGAAGCAAACTGAGGCTTTTCCTTGAACGCAGTTTGCATTGCGTATTTAGCAGTAGCAGCCAATTTAGGCGATATCGCAGTATCGTTATAACAAGACAGGCACGTGGGAATGTCTACACCCTGCGGGCAAGGCATACAATAATTGCAGCCGGTACAGGGAACCTTTATGGTGGACTTTAGAGTGGTTCTGACATTGTTTATGACCTCGTGTTCAGCCTCAGTGAAGGCTGATGCATCCGAGTCTTGCGCTACTGAAATATTCTCATCAAGCATCTCTATACTGCTCATCCCGGATAACACGCATGTAACTTCCGGATGGTTCCATATCCAGCGGAGCCCCCATTCAGAAGGGCTTCTCTTAATAGGAGCCTTCTGAAAAACTTTTAAGGCATCTTTTGGCAGTTGGTTTGAAAGAATGCCACCTTTAAGAGGTCCCATTATCATAACGGGCATACCTTTTGAAGCTGCATATAAGAGGCCGTGTTTACCGGCTTGATTGTTTTCGTCCAGATAATTGTAATAAATCATGCAAAATTCCCACGTATATGCATCGCAGATTTTAACAAACTCATCCCGCCCGCCGTGGTAAGAAAAGCCAATGTTCTTAATTTTACCTCCACGCTTTTTTTCTTGGATCCACTCTAATATACCAATCCCTACAAGTCGCTCCCATACTTTGATATCCGTAATCATATGAATAAAATAATAGTCGATATAGTCGGTTTTGAGTCTTGCAAGCTGCTTTGTAAAATATTTTTCTAAATCCTCATGCTTTTTAATGAGAAAGGGTGGGATTTTCGTGGCTATTTTAACAGCGCCCCTTTTGTTGTTACGGTGGAGTATTGTTCCTAATGTTTGCTCTGAGTTTCCGTAGATATAGGCGGTGTCGAAATAATTAATCCCTTTCTCGATAGCGCGCAAGATGATACGTTCGCTTTCCCTCTCGTTCTTGGGGAAGCGCATGCAGCCAAGCCCAAGTATTGAAATATTATCACCGTTCACTTTGTTTGTCCTATATTTCATGTTTGTAATTCACCTCATTCTCTATTATAATGATAGCATATACCTAAATCACTTTAAAACGGATCAAAGCGAAGCAGAAAAGTTCCGGCTTCTGGGAATTTTCTGATGAAGCTTTGGGACTATTTTAAAGTAGATTTAGTCTAGTGACATTTTAACATATTTTAATGATGGGAAGTGCAATATTTGAAAATTGTACTGGGAATAGACATTGGTAGCACATCAACAAAGATCGTAGGGATTAACGAAAACGCAGATATTATAGCGTCGATGAAAGCGAGAACTGGAGATCGGCTAATTTCAATGTACGGAACAATGGGCAAGCTTATTCACGAACAGGGACTAAAGCTTAACGGCGTCGAGAAAATTGCTTTGACGGGCGCAGGTGCTTCGTGGATAGACAATGACAGTATTTATGGGATAGATGTAGTGAAAGTGCTAGAGACTGCTGCAATAGGCAAAGGTGCGCTTGCGCTTTCTAAGATCCCTTATGCGCTTATCATGAATATAGGCACAGGCACTGTTTTTGTTTATGCGGATGAACTAGGGGCAACACATGTGGGCGGCAGCGGACTTGGGGGAGCGACACTTGTAGGTCTCTCCTCGAAAATGTTAGGCGAAACTAATGTGAAAAAAATCTCAGCATTAGGTGAAAGAGGCGACTTGAAAAAGATTGACCTTATGATGGAGGATGTCTATAATATGTCCTTCTCATTTATGCCGCCGGACGCGTCTGCCGCAAATTTCGGCAAGCTTTCCTCCGATGCCTCAGATGCGGATAATGCGCTTGGACTTTTATCTATGATTTATCAAGTCTTAGGGACTATGGCGGCATTTGCGGGGTTTGGGCGGAAGTGTAATACTATTGTAGTTACGGGAGCTCTTGCAGAGACCCCACAGGCAAAGCACATTCTTCCCCTCGTTGGGGGATTATACGACATTAATTTTGTGTTTTGTGAAAATGCGATATACGCTACGGCGTACGGAGCGGCACTTGAAGTTAGGAGGCATGTTTGATGAAAATTATATGCATAGGTCATAGCGGATTTTTGATTCAATTGGGTGAGTACAATTTGATTTTCGACTACTACACGGATGAAAAGAACATAATTACTCCCGAAATATTTGAGGGTAAGAAAACTTGCGTTTTTGTATCACACAATCATCATGACCATTATAATAGGAAAATATTTAACTGGTCGGGGCATGGTGAGATTGTATATATTATAGAGAAAGATTGTAAGGCGGATGTGCCGGTTTTAAGAATAAGCGAGGGTGAAGAACTAAGCGTATTTAATGGTGACATCTGCGTATCTGCATATGGCTCGACAGATGAGGGTGTGTCGTTTTTAGTGCGTGTGGGTGAGGCTTGCATATTCCACGCCGGGGATCTAAACGATTGGTATTGGGAAGATGAGTTAAGCGCTGAAGAACTTGCACAGTGGGAAGAGAATTATCTGCGCATCATTCGAACTCTAACTGGGACAAAGATAGATGTAGCTTTCATGCCGGAAGACCCACGGCTAGGTGTGCATGCACGGAGAGGCATTGATCATTTTGAAAGAATTGTAAAGCCTGATAGGATAATACCTATGCACTTTCCGGGGAATGGGGGAATCACATATTAAGGGGATTACTTCTATGAGAAAAATACGACTCTTGGCTTTGTGTTTCTTATTGTCAGCGTTTTTAGGGGCTTGTGGGGTTGGCGGTTCAGATGCGGAGGAATATGAGAGCTATATAATAGAAGAAATAGCCTGCCTATCCGACTATGAGTTTGATACGGATGAAGATGAATGCACACCGGAATACGTGTACTTCTTGAAAGACCTTGACTACATGCTCTATGCCTTAGAAAACAACTTTGCTCTCTTTGATGTGGCCTATTGGGCGCGTGACGCGGATATAGCGGCCATTATAGAAAATGTGAGGGTAGATGTACTTAGCAATCCCGAGATGGAGGCAGATGATTTTTTAACAAGTATGGTGTATAACTTTAGTCCTTTAAGGGGAGTTGCTCATTTTATGATTGAGCTGCCGAATTCCCACACCATAGTTATTAATAATACAGATGTGCCGGCGAGTATGATGCTCACTGAAAATACCTTGGCAAGGTGGCATTATCCCCACGTGATGAATTTTTATCGGTCACGCCTAAGGCTCGGTAATTGGTCAGGAGAAAGGCCTATGAGGATTGAAGGCAGCGCTAGGAGGCTGGCTCGGCTAGACAGATTTATTCTGTTCGGCAAATATGATGAAGTTGATGAAATAAACTATGCACTTACTCAGGGCAATTATGATGAGGCGGTGCGCAAGATAATGAATCTTGGAAGGAATATTGACCTAAGACCTAATGTAACGGCCGAGATATTGAAAGAAGATAGAATTGCCTACGTATCTATAGATAGTTTTCAATTCAGGAACGATCCATCATCCGATGAATGGTATTCAGATAAGGAGAAAATCCACAGCTTTTTTGAGGGAATCAGGGATTATGAGCATCTCATAATAGACATCAGGAGAAATGAGGGGGGAATTCCTCGGTTTTTTGAGGATGTAATTTTACGGCCAATAATTGATGAGGCAGTGCAAGTAGCAGGGCTTGCTTTTGCAACACGCGGATATTACTCGCTAGAAACACTAGACAGTGTCACTGAGGGAACATCGTTTATCCCATGCACAATCGGAGCATTTATTGGCCCTGCAGACAATCGCTTGCGGTCAATTTCTGCCATGTTAGAAGAGTTCTATCTTCCTGAACTTAATATGTATGACATGGAGCGTATGGATTACGGCTTTCCTATACATATGGAGAGGCTATATCCTAAGCGGCTTGAGAGATTTGATTTTCAGAGTGCGTTTGGTGGAAATATATGGCTGTTGACTAGTGATGTAACAGGTTCTGCTGCTCAGATTAATGCATGGCTTTCAAAGGAGTCGGATTTTGCTACTCATGTGGGAGAAACAACGGGCGGTAATTTTGGTGGGCCTCGCACGGCGGTGGCTTTGCCAAATAGCGGCATGATTTTTAGAATGGATGTGCTATACGTAACGGATGAACACGGGCGGCCTCTTGAGGCCGGCACAGTACCACACCACTTTAACCGTGAGGGAATGGATGCACTTGAGACTACGCTAGAGTTGATTGCTGAGGGTATTTATTAAACAAACCATATATAAAGGAGATGAACGGACATGAAATTTTCGCTTACACACACCAATATCAATGTCGCTAACTTGGAGAAGTCACTTGCGTTCTACAAAAAAGCACTGGGGCTTGAAGAGAGTCGACGCATAGCACCGGAGGACGGCAGCTTCATTATTGTGTATCTATCGGACGGGACGGAAGGCGGGCATTTGCTTGAGCTTACATGGCTTCGTGACAAGGAAGGTCCATACAATCTTGGCGATAACGAAATTCACATAGCTTTCAAAGTAGAGGATTTTGATGCGGCACATGCACTCCATAAAGAAATGGGCTGCATATGCTACGAGAATGAGAAAATGGGCATATATTTTATAAATGATCCTGATGGGTATTGGCTTGAGGTCCTTCCTATGAGGAGGAAGTAGGCAAGTTATGGAGTGTAAACTTTACCCCTTTGGCTCACTTGGGGGCTATAAATTCGTTACTATATTTGCTGTGCATAATAGCAAATGGATTTTCTGCAAGCATAAAGATAGAACTACATGGGAAGAGGCAGGCGGACATATCGAGGTGAATGAAGCGCCGCTGGAAGCCGCCAAGCGAGAACTATTTGAAGAAACGGGGGCTGCTCATTTTGATATCGAGCCCATTTGTGATTATTGGGTAGAGGGGGAACTTGGCGGAGTATATGGAAATGCGCATGGGCAAGTGTTCTTTGCGAATGTGCATGTTCTGGGCGAAATTCCGCACTATAGCGAAATGGAAAAGGTAGAGTTGTTTGACGATTTTCCAAAGGAGCTTACACATCCTGAATTTGTGGCTGAAGTTTTTCCGATGGTTGGTCGTATGCGTGGACTTAAATAATTAGAAAATCCCGTCATGTCTTTGGGCACGGCGGGATTTTTGACTAAGATTTTTGAAACGACATAACGTCACTTATATTACAGTCAAGTACAAAACAAATTTTTGTCAATACATTTATATCCAGCCGCTCGATATTGCCAGTATAAAATCTATCGGCTACCTCAAAACGAATTCCAGCTAACTTAGAGAGTTGATTGCGGTTTATTTGTTTAGCATCCATCACTTTATTAAATGAAAATATTACTTTTCCATAGTCTTGTGGCACAAATACTGAATTGCTCATACTTAATCACTCCTTTCATATGTAGACTATATGAATAGTTACATATTGACAATCTACACATATATAGTTACTATATAAATACAGTAAATTTTGAGAGGATGTGCATATATGAACTGCGCAAATTACTATTGTCTTCATAATAAAAGGTTTGAGTGTACTTTGGGAGAAATAAACATTGATTCAATGGGTGTGTGCGATGAATGTATTTTAGTAAAGTTTAATGTCGAAATTGTTGAGTACGCAAAGAATCTGCAGTCAAAAATGATGAAGAAAGCAACCGATAATAGCTAGATGGCATGGGTCACTGTGCACACGCCCTGGAGTGATATAGAATGGCCCCTACGGCGGGGCATTCAGGCGTGTGCACCTTTACAGCGATTTATTATTGTAGGGGCGGATTTTATATCCGCCCGCTTAATATAATGAAGCATTCCTTACTTATCACTATTCGGCTTATGCCTACTCCCCGATTGTTTCTTATTATTACGGCCCTCGCCGTCAAGGGCACTTTCGGCCAAAGTGGGCCCGCCGTTTGCTTTTTGCTTTCGTACTTCTTTAGGGTCTATTTGACTGTCTTTTGGCATGAAAATCCTCCTAAGTTTTGTTATTCTCATAACATGTGCAAGCGTCCAGGATTTTATACTGCAAAAGCATATTTATATTAAGTAAGAGAAATACCTACAATTATTTTCAATAAATGTAAAAAAACTCTTGCACACTCCCATTATGTGTGATACAATCGCCTATGTGACATTTGGATAGATGGGATAATTGTGCCCATATCCAAGTATTCGACTATGATTGTGAGGTTGCCGGATAACCGGGTAGTTCGCAGGAGTCGGTGCCACTTTAAAGCACAGTTCGGTTCATGAAGCCGAGCCTTGAAGTCACTGTTCATATGTAGGGTAGTCTATTCTAGTGAAAAACTAAGAGACACACCCGGCAAAGTGTAACAGTCTTGACTGTCGTGCGAAACTTTTGAGCCTAATCAAATAATTAGGCTAAGTACGAGAAGGAGGGACTTATTTTTATGGCAAGTCAAAAAATCAGGATTAACCTTAAGGCTTATGACCACAAGTTAGTTGACAAGTCAGTAGCTCAGATTATTGAGACAGCTAACAAAACGGGTGCGCAAATTTCAGGCCCGATACCGCTTCCGACAAAGAAAGAAGTAGTTACTATACTTCGTGCGGTGCACAAATACAAAGACAGCCGTGAGCAGTTTGAAATGAGAACTCACAAAAGGTTGATTGACATTTTGATGCCCACACCAAAGACAATCGATGCGCTTCAACGCCTTGATTTGCCTGACGGGGTGGATATTACACTCAAAATTATGTAAGTTGAAGAAGGAAGGTTTTTGTAAGCAAGCTTACAAAACCGGCTTACAAGGCTATGCCTATCTTAAAATTATGAAACAGGTTTATATAGAGGAAAGCAGCACATTGCCGCGCCGACCCCTAAGAATATAAACCTAGAATGATTGCAAGTAAATAAAAACTTGCAATCCGCTGTAGAGTTTTGGAGGTGCGAGAATGCAAAAAGCCATATTAGGCAGAAAAATTGGCATGACTCAAGTGTTTTCCGAAGACGGGCTGGTAATTCCGGTTACAGTCATAGAAGCAGGGCCATGCACAGTAGTTCAGAAAAAAACAATGGAAAATGATGGGTACGAAGCGATTCAGGTAGGTTTCCGTGAGGTTAAAGAACAGCGCGTAAACAAGCCGGAGAAAGGCCACTTTGCGAAAGCTGGTGTAGAGCTTAGAAGAGTGCTTAGAGAGTTCAGATTCGAAGATATCTCTTCTTACGAGGTTGGCTCAGAGATTAAGGCGGACATTTTCGCTGTAGGTGACAAAGTTGATGTCTCTGGCACATCTAAAGGCAAAGGCACTCAAGGTCCAATCAAAAGACACGGCCACTCAAGAGGCCCTATGACTCACGGTTCTAAATACCATAGAGGCGGAGGATCACTAGGCGCAGGTACAAGCCCTGGTAAAGTTTTTAAGGGGATGAAAATGGCCGGTAAAATGGGTAATAAAAAAGTTACGGTTCAAAACCTTGAAATAGTCCGTGCAGACGCAGATATGAACCTCTTGTTAGTAAAAGGTGCAATTCCAGGGCCTAAAGGTTCACTCGTATGCGTTAAAGAAAGTGTGAAGTAGAGAAATAGAAAGGAGGAGCAGAAATGCCAAAAGTACCTGTACTCAATACAGACGGTAAAAAAGTTGATGATATAGAACTTTCGGACGATATATTCGGTATCGAGCCAAACGCTGATGTTGTGCATATGGCAGTTGTCCAGTATTTGGCCAATCGTCGTCAAGGCACTCAGTCAACAAAAACCAGAGCAGAAGTAAGAGGCGGCGGACGTAAGCCATGGCGTCAGAAAGGCACAGGCCGTGCACGTCAAGGCTCTATAAGAAGTCCGCAGTGGAAAGGCGGCGGTGTGGTATTTGCGCCTAAGCCAAGGGACTATTCGTTCAAGTTAAACAAAAAGGTAAAACGCTTAGCACTCAAATCAGTTTTAAGCCAAAAAGTGCTTGAGGAGAAGTTTGTAGTGCTTGATACGCTTTCATTCCCTGAAATTAAGACCAAGCAAATGGTTAAGGTGATGGATAATCTGAAGCTTACAAAAGCTCTCGTAGTTATGGAAGGTGAGTCTAGAAACGTAGTTTTATCTACGAGAAACTTAGCCGGAATAAAGACTGCCGGGGTAAGTACGATAAACGTATACGATATTTTGAAGTTTGACGCTTTCGTAGTAACGAAAGAAGCAGTAGAAAAAATGCAGGAGGTGTACGCTTAATGGCTAATGTTCAGTATTACGACGTTATTTTAAAGCCGGTGGTTACGGAAAAAACCATGAGCGATATGGCAGATAAAAAATACACCTTCTTTGTTCATACAGAAGCAAACAAAACGATGGTGAAAGAAGCTGTCGAGAAAATGTTCGAAGGTGTTAAGGTTGAGTACGTTAACACTATGAATGTAAAGGGCAAGTTCAAAAGACGTGGTCAAACGGCGGGATATACCGCTGCTAGAAAAAAGGCTATTGTTCAATTGAAAGAAGACTCTAAAGAAATCGAGTTATTCCAAGGAATGTAATTTGCGGGAGCGCGAGCAACCGAAAGAGCCTATCTAATCTTGCTTATGAAGAATTTTCGAGGAAATTTTTCCTTATAAAAAGAAGTGCCGACAGTGACCGATAGATATCGGCGGTGCGTCAGTGCCGTTTTTGCCTAAGGCAAATCGTGAGACGCATAAGCAAAGAGCAATCTTCGCTTCGCTCCAGCGGCGTAGGAGGCACTGACGAAATAGAAGGGGAAATTAACTGAAAAGGCAGCATAATGAAGATATTAGAGAGGGTCTTATAGAAAGGAGTGTCCTTAAATGGGCGTTAAACGATACAAACCCTATACCCCGTCCCGCAGGCATATGACATCGTCAGACTTTTCAGAGATTACAAAAAGCGAGCCAGAAAAAAGCCTCGTTGTACATCTGAAAAAGCATAGCGGACGCAATAATCAGGGTAAAATTACCGTTCGTCATCGTGGCGGCGGTGCTAAGATAAAATACAGAGTAATCGACTTTAAAAGAAACAAAGATGGCATAAATGCTAAAGTTGTAGGTGTCGAATATGATCCAAACAGAACTGCAAATATAGCACTTTTATCTTACGCAGACGGTGAGAAGCGCTACATCTTAGCTCCACACGGACTTAAGGTTGGCGATGTTCTAATGAATGGACCGGATGCAGAGATTAAAGTAGGCAACTCTCTTCCAATGAAAAATATTCCACTCGGTACTCAAATTCACAATATTGAGATGAAGCCTGGCGCTGGCGGACAGCTTGTACGAAGTGCAGGAAATACTGCCCAGCTAATGGCTAAAGAGGGCAAGTATGCAACGGTTAGATTGCCAAGCGGCGAGATGAGGCTTTTACCTATCGACTGCCGTGCGACAGTTGGCCAAGTAGGAAATATTGACCATGAGCTTATAACTATAGGTAAAGCAGGTAGAAAGCGTCATATGGGCTTTAGGCCGACTGTACGTGGTTCTGTTATGAACCCGAATGATCACCCGCATGGTGGTGGTGAAGGTAGAGCGCCAATCGGTCGTCCTGCTCCTTCAACACCTTGGGGCAAGCCGGCACTTGGCTATAAGACTAGAAATAAGAAGAAAGCTTCACAAAAAATGATTGTACGTCCACGTAATAAGAAATAGGAGAAGGAGGACCGTAGATGAGTAGATCACTTAAAAAAGGCCCGTTCGCTGACGAGCATTTGCTCAAAAAAGTAAGAGCGCAAAACGACGCAGGATCGAAGGAAGTTATCAAAACTTGGTCGCGCCGCTCCACGATATTTCCGGACATGATAGGGCACACGATAGCTGTTCATGACGGAAGAAAGCATGTTCCGGTTTATATAACTGAGGATATGGTAGGTCATAAATTGGGCGAGTTCGCACTTACCAGAAACTATAGAGGCCACGGTAAGGATGCGGACAAGAAAAGCCGTTCGAGATAATCTGCGCGGTGAGCAAAAGGAGGGCAAAAAATGGCAAAAGGTCATAGAAGCCAGCTAAAGAGGGAAAGAAACGAGCAAAAAGACTTGCGCCCTAAAGCGCACGCCAAGTTTGTCAGAGTTTCATCAACTAAAGCTAAAATAGTGCTTGACCAAATAAAAGGTAAAAATGTCGAAGCAGCCATGGGTATTTTACTCTATTCGCCAAGATATGCATCAGACGTTATACTCAAGGTGCTTAAATCAGCGATGGCCAATGCAGAGAATAATTTAGGCATGAACCCGGAGCAATTATTCGTAGAAGAGGCTGTGGCCAATCAAGGGCCGACACTCAAAAGAATTAAGCCTGAGTCTAAGGGTAGGGCTTACAGAATTTTAAAGAAAACCAGCCACATTACAATCGTGCTTAATGAGAAATAAGGAGGGAAAAGATGGGCCAAAAAGTTAATCCCCATGGGCTTAGGGTCGGTATTGTGAAAGACTGGGATTCGGTTTGGTACGCGGAAAAAGACTTTTCCAAGTTCTTGGTTGAAGATCATACGCTCAGGAAATATATTAAGAACAAACTCTTTCAAGCAGGCGTTTCCAGGATAGTAATTCAGAGAACCACTGAAAGAGTTAGAATAACGATTCATGCTGCTAAACCGGGTATCATAATCGGCAGAAACGGCCAGGCGATTCAAGATCTTCAAGCGAATTTGCAAAAAATGTCTGATCAAAAAGTGCTGATTAACATCGAAGAGATTAAAAGGCCAGAGCTTGATGCGCAGCTTGTAGCTGAGGATATTGCAAAGCAGCTTGAGAGCCGAGTGACATTCAGACGTGCTATGCGTCAATCCATGTCGCGCACTATGAAAATGGGTGCAAAAGGTATTAAAACCATGTGCTCAGGCAGACTTGGTGGTGCTGATATGGCACGTACTGAGCATTATCACGAAGGTACTATCCCGCTTCAAACCTTGCGTGCAGACATTGACTACGGCTTTGCTGAGGCTATGAGTACCTACGGCAAGACCGGCGTTAAGGTTTGGATTTATAAAGGTGAGATTCTTCCTGAAAAGAAAAGCACAAAGGAAGGGAGAGAGAAATAATGTTAAGCCCTAAAAGAGTCAAAAGACGTAAGCAATTTAGGGGCCGCATGAAAGGTAAAGCGCTTAGGGGCAACACAATAACCTACGGCGATTTCGGAATTCGTGCAATGGAGCCCGGCTGGATTACGTCCAATCAGATAGAGGCTGCCCGTATTGCCATGACCAGGCATATTAAGAGGGGCGGTAAAGTCTGGATTAAAATTTTCCCTGACAAGCCGATAACTTCTAAACCAGCTGAGACCCGTATGGGTAGCGGTAAAGGTTCACTTGAGTATTGGGTTGCAGTGGTTAAGCCAGGCAGAATTATGTTTGAAATCGGCGGAGCAGTTCCGCATGAGTTGCAACGTGAGGCACTTAGACGTGCGATTCACAAACTGCCTATCAAATGTAAAGTAGTGTCTAAAGCTGAAGAAATGGAGGCTGAGAGCGGTGAAGAGTAAAGAATTTTTAGCTGATTTGAACAAAAAATCCGCAACAGAGCTTCAAGCCGAGCTTGTATCGGCCAAGAAGGAGCTTTTTAACCTCAGGTTCCAACATGCAACTAATCAGCTTTCAAATACGACTAGGATTCCTGAAGTTAAGAAAAATATAGCTCGTATTCAAACTGTAATCACGCAAAAAGAAAAGGGATTAGCATAGAAAGGAGGCGCACTAATCAATGGAAAGAAATCTACGTAAAGTAAGAGTAGGCAAGGTTGTTAGCGATAAAATGGATAAAACCATAGTGGTCGCTGTTGAAAATAGAGTAAGGCATCCACTTTACAAGAAAATTATAACAAGAACGTATAAGCTTAAAGCACATGACGAGAACAACGAATGCGGCATTGGTGATACGGTTAAAGTTATGGAGACGCGCCCTCTCTCTAAGCAAAAAAGATGGCGACTGGTTTCAGTAATGGAGAAGGCGAAATAGAGGAAGTCTTTTTTCGGCCCCCCTTGAGGGGAAACCACCCGAAATACCGAACCCGCAAACGTGAAAGAAGCACTCCCGTTTGTTAAGTTCTGACTAGGAGGTAAACATCATGGTACAACAAGAGTCAAGACTCGTTGCCGCCGATAACTCAGGCGCAAAAGAGCTTCTGTGCATTCGTGTTTTGGGCGGCTCTAAAAGACGCTACGGTCACGTGGGCGATGTTATAGTTGCAAGTGTTAAAGATGCAACACCCGGCGGGGTTGTCAAAAAAGGCGAAGTAGTTAGAGCCGTTATAGTTCGCACAAAAAAAGGTGCTAGAAGGCCTGACGGCAGCTACGTAAAATTTGACGACAACGCAGCCGTAATTATAAAAGAAGACAAAAACCCAAGAGGCACTCGTATTTTCGGCCCTGTAGCTAGGGAACTTAGGGAGCGTCAGTATATGAAAATACTCTCCTTAGCCCCTGAAGTGCTGTAGGATATAGGAGGGTAACCGTAAATGAGTAAGCTTAAAATAAAAAGAGGCGACAGAGTAATGCTAATCGCCGGTAAAGATAAAGGCAAGCAGGGTAAAATCCTTAGCGTGGACAAACAAAATAACAGAGTTGTGGTTGAGGGGCTTAACATGGTTTCAAAGCACCAAAAGCCAAGAGGCCAGGAGCAAGGTGGAATCGTTAAAAAAGAATCTGCTATTCACGCCTCAAACGTTATGTATATCCACAATGGCAAGCCAACAAGACTCGGCTATAAAATGGAGACTACCCAAAAAGACGGTAAGACTGTTAATGTTAAAAAACGTATCGCCAAGAGTACAGGCGAAGTAATAGATTAATAAGCCTTAAGAGGCGAGTCGGCCCCCAAAATTGTGTTTTTATACACGGTTCGGTCGGCCTACAAGAAAGGAGGAGTCGCTTAAGTGGCCAGGCTAAGAGAATTCTACGAAAACGAAGTCATCGATGCTATGATGAAAAAGTTTCCGTACAAAAACAAGCTTGAAGTTCCCAAAATCGAGAAAATCGTTGTAAATATGGGCCTTGGTGAAGCTAAGGATAATCCTAAAGTCATTGAGTCCGCTACAAACGATATGACCATAATAACCGGCCAAAAGCCGATAGTTACCAAAGCTAAAAAATCCGTCGCAGCGTTTAAGCTTCGTGAGGGTATGTCGATTGGTTGCAAGGTAACGCTTAGAGCTGAAAAAATGTATTCCTTTGCGGATAGGCTCATAAATGTTGCCCTGCCGCGTGTACGTGACTTTAGAGGCATCTCTGCGGATTCGTTTGACGGTCGCGGTAACTACACGTTAGGCATTCGTGAACAGCTTATATTCCCTGAGATTCAATACGATAAGATTGATAAAATCAGAGGTATGGACATTGTTTTCGTAACAACTGCCAAAACGGATGAAGAAGCCCGCGAGCTATTGAGCTTATTCGGAATGCCATTTGTGAAGCAGGAAGGGGTGTAACTGTATGGCAAAATTAGCTATGATACTAAAGCAAAAGAGAAAACCAAAATTTTCAACCAGAGCTTACACCAGATGCGAAATTTGCGGTAGACCCCATGCGGTTTTGCGTAAATACGGAGTATGCCGTATCTGCTTTAGGGAACTTGCTTACAAAGGCCAGATTCCGGGCGTGAAAAAAGCCAGCTGGTAATATATGGAAGGAGGTAATGTGAATGTCGATGTCAGACCCCATTGCTGATATGTTAACAAGGATAAGAAACGCAAACAGCGCCAAACATGATACAGTGGATATCCCTTCTTCCAGAGTAAAGGCCGCTATTGCCGACATACTGGTTCAAGAAGGTTATATAAAAGGTTATGAAATAATTGAAATGGGCGTCAAAAAGACTATGAGAGTTACTCTCAAGTATGGCGCCAGCAAAAATGAGAAAGTAATCTCAGGCGTTAAGAGAATCTCAAAGCCGGGACTTAGGATTTATGCTAATTGTGACGAGCTTCCGAAAGTGCTTAATGGACTTGGCGTTGCTATAGTTTCAACTAATAAGGGCATAATCACTGACAAAGAGGCCAGGAGAAGTAATGTAGGTGGCGAGGTTATAGCCTACGTTTGGTAAGGAAGGCGTAGCTTTTGCCGGCTTTAGGGCAAAAGCGTCAGCCGGTTTTTCCAGTGAAGCTGGAAAAATCCTACCTCAAAAGGCGTAGCTTTGACCGGGGTTCTGAATTTTTGCCTTCGGCAAAAACGGCACTAATTTACGCACTAGGAGCATGTGCGTAAATCAAAGCGTGCCGCCGGATGCTTCATTCGGTTCCTTTTGGGTCAAAACGTCAGAGGTTTTTCCAGCAAAGCTGGAAAAATCTTGCCGCAAGAAGCGCAAAACAGAAGAGGCGTAGTTGTTGGCCAGATCCTAAGCCGAAAAGCTATCCTAAAAAAATATCATTCGAAAATAACTACACTGACTAGGAGGTGAAAGAGCATGTCACGTATAGGGAAAATGCCTGTGGCAGTCCCCCCGGGAGTTACTGTGGAAATAGAAGCAGGGAACTTCGTAACTGTTAAAGGGCCAAAAGGAACTTTAGCACGTAAAATGGTGGATGACATGAAGATTGAGCTTGAGGCAGGTTTACTCACAGTAGAGAGGCCAAGCGAGCTTAAAAGACATAAATCTCTTCACGGTCTTACAAGGACATTGTTAGCTAATATGGTAGAAGGTGTTACTAATGGCTACACAAAAGTTCTTGAAATCCAAGGTGTGGGCTATAGAGCGGCTAAAGAAGGTAGCAACTTGAATTTGTCGCTCGGCTATTCGCATCCGGTTCAAATGATTGACCCGGAAGGCATCACATCATCCGTTGAAGGAAATAAGATAACCGTAACCGGTATAGATAAAGAAAAAGTCGGTCAATACGCTGCTGATATCAGATCTAAGCGCGAGCCTGAACCATATAAGGGTAAAGGCATACGTTACTTGGGCGAGCATGTAAGACGTAAAGCCGGTAAAGCAGGCAAGAAGTAAAGGAGGGGTGAGATAAATGATTAAAAAACCATCAAGACAAGTAGCAAGAGCAAAGCGTCATTATAGAATCAGAAATAAAATATCAGGCACCCCGTCTATGCCAAGGCTTGCAGTTTTTCGTTCAAATAAGCATATGTATGCTCAAATTATAGACGACGTGGCCGGACATACTTTAGTTTCTGCATCGACTATGGATAAGTCAGTTGCCGAGAGCCTAAAGTTCACTTCCAATTTGGATGCGGCTAAGGCTGTAGGTAAGGCTGTTGGCGAAAAGGCAGTGGCAGCCGGTATATCTCAAGTAGTATTCGACAGAGGCGGATATCTCTATCATGGAAAAATTCAAGCTTTGGCAGACGCTGCACGTGAAGTAGGCTTGAAGTTCTAGAGAGGTAGGAAGGTGTTAGTTTTGACCTTGAATCGCAAGGTGCCGTCTGATGATTCAGCCGGTGTCTTATGGGTCAGACTCAGCCGGTTTTTTCAATGAAAATGGAAAATCATCCACAATTATTTCCGTTTTTCTAACACTGACTAAAATGAGGAGGAAAACTTTTGGCAAAGAAAATCGATCCAAGCATTCTTGATTTAAAAGACAAAGTTGTTACCATAAAGCGTGTAACAAAAGTTGTCAAAGGCGGAAGGACGTTTCGATTTGCAGCACTTGTTGTAGTTGGCGATGAAGCTGGCCACGTAGGTGTTGGGCTTGGTAAAGCGACAGAAATATCTGAGGCCATCAGAAAAGGTAAAGAAGACGCTAAAAAGAATCTTATCTATATAGAAAGAACAGAAAGTGATAGCTTGTATCATGAGGTTTATGGCAATTTCTCAGCTGCAAAGGTGCTTCTAAAGCCTGCTGCGAGCGGTACGGGTGTTATCGCCGGCGGTCCTGTCCGTATAGTTTGTGAACTTGCGGGTATTAGAAACGTGCGGACAAAATCATTAGGCTCTAACAATAAGCGTAATGTTGTAAATGCCGTTATCGAGGGTTTTAAAATCATAAAAAACCCTGAACAAGTCGCCAGACTTCGCGGTAAAACCGTGGAAGAGATTACGGGCTAGGAGGTCTTCTAACGTGGCTGAATTAAAAATCACACTGGTTAAATCTACAATTGGTTCAAAGCCTAAGCATAAGAAAACCGTGCAAGCTTTGGGTCTTAAAAAATTGAACAAAACAGTGGTTCAAAAGGATAACGCGGCCATAAGAGGCATGTGTACAAAAGTATCTCATCTTGTAAAAGTAGAGGAGATATAAGAGGTCGCGAAAGAAGGGAGGTAACGGCATGAGATTAGGCGAATTAAGTCCGGCGCCGGGCTCGAAAAAGAAAAAGTTTAGAGTCGGTAGAGGACATGGCTCCGGTAACGGAAAGACTGCTGGTTATGGCCATAAAGGTCAAAAGGCACGTTCAGGCTCCCCAAGACCTGGTTTTGAGGGTGGACAGATGCCTCTTTACAGAAGGTTGCCACATAGAGGCTTCAAATGCAGAAACTCTAAAGATATAGTCGCTATTAATGTGTCGAAGCTGGATGTTTTCGAAGACGGTAGTGTAGTTGATATAGCTGCTCTTAAATCTAAAGGCTTGCTTTCAAACCCAAGGGACGGTGTAAAAATCCTTGGCGAAGGTGATCTTAAGAAAAAGTTGACCGTTCAAGTGAACATGTTTAGTGAGGCCGCTAAAGAAAAAATCGAGGCCGCCGGCGGAAAAGCTGAGGTGATTTAGTTTTGTTTAGCGTTTTATTTAATGCGTTTAAAGTAAAAGAGCTTCGTAAAAAGCTGTTTGCGGTAATTATGCTTGTTGGGGTTTACCGCTTAGGTGCGGCTGTCCCGCTACCGGGCATTAACTTGACTGCATGGCAATTCTTAAGAAGCCAAGGCACGAACCAAACTCTGCTTGCAACCATAGTAGGCGGTGAGTTTGGAACTATATTCCAGATGGGTATAGGTCCATTCATTACTGCATCGATTATCATGCAGCTTTTGTGTGTAGCTGTTCCCAAACTTGAGCAGATACAAAAAGAAGGTCAAGAAGGCCGCAAGAAAATTGGACGTATTACTAGATTTTTAGCTGTTGGCCTCGCTTTAGTACAAGGTGGGGGTACGGTATTTGCACTACAGCAAGACGGACTGTTTCTACATCCTAATTGGCTTACATGGATAACTGCCACAGCTGCCATTGTAGCGGGGTCAATCTTCGTTATGTGGCTTGGAGAGCTTATAACTGAAAAAGGCGTAGGCAACGGCTCGTCATTTATAATATTCTCGAACATTATCTCAGGCGCTCCTGCGGCCTTTATGATGGGTATAGGCATAATCCAGAGCATGGAGCCATGGCTTATAGTAGGGCTTGTAGCTTTGATATTATTGTTCATAGGCCTTGTGGCATTCGCGGTACTCGTGCAGGAAGGTGAACGCCGTATTCCTGTACAATATTCGAAAAAAATGGTAGGCAGACAAATGTACGGCGGACAAAGCACGTACATGCCTATTAAAGTTAATATTGCCGGCGTTATGGCGATAATCTTTTCCATAAGCTTATTGCAAATACCTGCGACTGTTGCAGGCTTTTACCCGGCACCTGGAGTTATTAGAGCGACAGAAGTTCTTTCGCTAACAGCGCCTGTAGGTTTCATACTTTATGCGGTGCTAATCGTATGTTTCACGTTCTTTTACACATCTTTTGCGGTTAACCCGATTGAGATGGCGGAAAACTTGAAGAAAAATGGCGGCGTAATCCCTGGCGTACGTTCAGGTAAGCCGACAAGCGACTTTATCGCACGTACTGTACACAGGCTTTCGACCATAGGCGCAGGATTCTACGTAGTGCTTGCATTGGCACCTATAGTATTCCAATTAGCATCCGGTATGGACGTAGGCTTCGGCGGTACAACACTCCTGATTATGGTAGGCGTTGCTCTTGAGACTGTGAAGCAGTTAGAGTCACAGCTTCTTATGCGGCACTACAAAGGATTTCTTAGTAGCTAGACGCCGCACGCATGAGTTTAGACAGATTTAACTTGTGCCAGCGGCCTCTGGCAAATTATCCGGAGGAACTAAATGAAACTCGTATTGCTTGGCGTTTCAGGCGCCGGAAAAGGCACACAATCAAAAAATATAATTAAGCGCTATAACTTAGGACACATATCAACAGGTGATATATTGCGCGGGCACATACGAGAGGAAACGCCTGTAGGCATAAAAATTCAGGACGTTATAAACGCAGGAAATTTAGTTGATGATGAACTTATAATAGACATTGTTAAAGACGTCGTTAAGCGTCCTGAGTTTAAGAATGGGTACATTCTTGATGGGTTTCCAAGGACTTTGGCTCAAGCGATAGAGTTTGATAAGTATGAGCAGATTGATTTGGCAATTTATGTGCAGGTCGCTGATGAGGTAGTTATGGAGCGCTTGACAGGTAGATGGGTGTGCGACCAATGTACTCAGATGTATCATATCAAGAGCTTCCCACCGAAAGTTATGGGTACTTGTGACCACTGCTCTGCGAAACTCGTGCAGCGTGAGGACGACAAGGCTGAGACTGTGACAGACAGGCTTAAAATTTTCCATGAACTTACCGACCCTGTGATTGATTATTACCGAAAAATGGGTGTGCTCTTCACAGTTTCCGGCGAGGGCGATGCTGATATTGTTACCAATATCATAATTGAGAAACTAGACTCTTTAGCTCAGACAAAGGCACGTAAGGAGGCTTGACAAAATGTCAATATTCCTAAAAAATGCGACACAAATTAACGCAATGCGGGAAGCTGGTAAAGTAGTTTTTAACGTGCACGAAGCGCTTAAGAAAGCGATAGTGCCCGGAATCGCAACGAACGAGCTTGAACAGATAAGCATTGAGTGCTTGAAAGATCAAAATGCAGTATCTTCATTTTTCGGCTATGAAGGATCGTTTGGGGCAGGCTTATATCCTGCTCACATCTGCATATCAGTGAATGAAGAGGTAATTCATGGCATTCCTGGTTTAAGAAAGCTGACAGATGGCGATATTGTTAGTATTGATGTTGGTGCATACAAGAATGGCTTTCATGCTGATGCCGCTAGGTCTTACATTATAGGCAGTGCAAGTGCTGATGACAAAAGGCTTGTTGAGGCAACGGAAGCGAGTTTTTTCAAAGGGCTGGAATTTGCACGGGTCGGACAACGCCTCTACGATATATCAGAAGCGATAGGCGATCATATTGAGTCTCAAGGCTATTCTGTTGTCAGAGACTTTATGGGGCATGGCATAGGCAAGAGCTTGCACGAAGACCCAGCAATACCACATTTCCTTCCAAGCGGAAGAGGGCGCGGGGTAAGGCTTGCAGCAGGCATGACGCTCGCTATAGAGCCTATGGTAGTTGCCGGCGGATATGCTGTTAAGATACTTCCCGATTTATGGACAGTGGTCACAAAAGACGGCACAAAGAGTGCGCATTATGAGAACACTATTCTTATTACAGACGGTGAGCCTGAGATTTTGACTATGTAGGAAGTCTTTTTTCGGATCCCCTTGCGGGGAAATCACCCGAAAAAACCGGACCCGCAAACGAACAAGAAGCGTGTTCATTTGCTAAGTCCTGACTAGGAAGTCTTTTTTCGGATCCCCTTGCGGGGAAATCACCCGAAAAAACCGGACCCGCAAACGAACAAGAAGCGTGTTCATTTGCTAAGTCCTGACTAGGAAGTCTTTTTTCGCCCCATCGCGGGGAAACCGCCCGAAAAAACCGGATTGGAAGTGAAGCCATTGGTTAATTTTCAAATGGGACAGATTGTATTTTCCAAACGAGGTAGGGATAAGGGCATGGCATTTATTGTTCTTTCTACCCAGGGTGAGTACCTGTATTTAGCTGATGGAAAACTGCGCCCTCAGGAAAAGCCCAAAAAGAAAAAACTCAAACATGTCCAGCCGACAAATACGGTCAGCACCGTTGTAGTAGCGGCGATGGATAGTGGAAGGCTTCTCGATTCCGATTTAAGGAAAGCTTTGGCAGAGTTTGAGAGTAGAGAGTAAATGTAGTCTTTTCGAAGAAAATTACTCGAAAAAACCTGTAAATGAACAAAAAGCACGTTCATTTACTAAGTTCTGACTAGGAAGTCTTTTTTCGGGAAGAGCACCCGAAAAAACCGAACCCGCAAACGCACAAGAAGCACGTGCATTTGCTAAGCCATGACTAGGAGGCTGGGAATTTGGCTAAAAATGATGTAATAGAAGTCGAAGGCGTTGTTGTTGAAAAACTTCCGAACGCAGTTTTTAAGGTTGAACTCGAGAATGGGCACAAAATAATGGCCCATCTCTCCGGAAAATTGCGTATGCATTTCATAAGGATTATACCTGGTGACAAGGTACTAATTGAAATGTCTCCATATGACTTAACAAAAGGGCGTATTGTCTGGAGAGATAAGTAGCCTGTGAAAGGAGAAAAAATCAATGAAGGTTAGAGCTTCGGTAAAACCCATATGTGATAAATGTAAAATAATCAGAAGGAAAGGTGCTATTAGGGTCATTTGCGATAATCCTAAGCACAAGCAGAAGCAAGGCTAAACAAAGATCCTTGTGTGTCCGAAATTGATAAGGTAGAGAAAATTAAGTTTTCATTAGCAAGTGTTGAGTCCGTAGGGGCTCTTGGCTTGCGTAATATGGTATAACGGGGGTCAAGATCCCCTAAGCCTTGAGAGAAGAACTATTATTATCAATGGAAGGCGTAGTATTTGCCGGCTTCTGGGCAAAAACGTCAGCCGTTTTTTTCAGCGAAACTGAAAAAATCTTACCGCAGAGGACAACACAGGGTAAATATTTTACGGAGGTGCTTAATGGCACGTATTGAAGGTGTTGACTTACCAAGAGAAAAACGTGTAGAGATAGGTCTTACCTATATTTATGGAATAGGCCGTGCATTATCGGTCAAAGTCTTAGAAAAAGCCGGCGTGAGCCCGAGCACAAGGGTCAGGGATTTAACTGACGCCGAAGTTATGAAAATAAGAGATGCGATTGCAGAGACTACAAAGGTAGAGGGCGAGCTTCGCCGTGAGGTTGCGCTTAATATAAAACGTCTTGTTGAAATTGGATGCTATAGAGGCATTCGCCATAGAAGAGGTCTTCCGGTTAGAGGACAAAAGACAAAGACAAACGCACGTACTAGAAAAGGGCCAAGAAGAACTGTTGCTAATAAGAAAAAATAGAGAGCGGCTGATAGCCTAATTCTTGGAATCGATTAAGGAAGTCTTTTTTCGGATCCCCTTGCGGGGAAATCATCCGAAAAAACCGGACTCTCAAATGTGAAAGATTTGCTAAGTCCTGACTTACACTAACTAGGAGGTAAAACATAAATGGCCAAAAAACAAGTCAAAAAAGCGACTTCAAGGCGTCGCCGCGAGAAAAAGAACGTTGAGCGCGGCCAGGCGCATATCCAGTCGAGCTTTAATAATACTATAGTGACAATTACTGATGCGGCAGGCAATGCTCTAAGCTGGGCATCTGCAGGCGAGATGGGCTTTAGAGGCTCAAGAAAATCTACTCCATATGCGGCACAAATGGCTGCCGATAAAGCAGCTAATGCAGCAAAAGAATTTGGACTCAAAGTTGTTGAAGTTTTCGTAAAAGGTCCAGGCTCAGGACGTGAAGCTGCTATAAGAGCGCTCCAGGCTGCGGGTCTTGATGTTACTATGATAAAAGACGTTACGCCGGTTCCGCATAATGGTTGCAGACCGCCTAAACGTCGTAGAGTCTGATTTTGGAGGTGTTAAAGAATGGCTGTAAATAGAGAACCAGTTTTAAAAAGATGTAAAGCCTTAGGCCTTGAGCCCTCAGTGCTTGGCATACACAAGAAGTCCAGAAGAGAAGTAGCTGCAGGCCAACGCCCGAAAAAGATTAGCGAGTACGGTCTTCAACTCAGAGAAAAGCAAAAAGCTAAGTTCATTTACGGTGTACTTGAGAAGCCGTTTAGAAATTATTTTGCTAAGGCTACTAAGCAATCAGGTATGGCTGGTGAGAACTTGCTTATCCTTCTTGAGAGCAGGCTTGACAACGTTGTATACAGATTGGGCTACGGCAGAACAAGAAGCGAATCAAGGCAAATCGTAGGCCACAAATTAATACAAGTGAACGGAAAATGTGTAAACATTCCTTCATATAGAGTTAAAGCAGGCGATGTTATTACAGTGCGTGAAAAGAGCAAGGATCTTCAACGCTTTAAAGATGTACTAGATGTAACAAGCGTGAGAATAGTGCCAGATTGGCTCTCAGCTGACCATGCGAACCTGTCAGGAACGGTGCTAAACCTTCCTTCAAGAGAGCAAATTGATGTGCCGGTTAATGAGATGCTTATAGTAGAGCTTTATTCTAAGTAATAATATGCGCATAAGATGAAACGCGTTTGCGTTTCATCCCGGCGCAATGAGACTTTGTTTACAAAGTTGAGATTATGAAATAATATAGATTCTATTGAAGGGAGGTTCGAATGCGTGTTTGAATTTGAAAAGCCTCGCATTGAAGTAACAGATCTTAGTCAGGATGGAACTTATGGCAAGTTTGTGATTGAACCCCTGGAAAGAGGTTATGGCACGACATTAGGTAATTCTCTCAGGAGAATACTTCTATCCTCTCTTCCCGGTGCCGCCATATCCAGTATAAAGATTGACGGTGTTTTACATGAGTTCAGTACGCTTCCAGGCGTTAAGGAAGATGTAACTGAGATTATATTAAACTTAAAAGAGCTGTCAATTCAAAATAGCAGTGAATCAAATGAGCCTAAGATCGCTTTTATAGATGTGGAAGGCGACGGAGTAGTGACGGGTGCTGATATCAAAGTAGACTCAGATATACAGATAATGACCCCGGATGCGCATATTGCCACACTAAGCGGCGGACCCGGCACCAAGCTTCACATAGAGATGACTATAACAAAAGGCAGAGGCTATGTGGGCGCGGATAAGGGCAAGAAGAATGAGCAATTCGTCGGCGTTATCCCTGTGGACGCTTTATATACGCCGGTCAGGCGAGTTAATTTCTTGGTGGAAGATACTCGTGTTGGCCAGACTACAGATTTCGATAAGCTTGTACTAGAAGTGTGGACGAACGGAACCATAAAACCGGACGATGCTGTAAGCCTAGCCTCTAAGATACTTATAGAGCACTTGAAGCTGTTTATGGATTTGTCTGATAATGTTAGAAATACAGAAATTATGGTCGAGAAAGAGGAAGGTAAAAAGGAGAAAGTCCTTGAGCTTTCCATAGAGGAGCTTGACCTTTCAGTAAGAAGCTATAACTGCTTGAAGAGAGCAGGCATCAACAACGTTGAAGACTTGGCAAATAAAACTGAGGAAGACATGATGAAAGTGCGTAATCTAGGACGTAAGTCCCTTGAGGAAGTGCTTAACAAAATGACAGAGCTTGGTCTTGCCCTAAAGCCCGGAGACGAATAAGAGGTCGGATGGATGCTTTTAGCGTCGCAGACTTTAATCCGCAAGGTGGGCTTTTGGAACCGTAAGATACCGGCGGTGCGAAGCGCCGTTTTTGCCGAAGGCAAAAATTCTGAGCCCACCAGAGGGAAATCGGTAGCCAGTGCATGAGCGGGAACCCATTGAAATGAAGTTTCAATAATGGGTAGCTAAAGCGCACAAGCCGATTCATATCGACCGTAAGCTCATAAAAATGGCGAATCCATTTTTATGAATATATAATTGTTAGGAGGTTATTCTAATGGCCGGCTATAGAAAGCTTGGTCGTACGGCTACCCAGCGTAAAGCTATGCTGAGAAACTTAACGACCAATTTATTATACCATGGTAAAATAGAGACAACAGAGACTAGAGCCAAAGAAATTAAAAGATCAGCAGAAAAGCTCATCACTCTAGCCAAAAAAGAAAAAGACAACTTCGAGAACGTGACTGTTACTGCCAAAGTGCCGCAAAAGGACGCAAACGGCAAAAGAGTCAAAAAAGAAGAGAACGGCAAAAAAGTGACTGTCTATTCTGAAGTCGAAAAGACTATCAAAAAAGACAGTCCGACAAGACTTAACGCCAGACGTAAAATGCTCAGCTACTTCTACCCTATAACAGAAGTTCCAGCAGACGGCAGAAAAAAGCGTCAAAACAGTGTAAAAATTGATATGGCAACTAAAATGTTTGACGAGATCGCACCAAAGTACGCTGACAGAAACGGTGGATATACTCGTATCGTTAAATTAGGTCCAAGAAGAGGCGACGGCGCGCCAATGGTAATAATTGAATTGATATAATGAGGAGACCTCTTGCTAATAGAAATGTTAGTGAGAGGTATTTTTTTAATGTTTTTCAATTACGGACTATAATATATATTAGCGCAAAATTGACAAATAAATATGTTGTAAGTATACTAAAGATGTCGACAGAGAAATTTCTCGAAAATGTAATAGCTCTGATACAAGACAGGTAAAAGAAGGATGTCTATGTGAACAGAGTATAGAAAGAAATTTTAAGTGGATTTAAAATGAAAATGATTTTGGCAGATTAACCTCGAATAACTCGGCGCAGGTACCAGCACGCACTCCGATTACAGTTCAAGCAGTAAGAAGGACTAGCGGCTCAACTTCATTAGTTGGAATAGGGGAAGTGGATTGGGGCAATATTGTCATATCTCATGGTTCAGCAGTGATTAACCGTCTAGCGTTGGCGCGATGGCTACATTTACCACTAGAGACACATCGACGAGAACTATGGTTGGATACGTGGAAATAGCATAGTGGAAAAACACTTTAGATGCAACACTTACTTTCTTTAGATAACAACTAGTACATATAAATTGGGAGTTTGTGGCTCTCTTATGGTATTATTGATGAGTAGTAGGTCACAAACTCCCGCTAAAGATAAAATATGGGGGCACTATGAAAAAGTATTTGTTTCTAACAATAATTTTAATTAAATTAATATCTCTAACATCGTGCTCTGACTTAAATAGCAATTACAGTACGCTTGATACTATAAACTACCAACCTTATATTGTGAGTCATGAGATGGTGTATGAGATTACAGCATTAATAGAACGATTTGTAGAAAGCGCAAATAATAATGACATATACGATATTTTGAGTATTTTATATTTTACAGAAAGAGATAAACTGACTGGCCATAAAGATGTATATTTAAATGCGCTACTCAATTTTGATCCTGGAACCCATAAGTTGATGGATATAATAAAAATAAATGATAATATTTTATTATCGAAAGGAACAATATATACTTTTACTGAAGAGGGAGAAGTTTATAGAACCTCACATTTTAACCCATTTGTTTGCATTATTGATGGAGAGCTGAGGCTTGTGATGTTAAGGCGGCAAATACCGAGTGAGTTATATAATGACACTTATGTTCCTGATAACTATGATTCTGACGACCCTGATATTATAACTCATGAGATAATATTCCTGCCTTAAATTGTGCTTACCAAGCGTGGGGCGTTGCTAATAAGAAGAGGCGACGGCGCGCCAATGGTGATAATTGAATTGATATAATGAGGATACCTCTTGCTAATAGAAATGTTAGTGAGAGGTGTTTTTTTAATGTTTTTTTAATTCTCGACTAATAATAAGCACTAAAAGTCAACGGCGAAATATATAAAAACATGCACAAAAACTATTCACAAAGCAGAAAGGGGGGGGATAATTAACTTGCCGGCACGATATATATCACAACTTGTTGTGAGAATAAAAAATGGAGGTACATTTAATGAAAAAAATAACAACGATTATTTTAGTTCTTTCAATGATTTTCTCCAGCGGAATAACTATGCATACACAATCCGACATTATAACCGGCGACAATTATATCGAGGATGATGTATTCCTTTCCCATGCGGAGGTTGAACTAGGGCTCTCTACTGCTAGGAATGCTGATGGAATGGTGGGAACATCAAGCGATTCAGGGCTGTTCGACTTGTTTGAACAGGCGAGTTTAGATCTTAGCGGGAGAAGCAGGAATTTCACGAGCTTTCCTCAGCTTAGGAATCTGGACTTTGTTATTGAAGAGGGCAATTTCATAAACTTTGAAGTAGAGCTTCTTTTATGCGAAGATAATAAGCTCTTGCTTTCTTCAAGTGGAAAGGTGTATACTATTGATGAGGTTGCTCCACAGAAAAGAGATGGGGTCGCTTCACGTAATAGAGTATATTTGATGTATCTACATGACACCAATGAATATCGCTTTGTACAAGTTAGAATTAATGTTGCAGAAGATGGCTCTGCGATAAAGTCAGTAATTCTCCAAAACATACTTACAGAGGAACTCTTTTATTTTGAAAGCTCTGTAAGTGACTATTTTGTGTTTGCTATATCAAGTATAGCTCATTTTACTGACGAGGACAGATTCAGAGATCTGTTCATTGTCAAGAATCGTTTAATCACTCCGATTGAAACACCTGAACTAAAAGTCAGTTGGTCGTTGGAGTACGGCTACTTTAGCATGGAAGCCATAGTAAAGGGAACAAACGAAAATATCGTTTCTCAGCTCGATATTGATAGGATCAATGCACATCTCGCTAATGATTTTGCAGGTATGGATTTTTATGGCTTTGATGGCATTGCGCCTATGAATGCCCCTTTTACTGCATGGAGGGATTTTTTCAACGATCTCAGAAGATGGGGTAACACACAGCTGAGTTGGTGGAACATAGACCGACACATAATCAGCCCACATGCCAACGACCTTAATCGATGGCAGCAGATCCAGTGTTATCAGTATAATTTATACAGCTTTGTTTTTTCAAATGGGCCTTTCGAAAGAGTAGCTGAAGTCTTATGGGTGGGAATTACTCCTCAAGTACGCAACATGAACTCCCACGCTATTCAGGTGGAAGTGTTAGAAGCCGTTACTCTAACCCAAGACACCCGTTCGTTAAACCGGGTAGATGTCCGTTTTTGGGCAGGCCCAACCGTATTTAACATTTGGTTGACGCTTCATAAAAATAGCAACGCTAACCCCACGCAAGTATATACCACAAGAACTATCAATGGCGTGTTTGACAGCAGGCCCAGCACTTTTCAGACCGTTGTAGGCCTCACTCGTGCCGGATCGATTTTCAGTGCTTGGCAACACATGGCCGATTCTGCATTCAATGATCTTGGCGTTACTCAGATAATGGATGACACCTACCAAGGTCAAGTGAACAGATGGGGTCAAAGCGGTGCGGTCAGAGCCATTCAAGGCAGAAGTAGTAATAGCGGAACCCTTAGGCGGCCTGGCGAAAGAATGAACATGACAGGAAATATTTATAATGGCCGATCCGGCAACATTCAGAGTTCTAACTACTTCACAAGCATGTCTGTAAGAAGGTAGGTTTAGGTACAAATGACTTTCAACCAAAAGAGCCTTCTAGTATTTTCGATAATTTGCATATTGATACTTTTTGTTTACAGTATCTATGTCAATTTCTACAGAATAGGCTCTCACGATATAAATATTACACAGAATGTCTTCTACTCCAATGTCTCTCAGCATGGGAATTACAGTGTGGACATAGAGTTATTTACCTTACTCGAAGATAATAGTGTAAAGTTTATAAAGGGTATTGTAAGAGCTGAGCCAGAGTCCGAGTTTTACCCGTTTAGTGATGAGCTTAGGGTAAGTACAGGACCGGAAGGTACATGGGCTCGTGAGGCAGGTAGGGTTGTTTTCTGGCAAAGGGTTCAGCTTGAAAGGGAAAAAAGCGTGAGATTTGCGGACACAGGAGACGTAAAATATTTGGTTGACATTGTTTGGGTGGATGCAGAAACAGTTTCTATCAATGGCATTGTATTGAACATATACAGAGGCATGTATGATTTTCGTCGTGACTTCCGCCGCTGGTGGCGGTAATTCATTTCAGCTAATAAAAATATCAAAAGCACCTCTTGCTAATAGGAATGTTAGCGAGAGGTGGTTTTTTTAATGTTTTAATAATTCTGGAGCAAAAACATGCACTAAATGTTAATGATTAAATGTATAAAATATGTACAAAGGCTATTGACAAAGCGGGGGGTATAATGAACTTGCCGGCACGATTAATACCAAAACTTGCAATACAAATCATGGTAGTGTAAACTTAAAATGAAATAAAAACAACATCCAAACGCAAACTATCTCTACGCAACAAGCAAAAGCTCCCGTTTTTGATGTTTGTTAAGGATGAGCCCGGCAACCCTGGCGGGCGTAAGTC
>Ga0123352_10000422_pt1 | contig 51144 bp, 29 predicted proteins | sample TergutLab28metaG_FD_89700 | JGI IMG/M metagenome (GOLD analysis project Ga0123352, IMG submission 89700) | Labiotermes labralis P1 segment gut microbial communities from Petit-Saut dam, French Guiana - Lab288 P1 | ecosystem: Host-associated > Arthropoda: Insects > Digestive system > Gut ... | reverse complement strand
TATTTCTTTTTTTTTGAAACTATGTGTTTAGGGGGAATATTCCCTTTTTTTTTTTTTGCTCGTCCATGTTTGGGTCTTGGTGGTGTGTGTTTGGGGGGGGGGGGGGGGCGGGGGCTGTCACTTTTTAACGACGGCACACACTTCCAAAGTGGGTGATGAATAGCTCTCGCTTCCTTACAATTGTCGCTTCAACCTGTCAAGTCAGTTCGGAAGTTCGTCGCGCGTGACCTTTTCATCGACCTCATTCTAAAGCACCGGCTGTCGAAACTGGAACTACTTGCTGTATTGAGTCCGCTCGTCTTTTGAACTAATATCCGTTGCCAGCTCTCAACTTCTTGAGGGTGCAGACTTTTATAACTAGTTGCCGTTCATACAGTGTTATCACACTTGGTTTCGAACTAAGTCTGTTAGGGAAAGTTAGGCTACAATAATAATTGGTTAATGTTATTGAAAATTGTCAGGTTGGTACGTACAATATGAACTAAGAAAGGATTTTTTATTTTTATGTATGTCTGTAATTCATATTAAAAAATACATCAGGTCCCAGTGAACCCGCGTGTCGGGTGTGTTCAGATGTCATCACAAGTATAAGAACGTAACGTCGTAACGCAGATTACAAAAAGGAATGAGAAAAGTTACGAAAGTGAAAGAGGGAAAGAAGAAAGAGAGGCGAGAGATGAAATAAAAAAAAAAAAAAGACAATCAGCTGCATTTGAAGGGACATTTTTTTCTAGTCGCTTAATGTTAACGAATTTCTAGCTTGGTCTCATTGAACATGTTTTCATAAAACTCTTCTTCCCACAACAGGCGAGCTCATCCTACGGCATATGAACATATTCAAGTCCAACGAATTTTTCTATGGTGTAACACTGCCCCAACCAGATGTTCTGGAGCCACTCGAGAACAAACTACCCAGACACTGCAACTCCCACGTCACTGATTTCCTAAAGGTGGGTTCTACGAAATAAGAGAATTCATTTACTCTTACACTCAGAAAACGTAAAGATAAACTTCACCCCAAAAGGGCCATGAAAACCCTAAAGGGGGAGTACAGGCATAGCTCTATTCTTTCCTCAACCTCGGCGCTAGACGGTGTGGGTCGTCAACGCCACTCCCCGGGCGTTTTACGCTGGGTTGGGTGGCCCTCAGGGCTAGTCTGGAAGGGCGCGACTACGCCATACCAGCCCACAGTCTTATACTGAAGTGAAACAATTAGAAAGTACAGATCCCCCCCAACAGTACATACCAGCTTTAATAAAAAAAAAATAGCGTCTGAATGCAACGCGAGATAATCACAGCAGTTCGTTCATGACCAAGGCAGTGTAAACAAGTTGCTAATAAGAAGGGACTGTGGCCGCCACATCTCCATATACCATCCCATGCAGTTTGTTATTTGATCAGCATGTTAAAGGATAAATCTGACAATTATAAACCTCTCGCTGAAGACGATATGAAAGAAAGCATCCAGAATGTAGTGTCCACTTGCACTGGAAGAGATTCGATCTGCAATGAACAACGTGCTTCTTAGATGTAACTTTTGTTAAGCGCCGAAGGACAATATTCCCGGCACCTTCTTTAATTATGGCAAGTGAAACTATAGTATAAATTGCAACATATTGTGCTGAAGTGCATGAACACTGACTCACGGCAGATTTGAATAACAGCAAGCGTTGCGCTGCCTTCCATCGCGGAAACAGGCCTGAGTGAATAGGGGCGTGAGTTCTGAGATAAAACATGGCTTACATAAAACAGATCCTATTCAGTGGCTGAGTCGAAACGTAATTTAAGTCTGTAATAACTCTGAAGTTGTTATAATAAAAATAGAAGTAACATTGGTGAGTTTCTGGCGCACCAGTTGCGAGGTTCTTTGCACGTATGTACCAGTTACATCACATATAGTGTGAATAAAATTTTAACAGATCTGGCCCCTCTTAATAAAAAGTCACTAGATGAGTTATTAAAGGTTAGTAGTGTGAGTAGCTCCTAGAAAGACAAAAATTTGGGTTGAACTCTTGGAGTCATCGTAATTTCAATGACAGTACATGGCAGATAAAAGAGCTAGAAATCCACAGCTTGAGTTTTCTAAAGAAAATTAAGTTCATATTTCTTTATTCCGGTCCACTGAAAAATTTACCCTTAAAATTTTGAAACCTATTTACAAACTTGTGAAGTTTTTGTTAATATCAAAGTACATAATCTTCATTACAGAAATGTGTTGACAAGGATCCTGCGCGGAGATGGTCTTGTGAACAGCTGCTAAGACATTCATACTTTGATAATTTCCATTTCAAAATACCTGAATCAGAATTAGAAGAATTTGAGAAGCTTCGAAGGTTACGGGATAGATCTAGGGTAAGCTGACAGGATGTTTGTTATTTATTGTGCAGTTATAACATTTTAAAATAGGACATAACCTCATATTATGGTGTTCTGAATTGTGGCATTCAAGTATCTGATGGATGGATACAAACATTTAGAAGGGAAATGCTGCCTTCATTTACAGTAATGCAATAGGGAAGGATGTGGACAGCTTTCATATGCAGACTCATGAAGGGTGATCACTGATACCCAGAAGATGGTACCATGTGGCTCTGTTAGAAGAGTAGATTATATTTAAAGTCACTTGCACATGTTCAGTCAAATTTTCAGTATAACCCATGAGTTTGCAAGCCTGAATTTTTTTTTGTAACTTTGAAAACAAAAAGAATCAACACATTACTTCTTTTTCAACTACCATGCAATGCTTAGTTTTTTCACTCCTACATGTTTCAGCCGTCTATTGTAGCCATCATTGGTGAGTTATAATATTATAAAGACTCAGACAGCATACCAAATGTCTGTTAATGGTGAACATACATACATAAGTATTATACAACAGTTGATTTACAGTATCACTAAAAATTATTCAGACTAAAATACTACTGTAATACTAAAACATAACATTAAAAATATAAAATAGCTGTCTTCAGACACCTTGCTGTATTATATATCTCCTGTGTTTGGTAGAGCAGAGATCAAAGTTGTTGACACATGAAGTTCACTCCATGAGTGACCATGCTGCTGTGTATAACATTAAATATAGAAAATAATCAATTTTCTGAAGATCAGACAGTAGACTACGCCTGCTGTACCTGAACACAATTAATATTACTTTGTCATCTAATGAAGATGATCACAGTAAAGTCACTGAGCTATGTGCAGTTCAGTGTTACTCCAGCGTCAGTAACTGTTGCATGTTGTAGAACTCCAGCTACAGCAATGGCTCCATGATGCTACCTCAGTTACCAAGCAACGCAGGAAGTCCAGACTTCCGAACGTCACTCAACCATCCAAGAGGTAATCAGACATTTGATCATCTTCCTACCATATAATTATGGACTGTCTACTGCATTTTTAATTTCATTAGATGTAACAATACATAAATGTGAAAGAAGAAGCTAGAATCCTCCAGCAAGGCTACAGAAATGTATTGGAACATTCAATTGTGAATTACAAAAGTGGGACCACAAGATATTTATCAGTGCCTATGATGATGTGAAGAGTGTAGTAAGTTGCAATGGAGTGTTATAATTTAAAATAAAATGTATTTTTAACTTTTTATTTAAAAATTTACATTTATGTGTTGTAGAGCACAAAATTAGGGATGAAGTTTCAGGAGGAGAAACTGAACAGAAACTTGAATAAATAACTGATGAGACTGAATGTGAAACAGCTGTGATGTAATCTTGACAGTGTAAATGAAAGTCATATTCTCAAACTTTCTAGATTAATATTTTAAAAAGAGTGATATTTGTAAACATGTGTGTGTGTAAGATGCTTGAAGTATGAATTTATTGTTTGACCCAGTGAAAGGGTTCAAATAACCTATGGCCCACAACAAGGTTTGATTTTCCATGAACCAAACTGGTGAGAGGGATATCTGAACTAACCAGTATGTCAAATGCTATGTAATATAACTTTAACAAACACTGCCACCACCCCTGGCAAGAACATGAGCATTTTCTATGCTGTTAAGGATCAAAAATATGAAACGTGTGATAATCTGGGTTGTCTTCAACAAAAAAAATCAAATGCTGGTGTGTAACCAGAGAGTAGTAAAAAACATTTAATTTTGTCTTTCACATCCGCTTTCATAATACTGCAAATTTTAATACACAAGGTGGAGAAAAACTATTATAACTTCCTATGGTTCTGCAACTGGTGGTTCAGTTACACTGTTTAATACATTATGTTTATACCTTTCATTTACTTGTATAGAAACATATTGACCTCAATGCTGTCAAAGAAAAATAGTAGTTCACAAACTTACCAATCTACTGGATTGAAAATTTTGTAAAAGCGGTTAATTAATTACCTTATACAAAGCACAATCAAAAAGTTAAGTGAATTTACTAATTACTACATGTACAACAACCTGTGATAGATGCAATGTGTGCCATTTCTCAACAAAATCACCCCTTTTTTTTCATATTGTGTAGCAGCACACAAGCTTTCTGATTCCATCTGTGAATAAGGTTATCAGCTGTGATCAAAGCCATGTATGCATTGCGCCCTTAACGTCATCAACAATGGCAAATCTTCATCCATGCAAGGTTCTTTTGTTGGTCCAAACATGTGATAATCCGATGGAGCTAAGTCCGGTCTATATGGGAGGTGTGGGAAAATTTTAAATTTAAGCTGTTGGATTTCTTCAACAGTAGGTGCCACGGAATGCAGATGTTTGTTATCATGGAGCAAAAGAACCCACTTAGTCAGAAAACCTTTGCGCTTTTTACCAATCACTGGTTTCAAATAATTTTAAACCTTTTGACCATAAAAATATGGATTACAGATCACTGTTCTACAAGTGAGCAATTCAAAAGAGGTGTCACCATCTTTAAAGAAGATCTGTAAAGAAATACAACACTAACTAAACCTGACACTGACCTGTAACAGTGCCTAGTATGTAGTTGTTGAGACAACTGCTAGTTTTTGCAGTCCATCATTTGCAGCGCCTCTGTGCGTAAATTCATGTTACTTTTTGATTCACCTTTGTAATTTCAGAGATTTTCACACATTTACTTGTAAGTACATCAATATTCAGCAATCAGCACATTTTGGGACTGGTTGTTGTCAACAGTAAGCAGTTTATCCAAGTCAGATTTAAAGTTTTAAATTATTATGTGAGTTTAGTAAGTTACCTTGAAATGTGTCTCTATATTTGTTATTTGCCTGTGTACTAGGGCTACAATACATCCTTTTCCCCCACATATGTCCTGTTTTTTAACCCCAAAATTTCCATCCTGTCATGTTTTTTAAATTTGTATCAATGATCACATTTTGGACTATTTGTTATTTCTTAAAGCCTGCGCTTATTCTAATGGTACTTAAAATGCAAGAAAATGTTTCCAACACTTTTTAAAGAATACATATTTACATGTTATATTAGCATTGTTCAGATCAAAAGTATGTGAGTTTATCAGCTTCCCTTTGAAATGTCTCAGATAACTTCAGTGTGCAAATACTGAATAACTTGAACTAAGGGGAAAACATGGTTAAACAGTGCTTCAGTCAGAGTTTAAAGAACCAATAGCAGAGAAACATTAAGAGAGATTTTATTTAATAAAACTGGAATTATTTATATGCCCTCTTTTTAACCCCCTCTTTTGAATATGTGTTCTTTTTATGGTTTATGAGTTAAAAATGTTCTCTTTAATTGTGTTGGATATATGGTAACCCTACTCTATATACCATTACGAATTTGATCCCTCAGGCTAAGTATAGTCAAAATTTCAGCAGTCTTACAGTGATCTATTTGATCATGGGAGTAGGAAGCAAAGATAGTACTGAAAGCACCTCTGAAAATAATTGTTCACGCAATGTAAGGTAAGCAAACTTCTTCTGCTCACACACTTTTTAAAAAATACAGTAAGTTTTTATTTCAGTTAAACCCATTAAAAAATTTGACATGTTTAAGGTCCATACATCAATATTTAATCACATTTTGGGACAGGCCCACAGCCCAGTAGTTGAGAACTTTTGCACAAAATAATCAAAATAAATATAACAATCTTTAAACAAAAATAATGTCATAATCTTCCAGAGTATATTATACTGATATTTCATTTTTATTGAAGTACACATTCCTAGCTATATACCGTCAGTATATGGTTTGTGTCTGATGTGTATCACATTTCAAGTTACAGCCTGAATATTAATCTTTGTTGTTGTTCTTGTTCTTCTTCCTTCTCCTCACTCTGATCTAGAGGTCAGGTCTAGCAGAAGGGTGCACAATGTGGCATTGTGTCATTTGACTAGACCTGACCTCAGGTAGAGAATTCACTTCTGCTTAACATGAACTTCTGGGGTTTCCAAAATTTCTTCCACTTGCTTTTCATAAATATGTTAATTTTGTTTATTGTGGTGCATTTTGCCTGTTATTTACATGTTGTTTCCAGTTTAAGTAAATTTGTTCTTTCCTTCCTTCTTTCTTTTATTTTCTATTTCTTTTTCTGCTTTCTTTATTTTTTTTCATTACCATCCCCAATATTTTTCTTTCCTGTGTTATTCTCTTGTTCATTTCTCTTTATGGTATCATCATCATTATAATTATCATCTTAAACCACATGTGCATTTGGTGTTTGGCTTTTGGTGTGTGTTTTATAAACTTCCTCAGAGCAAAATCTAAGAACTCATGTGTGTACAGCAACTCTTTAACTTGTTTCCTCATAATCAAATTTCACTTCCAGAATATTAATTTGGCTCAGCTGTTAATATTACGTAGTCTTAATATAACCTATTTCCCCATTCTAAGTTTAAAAATTTTCTTTGTTCTTCCACTTAATCTTTTATATATTTGCAGTTATTCTTTTATACATCCATCTAATGTTGCAGAGATTTGACATCAAGAGTATTTATACATGGATACTTCTTCAGTAATGAATCCATTATAATTCTTCTGGGTTACCATCACTTTTTCCTTGTACCTACATCAATCTTCCCCCTGAAATGTAGATCACGCCATGTCTAGTGTTCAGTTCAGTCCCATAAACACAGTCTGCATTTTACCTTCTGATATAGTAGTCAGGAATGTTTTCATCAGCATGTGTCATGTGGAGGGTTCTTAAACCTTTGAAATATTTAATTCATATATATTTTGTCAAGTTCTAGAATTAATTTTATTGATATTTGACAACCCACAACTTTAATGCAATATTATATTAATTTTAATTCATTTGGTTGTAACTTTTTCTTAAAGTTTACTGCATTTTGCAAAAATTTTCCTTTTATTTATAAAATTTTCCACAACTTCTCCCATTTAATCTTTTTCACAGTATCATATGCCTCTAAATAATCTAAAAGGATCAAATCTTCCCTCTTCAGATCTTCAAAGTCTGTTTTTTCTAAAAATTTACACCAGTACTCATATCATTTTGTATAGTAGCTTAGGCTTCTGTCTAAAAATTTGCAGTTGCTTTTAGGGTTCAGACACAGAGAAGCACACCACATCAAACCAATATAGACAAAAGTAGTCTGACAGTTTGGAACTCTGATAAGAGATTTAAAGGCCAGTGACCCAACTGAATAAGTCACGATCATACACAACAAGTTCTCTCTTGTATTGTCTAGTGTGTGACAAGACATGTGCTATTTTTTGCCAAGTCATATGTAATTTTTGCCAGTCAGGAGAACAGGTGAACATGAAACACAGCCTGTTTGGACACTGAACATTTCATTGACTTATAATGCAGTCCTAATTTTGTTACTGATATATTAAATTTAATTTAGCATAAATTTACAGTGATAATGGTGTGGAATATTGCAAAATGTAGTAATAAGTCCCATATAAACATGCATAAATAACTTACCCCAACTGTCAATTCAAATTGAAACATCTTTGCTAATGTTATTAACATCATTATGGTCATATATCACTCCAAAAGCGATAGGGTTCGACATTGCATTAATGGAGGCTCTGCTGGCTTGAAAAAATGCTTTATAGCACAGAAACTTTGGTGAGAAAAAATGTATCTCTGTGCATGATTTGAAGGCACATAGGACGGGTAGAGAAATAACTCCAGTCATTTTTAGGCGTGTTCTAAAAGTTGCAGAGAGCGAATATTGGCTTTGTCACGTCTGTCCATCCTTCTGTCGGTCTGACCACATGGGATAACTTGGCTTCCAATGGACAGATTCTCATGATACCTTGTACCATGGACTTTCACTAAAGATGAAGAAAAGGAAGCAGAAATCCTGAATAGATCCCCTGCTGAATTCAAGGCAGTAACGTGGTATACATATTACACTGTATTTAATGACACCTTGTGTCTTCCACCTTGTCATTGTACGATGCAGACCTAGCGTCCCATACAACTGGACATATTTCAACATCACTAATAAACAATTGTCAAAGTTATTATTCATTGTGTGGAAATAAACAACTTCTGAACAACAAGCAGACATCGTAAGTGCTAACTGTACAAGCAGGTGATGTGACTAAACACGTTCATGGTAACAACATCATATGTGACAATGTACCACCTCTAGCTGTGGCACATTGAAGTTGTTGGATGGGGACAAGCAACTGAGAGGGTTCATAGTGCTGCAGTTTTGAAGCACCCAACTGCATATAATGAGTGTCGTAGTAACAAACTGTTCACCACATCATGTCATTATTTATAATGTCACAAACGAGCTGTGGAAAATGATTAGACCTACTCGCTGTGCAAGCCATGAAAGCGTATGGGCAGTTGAGGTATGGTTTACTCTTCCATAAACCTTATAACTCAATGTGGTGAGAGGTCAACTTCATGCCTCGGCTGTTATATCACCTTTGAACCAGAGACTTGGGTTGACCCCAGAACCTATCTACATAGACCCATTGGAGAAGAGACAAACCTGTCTCTACAGGAAACTGAATTACGTTTCCTCGGATGTCCAGCCAACAATACATGATCTATCCAGCGTCCTATTCACTGGGTACCTGAGGCTAAAGCAGCCAAGGCGCAAAGTTGGCCACTCTCATCCATCTAGTATTGAGGTTAAAAATGAGTGTAGCTATACCTCAGCTCCATCTGTATGACTTCCTGCTGGAACATATAGGGATGGCTTCAGGTATGGTTACCTTTGTTACTGAGGTTACCAAAGGTTCTCCTGTTGCTGTTGTTACTTTTGTTACTGTGCTTACTAAGGTTAACACTGATTTTCTGGTTACCATGATTACCTTTGCTACCAGGGTCATGAGCTGGTGGAGTTGCACCTTGCGGACTATCCTTATCTTGTTAACCTTGGCACTAAATGAAGGCAAGTGGCCACCTTCACATCGCAGTCACTTTAGAAAGAACTCCTTGTACCCCCTCAATAGGGGGGTAAGTGGACCTCAGAGCTGCTCTGGGTTTTTGAAGAAGAAGAAAAAAGCCTCTTGCACCTGCCGGGAATCAAACCTCAAATTGTCCAGCTCATAGCCCTAGACTCTGCTATCCTGGATCCCCAGAAAACACCACAGCAAACTGTGACGAAACAAATTCCATGAAATTTACTAACTGAGAAGCTAACAGGTCCTCACCTGAACAACAAATTCTCCACATTTTATGGAATGCAAAGGCTGTTCATTACTGCATTCAGTTGCCTGTCACCCATCCATAACCTGAGCCCAAAGAAGCAGCCCAAGTCTGAAGCCTTGTAAAGTGTTTCATAATAAAGTTAAGGTTTTGTGGTGAGGAGTTGTTAGCACCTCGCCAACCCCAAAGCTGGAAGACCATCTCTTGTCGAATGTTTGCCACTGCTTATTCAATATATTCACATGTACCCTCGATATCTGGAAGCTGTTCCTCCATCTGCCACCTGAGGACACGTCATGCTGGTGTGAGAGGGACCCACTTATCACGGCCATGAATTTTGCTACTTTTTGCTTATATTCTGTAAGTAATGGTCAAAATAATAAAACCATCGGCCAAGTAATTAAAAATTATTCTAAAAACTTATAATTTAATGTACTTTCTCTTGCTGGTTACTGTATTTTTTAGGCATCAATGGAAGTCTTCAAATGAGGTACGTAAATTTCTGTACACACCAGGTAATTGATACATGTATTTATGTTCCATTATCTGAAAGGAAAATGTTGGCAGAAGCAACAGCTTTAAGAAAACACACAACTGGGTGTAGGGCTACTGAGTTATTGAAACTGAAGTTGCCTGCAGTTTTGTATGGCCAGTGTGAATGGTCTAGTCTAGTCTTGTGTGATATGCTTTATTGTGTTTGTATCCTTTTATAATCTGTCTTGAGAATAGTTGCATAAACCCTGATACTGTACATAACAGCAAAATAACCCTGTAGTCCCGAATTGCTGCTTTTATCTTTATGGCTGAATTTGTACAAATATAATTATGCCATAACCCATTCTAATAGAGTTTTTCCCTGTCTCCATGCATTAGAAAAGTGTAATAATGATACTGTTATGTTTTTCCAACACATCTGAACGATTCTATTTGTACCCCATTTGCAGTGGCAGAGCTAGGTCTTTTGGGCGTCTGGGACGAGATAATCACAAAGGCCGCCCCTAAGAGAAATTATGAATTTTAAAAAATCACAATTATTTATTGAATTTCCTTATATTCGGCTCAGTACTTTAAAATTTATTCAGCGCGTACAATTTTTATGTTCAAAAAGTTTATTTTTCCGCCCCTGGACTCTGCTGCCCCTCCCACTCTAACACAGCGACGCTCCTGTCAATCTGGATCCTTAATTTTTGTTTCTTTATTTCGTTTTATGAACATTCCTGAAGAACATTATTTGTCCTACTACTTTGCAATTTCAGGAAATACATTACAATGGACAATATAATTTCATACGCAAAGGTTAAATCAAAGTAAACATCTTATAACTGAACTATTCAGAATAAGTTGGCAATAAATATTTCTTAGGCAAATAAGAATAACAAGAAATTTCAAGTGTTATGAAAATGAGTCTTCATGTGTGTATAAAAATCTAATGTTAACTAAATACTCAGTTAATTTTAATTCTTAGTCAACCTTTGTAAACACACTCATGCTTTTTAATTTCATTTTCATTCACGCAAAGGTCCGGGAAGATATGTGTACCGGACAAGTACCAAAAAAATATTACTGTGATGATAAATTATGTTTCATTTCGGAGGTTAGTCAAATAAATGCTTATAACTTAAAAAAAACTGTTTTAGTTGAGAATCGTTTTAACGAACTGAATGTTTTGTACATGGAATTTATATACAATGTAGGTGAATGTGAGATATGTTTATGGTGCCGTTTCGTTATATCTGTTGGTCGAAGAACACATCACATCATAGGAGACAATAATCTTAATTCAATATCGTTCGTCAGCTAGCCGTCAAAACTTATTCCTCATGTATTAATTAACGGTACTGTCACGACCGAAGGCATACCTTCAACCTAAACGATTTGCCAGCTTCGACGTTCTACACAGGCCTGACACTTGTAGAATGTGCAAAGCCCAGATTAAACACATGGCGTTAGAAATTTCCTTTCTTGAGCAACGTTGGGAGAAATTTTGTATGCAACGTTTACACCAACACCGCACATGAGTTTATGTATATTCGATCTATCGTCATGGGATGGGCACGTATTAGGCGACGCATGGTGGAACTTAAACGCGATCACTGCCGAAGCAATATACATTTTGTTGACGACGTAACGGTAGTATGATGCTTGGAAAATTTCGTGGTTACATCAGTCGAAATATAGTGGCAGTTGTATCTGTTCCAGGATTGGTATTGATACACTGGGGCTGGTACAGACTTCAAAATGTTGAAGAATTAGTGAAAAAGGACGAAAAGAAAGACATACCTATAGTTATAGTAAGTTTCTAAGCGGCATACTTAACATCGTAACACGCGCATGAGTGTGTTCGAGTGCAGTGCGAGTGTCTTAACAGTAATGGAGGTGTGCGGTCCGTTGCACCTTATCGCTCCCGTACAGGTATATTACGAAGGAATTTCGTAATTTTTAGTATGTATGGAAAAGTTTGGGACGTACCGTATCGATGTTTGTGTTTTGTCATCTTTTGTTGCGTTTGGACGGCAATGGAAATGAACACTTTGATATTTAAGTTTTTGAAGTTATATGACATGAGCAATTTTTATTATAATATTCCGTTTCGTTACACCGATTAAGGCCCTGAAACAAATTGGAAAACACCGTTGTTTTGAGATTTTAAACTTGCCGTTGGGATGGATATGACTTTTCCTCATCGAAGACGGTTGGTGAAGGACGATAGTACTGTTACTGTATAATAAATTCTTTTGTACATCCACACTAGACCCAACCACTTGGTCTTGTTTTATGCATTTGTAAACTGTCCTATTGTAGTAGTTTTTTAGGTGCAGTAATCAGGTAAAGCCGGAATTCAGAGGATTTATTTGCTGACCTAAGTAAATTCATACTTTAGAAACAGGACCCCCGTAGGTAGTGGCGTTATAAATGAAACCATTTTGTGAATAAAATTTGTTGCAGGGTGCTCGACACCTCGTACATGTACTAGAAGAGAAGTTGCGCTCTTTCAGAGGAGGAAATAAATCTGCAAGAGAAGAATAATTCAAAGATACAGTTAATGTAAAATGTAAGTTAATTGAGCCACTTGTGAACATAATAGTGGATTAAGATATGTAGGCTCTACTCCTCCATTACCCTACCACTTTCATGTTACCACAGTTTTCAACAACATCTTATGACAGAATGAGAGTTGTCACATGTGTTGTGGTAATTATTAGAGACGATAAGCTTTATATATATGTGTTCATAAACATGAAGCTTTATTGGTCACAGTTTTTTGTATGCATTGGGCCAGTAGACATTGATTTCATTTGGTGTCTGCTGGGCACACGTAAGTCAGTTTGTTGGTGGTGTGGTAGTGTAACATTGGAGTGGTTCCGCTCATTATCATGAAAGACAGTTGTTTATATCAGATTTACCTCCACACAATTTGTACATGCCTGCTTATGTATCTCTTCTTTCTTTCTGATGATGCATGTTTGTCTTTTGGTGACATTGCATATTTCTGGCATGTTGCCTAAGGAATTTACAATCAATGTTTGTCATTGATAGTCATTCTGTTGTGACCAGAAGCTGGTAGTGTTAGTGTAATGGTGGAATGTGAGTATTCTTATGCACATTTTGGGTTTAGCTAAAAAGTGGCATTATTTACAGAGTAAGTTGTGTGACTGGAGGAAAATGTATATTATTGTTCATACCTTCACCATCATTGTGTACTTGGTAAGAGATAGTGTGCATAGTCTGTGGTAAGATGATTAAGTCCTGAAATATTTTGTTTGAGTGTCTGTGCTGGATATGTTATGATAGGCAAAGCAGAGTTTGGGAATGTTCCATTGGAGAGATGTTCCTTGTAATAGTAACAGTGAAGAAACATTAATTCTGGAAATATGTGACCTCTGTACATGTTGTGTCTAATGGTACATTATGTTGCCATAGATTTGTGACACTTTCTGTTCAGGTAGGCCTATAGAGTAGTTGTATTTTATGTTACATGCAGTACTGTGTAAACTATTGTTCTGTAAATTTGTTTTTAATGTTTATTTTACTGGTTATTTTATATGATTTACTCTTCACATTTTGGATCAGTGCATAGGGACCCATGACTGTTGGGGTGTGTTTAGAGTTTGTGTAACAGAAGATGATAAATAAAATGTTCCACTCTTCTGTCTAGTGTTTTAAGTTTACAAGATGAAATTCTCTTCCATGTGTTTTTGAGCAAGCTGTGTAATAGCTGAGGCAGTTGGACACTGTCTTCTGAATGTGGAGACTTGTATTCAGTCATTGGTGACTTCATGTAAGATTTGTAGTGGACAGAGTGGCACATAATACATTTTTCTCCAAGTTCGTTTGATTGTCCCCGGTCTAATCATTGTTTCACCATTTCTCCATACTTGTTTGTCACTGCCTCCTCTGGTGTGTGATAGCCTTCACAAGGCATTTCGCCTGTGGTAGAGGAAGGAAGTTAAGGTTTTATGCTTGTAGGCATCTTGTTTTTTTACTAGAAACTGAACAGTGGTGAAAATAAAAATTTATCAGAAAGTGTATGAAAATGATGTAACTTCATGTTGCTTCCTATTTGATGTCATGGCTGTTCCAGATATGTTGGAGGGTATTGCAGTACCAGCCAGGTTTTTATAATAACACTGTAGACTTACATTGTGGAATTGTGAATCATAGCTGGATTAGCAGCTGTCCTGAGCGATGTTTTGATTGCCTTCACTCTCTCCAAGCACAGTATTAGGGCACAATATTCATAACCTGTTTGTAACCTCCAGTACTGAAGTAGTGCTATTAATGAATGTGGGAATCAAAAAAATTTGCTAATATTCCATATTTCACCTAACACTTTTGTGTATTATTTTTTTTTTAAGATGAGACTTCCCTGTTGGTGTTAACAAATCACAAGTATACTTAAGTATATGTGACTGATTTGATACATATACTTGTCATTTATATATTTGTTGTACAGAGTGTCTTTTCTTACACTTTATTGCCCACTCATGGTGACATATATCAAAATGACTTCTATTGTAATTTTCTTACACGTTTCATCTTTAACCTTTAGTTTGTAGCCTTTTAAATGTCAGTTTCACTTGCATCTGGAGCACTGTTACATTTATATGCTTGCTGCAAGACAGAGTTTGCCACTTGGGTGAAAATGATGTGTGGTTTATGGCACAGAATTTTCCTGTTTGTATGTTAAAAGTTAAATTGCTATTTGTACAAGGTTCAAGAAATTATTGCCTTTACAGGGCCTGTACCTGAAGAGCATGGCATCTAACAAGGCTTCTCTAGTTCTGCAACCATTAGATAGCAGTGACTTTGTCTCTACACTTCGTTCATTCTGGAGGATGTTACAGTCATGTGTAGGACCAGAAGGTGGAATCAAAATCCTTATCTCAGGGGCGAGTTATGCAACCTTTACTTCTTCATCATATAGACTTTTAAGTAATATTACACTTTCAAACCCAATATGTGTGTTTATAAAGCAGATTATGCAGTCACAAATAAACAGTTATTGTGATCATGGCCTGTATACAGGTATTTTAATTACATCTCTGTTAGAAAACATTTTGTCACATCACATTGGACTTTCTGTTCCTGCAGCAGCTGGTGTAACAGGACAGTTGAACTCCTCATTGCAAAGTTTATTTGATCTGAGTTGCATAAAATTGAAAGTAGATTTCAGTACAGTTAAGCAGCTGTTACCCTTGGTGAAGTCTATTTTGTCATCAAAACCAACATGTGGGTTAACAGGAGCTGAAATTCAAAATTTACAGTTGAGCATTGTGAAGGGATTTCTTCAGACCACCAATAAAACAGTGGGAGATGTCATTGTGGAGTGTACTGAAGCATCTGAGATGAAAAGCCAGCTGTTTCCAGGCATTCTGTACCAAATCAATTATGATGATATATCAGCAATCTTGCATGAGAAATGCAATAAAAATGGCTGTATAACTTTGGTCTTATTTAACATCATGCTAACAGGCGAAGAGACTTCAAAAATCTCAGAAAGCAGGGGGGTTAAACTGGAAAGACCTAAAAATGATGATTCTTTTGTGAAGGCGGCACTGAAACTATTTGAACAAATTGCTGAGTTGCATATTGAAATTGTAGCTTGTCAGAAGGTGGTGCATCCTACCCTCTCCCTTTACCTAAAGAGGAAAGGAATATTGTTACTGGATCGCATGGGCACTGAGTTAACAAATGCTGTGGAGAAGTTGTCAGGAGCAACACCCATCTCCAGTATAAGGCACTGTCCACATGATCCAGATTGTCTGCGTTCATTGTGTGGTACTGTAGAGGCATTAAGACTTATAGAACATGGACAGAAGTACTATGTGTTGTTGGAGAAGGCTGGTAGCAGTATTGCCACACTGGTTGCTCATGGACCAAATGAGGAGGCTGCAAGGGAATTGAAGGTGAGTTACCTGCATGTGCAGTCATTTTCTAGTTTGTCAGTAAAATAACTATGATTTTAACACTGCATTAAAGCTGCTGGTATATGAAGAAAACTTTTGTTGTTGCAACTTTGAAACTTGATGAGGTAGGACAGTCTTGACGCCGAAATTCAACAACAAACTGAAAAGTCAGTGTTGGTACTGAATGAAGGCCACTCGATTCTGTAATAGCACAGTGATGTTCTGTAATCCATTAAAACAGAGAGGTTAAATTATTTGTATAACAATACCAATAAGTATAGCAACATTGCAAATATTAAACTTCGTGGTAATCCAACGTTTGGGAGCCTAGTTGTAACATGCAGACAGACAGACAGACAGACAGAGGCATGACAAAGCTAATAGTCACTTTTTACAATTTTGTAAACATGCTGAAAAAAGATTATTTCACATAGTCAACTCTGGCATTTCCATGCTGTAGATTATCTACTTAGCCTCTAAATTTAATACAGTATCCTCTGTATGTGTGGCGTGTGCGTGCGTGCACCACAGAGCACAATTAAAAAAGGACTGCCATTAGTTTCAGTCTGAAAAAGTGGTTACTCCTCACATGTTCTCCAGTTTAAGTATGTTACATAGTCCTAACATGTTTTATCAAGGAACAACTTGTGACAACTCATATACAGCATGCCAGGAAGCTGGCAATACAGGGAGATTTTGAAATTATACAGCATTAATTTTAGAAATAATTTGTGTTATGAATTTGTCTCTGTCTGCTAATAACAAAACAGAATTTTTAGATCTTACTGATGTATGTGCTTCAGGTTGTAATCAGGCAGTCCCTGAGTGCTCTTCACCATTTGGTGGTGTGTCCAGCTGTGGTGCCTGGAGCAGGGTGTTTGGAGATGTCCCTTGCTGTCAGGCTGCAGGATCAGGTAGTCCATGAATGGTTCTGAGAGCCATTACTCTACAGTTTTCTTTTCAGAAGACTTACACAAGCAAGCATGAAAGTATAAATCCCTGGGTGCCAGGGCACCAGCACAACTTTTTTTTTTACAATAGCCATTAATATTTGAGGGGCCTCAGTATAAAATGTGCTTCATTACACCCTTCTGGTGCTAGAATGTTGTGGCCCCCTGATTTTTGGACAAATTGTGCATCACTATATAGATATGTATAAATTATGATTATAAAACTGTAATTATCCCATGTTTTATGTGACCATGTGTTAGGGCCTTTTTCTTTGAAGAGCATACATTTCAAGTGCTGAGAGCAAAATTCTTATGAAACCATTCGAACCTAAAATGGTTAAAGTGGGTTATTTGGGATACTTTGTAACAGAACGGGGAAACTACTGGTATATGGCTAACGTGTGTTGAGGTGTCTCCCCTTCTGGGATTGCTTGGGTAATTGGTTCCTGACATTTTGAGAGTATAGTGGTATCATCTTCAAGGATCAAAAGGTCCAAGAGGAATGTTGGGGAACAGGTAGATGTGTAATATGCAGTTATGGTGTAACCAATGATTGACTGACTGAGTAGGTTAAGGGGCCAATCAGGGTGGATATTAAGCAGCAGGTGGCACAGAGAAGAGGGGAAGTGATAGTAGGTGACAGGGAGCAGTTTCTTCCACAGGACCAGGTCAAGCCATGTGAAGCTGGAATGAGCCTGACATGTAGCTTCGTGAGGAGACAGGCATTACATACAGTTTGGTGCAGAAACCGTGAAGAAAGTGGCCACTTGGAAGTTAAAGAAAATGGGAAGATCATATTAAGATGAATTATAGAGAGAGATGTTGTGAGGCTGGGATGCAGATGAAACTGGCTGAAGATTGTATGCACTGGTAGGCTTTGGTATTAGCAGCGGTGACTCCATGGCCTATACTGGCAGATAGTTGAAAACATCATCTTTCTTAGTAATTATCTCAACCCACTTACCAATCTTGAAAACAGAGACTCTTCTCTGTTTGTTATTGTAAAGTTGTGACATTAAAGGTAAATATAATATGTAAACTGAAGGAATGTTGGCGACCACAAGCCATATTCTGGGATTTTGTGTTCATGTATTACTTTATGTTCAGAACCTGGATACCTTAGTAGGAAGGCATGTTTCAATTTAAACAAGGATTTTAATACATGGTCTCATTTCAGGCAGTCCGTGATTTTGACAAATACAACTGCACTAAGCATCAGCTAGAATCATGTATATCATGGCTGCAGGTAGCTCTTCTTTCAGCTGCAGGATTCACTGCAGCACATTCTTCTGTGTTAACAGTAGATACATTGTTTGGTCATGCATGGAAATCTAACAGAGAGACATGTTGTTGTGGTTTGGTTTCAATGAAGATGGTGCAGGATGGAAGTGGAAGACAAATAGAAGTGTTCAGCAATGATGGAATATTGTTGTTGCAAGATATTATGGTTCTATCAGCCTTGTCCACATCTCCTCTCATTCTGAAAGAAGAAGCTGTTGTAGATTTATTTGAAAGTAAGCATAGTGCTGTAAAATTGTCTCTAGAGAGTTGTATTAACCTCTTGGGCATAGGGATGATTGTGTATAGATCACCAAATGTTTAATATATTATGTTTTCCAAAAAAGCTGATTTATAATATGGGTACCTCTGTAGATTTTGGGATACATAACATATCCTCACCCACTCCATTCTCTTGTCCCTGCACTACCATATGTGGGGAGTTTAGATTCAGTCAAAGTTACAACATCTGGTTTGTATAATCCCTTGTTAAACACAAGGGTGAACTATTTTGTATTTTCACTGGAAATGATGACTGCTGTTATTACAGTCGTATAGACATATTCAGCGCTTCATAATATTTGACATTCTTTTTCCCCAGTTTCTAAGATTCAAACAAATTTTGTTTTCAGGCAACCTTGATAATATTGGTCCATATTTTATATGCTGGATTGTGCAACATGCTATTTGTTGTGTGTGAAACAGCAATTCATGAAGATATTAATGCCTGTCAGTAGCTGATGGAACATGTGTGGTAAAAAGTTAAGATTTTTATCTGTAACTCTTTGGGATAATTTTATAAAATTATCCACACCCAAAGCCATAATGGTCTGTAACACATGCCCATCACAGTAGATATACGGCATTGTGTTCTGCATTATGTTGGAGTGACATAATATACAGTGTGACAAAATGGGCTGTGGTTGCAACATAATTTCCAATATATTCTTCTGGATTGTAAACCACATACATAACATCTGATCATATAGATGGAGGCACCAAGCTTCTCTGAAATATATGTAACCACCTACAAGACCACATATCACAAACCAGAAGACCACAGTCTTGATTATTTGATTTAAAGGGACCAGTCAGAATTGCAATAAATACAATTTCCACTTAACAAACAAGCTAGTATATGTCTATGTTGTGTGCCAGACATTTCAAGTCTTGATGTATAGTTGGATTTTATATGTTCTATATGACCGCTTGTTTTAGCTCTGTTTTACTAATGCTTTGCAGGAACAGATCACCTGGATATATACTGGTGCCAGGAACAAGAGAAAGTTTAGTATTCATTTTTTGAAAGGGATTGTATGGGACCAATACATGCTGTAGTGTGTAGGACCATCTGTAGTAGCAGTTTATACTCTTACAGAGCTGGGCCAGGATCTCAAGTACTAGATACATACTTTATTATCTGTGACTTTGATGGTTTACAGTGACTTGACTAGAATTAGCAAACTGTTATCTGCAAAAGGTTTCATCCATCACATTGTGGCAAGCCAACCAACATATAAAAACAGAGAAACTGCTGCTCATAGGCAGTATGCACAATTGGCATGTGGCTGTTAATTGTATCCATACATCATGGCACTAATAAACAAATGCATCTCACCTACCTACAACAAATGGAAACAAGCTAGCCAACAGGTGGCTGTACCAGCAGTCTGCAGGAAATGATGTATAGTAAAATGCTTTAACCAACTGAAACAAGCCAGCTGAAATGTTGTTTTCAAATGTCCTTTAGTACCAATACTGCATTGTATACAAGTTTTTAGTGTTACAGACATTCCTTTAGCATAATAGAGAAATGGGGCTGTTATATGAGTCTTCCTGGTTGGCCATCATTTTCAGGGCTGCTTTGATGTAGTCATTATAGTGACTATGCTGTGGGCTGGATGATCTGGGATTCTTGAATGCCGGCAGGAGCAAGAGGTCCATATCTTTTCCAAAATGCCCACACCTAGCCCATCCCTTATTCAAACAAGATAGGCACTGTGTGTATAATGTAAAATTGTGGTGAATTTGTGTAACCATTGTTGCCGTGGCAATGGAAGAGTGTATTCTTATTGTTTTTGACTTGCATTTAGCTGTCACTAGTGTAAATGTGTTCAGTGTTGTCATTGAAATGCAACAGTGGGTTCCCTTGGCACTACTGTCAAGCTACAAAATTTTTTGTACTGCTGTCAACAATATAAATGTACTTAGGTATTGGTCACATAAAGGGCCTGATATTTGTGTCCAAATTTACCCGAATTTGGAGTTTGTTGACAGATGTTCATAAAAGTCTACAGTATCAAATTTCATGAAAATCTCACCAATGGGAACAGTGCTGATACATGCAGATGGACATACAGGCAGGATGAAGCTAATGGGCACTTTTCGTGGCTCATGTGAACTCGTCTGAAATAAGCAGATTGTTCCAGGAAATGGAACTGTGCCCATCCTCAGGTGAAAGTAGGTGTCTCTGAAGCAAACTTCCTGTTCCTGCATGATGACTTTAACCTCAACCAGTGTGTTATCTTGGTGGAGCTTATTGTTGAGGGCCTGTTGGATACATTAGTGAATAATCTTAGATGTAAGTCTAGATAATGTAATCAGTTTCAATGTCATGTACTTATCTATTCCATCTCTTTGTTTGGAGAGCATATGTATGTGTGTATGTAGGTATGTTACGTCCCGTTCACTGAACATAACATTCGTTTGTTGCCCCATCTTCTCATGTAGTTGGTCTAATAAGCTGCAAAACTTAATAAATTGCAATTTTTTAAGTTTTTTACACCATTGATGATTCATGTTGTTTTCTGGATCATGACTGTGTGTTGTCAAGTGTGTGGGTGGCCATGTTGACAGGAACATTTTGCCTCCATGTTCAGGCAATGGTGACAGCATGTTTCTGTCAACATGGGAACTTGTCACTGGGTCACATGTTTTCATCATGCAGCATATGACAGTAAGATTATTAACAGTTTTAACATTTCTTTGTTGTCACAAAATATTTGTTGTTGGATGGCTGGATGGATCATAGGTTGTTTCACAAAGGACCAACTGCAGTGATTATTTCCTGTCAAATGATGTGTCTTGGTAGAGTTGGAAGGACTGGAGAAGGAAGTGATCACATCTTATTCCAGAGGTCTGTCATGGCATTTTCTCGGAGAGACAGGAAATCCATGGAGAACCTGTCATAATAACCCTGTCAAGACCCAAACCAGGCAGCTTCCCAAGAGCAGGTCTGACACAACACTGCTTGATCCAACTTGCTCAGTATATTACAGAATTTCTAATGTTTGCATCATTCCAGAGAGCACATTAATCTGAAATGTATGTGTATTTTAAAAGTTAAAAAAGAAGATAGAATATTGCTACAATTGTGATTGGCTGAGTGAGAGGCATTTTGATTAAGTGGTAATGCCTTGGCAGTAATTAGTACAGGTAAGCCATCTGTTTCTATTTCATAGCATAAGAGTAAGTCTGCTTTCTCAGATTGTAATTAGGTTATAGGTAACCCATTTTCAAAATGTGATAGCAGATTGTGCACATAATTTGAGGTTTGTGTGTAGCTGGGCAGTCTGCATTATCTTGCTGTAGGGCACAGTGATGTTGCTGTATGACTAACAACTTGTAACATTGGCCCACCATAGTGTATGTAGTTGTCTGGTTTTCTGAGCCCATTCTTGTTGTGATTTAATTCTTTGTTTTGTGGAGTTTATTATGGCATGTCATTTGCTTTATATATAACTAGTGCTGGAAACATTACCTGCTGCTAGATGTTCCACTGTCTGTAGGTGGCAGATGTGACTGTGGATATATGTGAGCTACTGAACATGAATAAAGTGATGGACACCATTTTTGCTTCTTCAGCAGCCCAGTGGTTGAGCCAAGTGTTCTTCATCTTGGCAGTCATGGAAATGAGATATGCTGGATTGGAGTGTTATGTTATGCTTCATGCTGTATGCCTGCTGAAAAACCATGCAATGCATGGCAGGTAATAATAATTCAATAACTCTTGGATTACAAAGCAAAAAGACTTGCTACTTTTACTGTACTGGTTACATTTTAAACCCATACTTTTAAAATTATTTTCTCATAATATTTCTTCCTAAGTTTGATTCCTAGACTCAAGAACAAAAAATTGCTTTTATTCAGGATTTTCATTTCTCATACAACTATGCAGAGTGAAATACGTATAATTTTTGAGGACAAGAAAATATAGTTAGAACAGAAATGTGAGTGAGATTTGCCTTATCGTTCCTGGCAATTGTCACAATTTTATTTGAATTGTGTTGACAGAGTGGTTCTTGCACAACCATTCTGAGCACTGGCAACATTTCTGGTCTGTTCTTCTGTCCTTAGCTGTTGGGCAAATAGAACACCTTCCCAGCCATCTTTCTCAACCTTTCTTCACAGTTGTAGGGAAGCTGGTTGTTTGCAAGGGACACCCATTGCTTTCTTGACCGTATGAGTATGTTGATGTTTCCATTATCAACCCTCCTTCTTATATGTGATCTTACTATTTCTTCTCCCAGAAGAAGAAGATACAGATGTCTTCAGTTATTTTTCTTTTGTTGCCAATTAGGTTATTTTAGCATCCACAGTACAAATGCATTTACACCAGCAACATCAATCCAGCTGCTGAATAGTTTCAAACACCAGCAACTTGTTGAACTCATACAAGTGCATTCCCTCACAAGCTGGTCGGGAACATCAAACACACTTTTAATTACATTGTGCATGAAGATAACAGGTTTGTGATCTTTTTCCTCACCCATGCATATGTCATCATAATGCTGTGATGAATGGAGGATGACAGCCTTGTTCCTTGCTGGTACATGCGATACCCGTGTTAGGTCATTGTTAAAACCAAATATAGAAGAAGAAACCTCTTTTTGTTTTCCACTGAGAAATAATGCTGGAATTTCAGGCTTGTTCTCCCTTAGTGTGCCAACCAGTGTCATGTTCCTAGTCAAAGAGAGATATGCCATTTCACAACTTGTAAGGAAATTATTGGCTATAACACCTGTTCTGGTTCCATATGTGTGACAGACCATACCTCAAAGGCCCTTCTTCATCTTCCCCCTTGGTCCATCAGTCTTGCCAGTGTATACTTGCATGTTGTAGGTATAAAAATTATCTGCACTAGCAGCAACCCATACTTTGATCCCATACTTTACCAGTTTGGATTTTATGAACATGTAAAATGGACATTGTCTGTAAACATCACTAACTGTTCATCCGTAGTTATGTGTTCATTTGGTATGTGTGTGTGCCATTTGAGATCTGCTGCTGATGCTTTCAAATGCATCTCTGATTGGAGGTAATTTGTCTGTTGATCTCTGTTGAATCCTTGTAGTTTTGTGATTGAGACAAAGTGTGTGTAGAATTTGATTGAACCAGTCCATTTCCATTGTTGCGTGAAAAATAAGTCTGGCATAGGCACCATTTGTTGTCCACAGATTTCATGTTGTTTCCTTTCATGTCCTCTAAAATCCAGACACTATCATGAATCACAACTCCAACAGTGAGGGATACCAGCAAGTAACTGCAAAATCTGAACTCATTCGTCAGCTGTTTTGTAGAGGAGCTAGTATCAAAAATCTTGCAATTCTGATGTGTTAGATGTTCCAAGCATTGCACAACACAGGCAACACATCACATATACTCTGGGGTAGAACTCACCATATAACTTCTGTATACTTCACTCCATGAACAATAAGTAATTTTAACTTCCGCTATAATTATTAATTTTTATCCTATATTGTTGTACATTATTATTCAGAAGTAAAAGCAATTAAACATAATTATGTATTTTTTATATCATGGAGTGATACTGCCACATTTACCTACAATTGTATTCTTGTATCAAAAACGTCACCCAGAATATGGCCAGAACATGTTGGTGAACATATTGTAAATAAAAATACATCATAAAATTAAAGTGCATTTGCTGGTTTGTGCGATTTATAAATGTTATTCTGTGTCATAAAGAACATGTGGAACACAATGACTTCTGAGTGTAAATTTTAACAGGGTCCACATCAGCTGCAGTGTCCATATTCACTGACCATGCTATGTACAGTGTATCTTTTCCATCAGTTTTCATGTCCCATTCAGATATTCCCAAGGAAGTACTGCAATGAGCACTAACTGCTGAGGTGGGAAACCTGCATAAATTATGTTCGAGGTCATAATGGAAACATTAATGTGCCTTGAAACATTATCAGCCATATGCCAGAGGAATTCTCCTCTCAAGAGGTTTCAGTTGATAGAGAAACAAGCTTTCTGCCATAACTAGGGCTAGAGTTACAAGCATTTCAGTGGCTCAGAATGAGGGAAAATTTATAGAAAACTTAAAATTTGAAAATGGTGCCATATATTTCTGCAATTATTGGATAACAAGAAAGTATAGTTTTATATGCCACATCGTAAGGGGACCCAAGAAATTTGCAAAACTTTGTTAGAATCAGAGATGGTCATGAAAAGGTTACCTGTTATGATATGTTGACTGACTGACTCATAATGTAACATACGCATTTAGTGAAGTATTTTTAAATTCATCAGATTTTAATCCACATGCTTTGTTCATTCACAACAAATAAATATATGATTTGGCAATAGTAGCCATTCTGTACCTACTCCAAAAGAAACTGATTAACCCCTTGCTGCCTGTATTACAGTTGAAAATATTACGTCCATAAGATGGTGGCTGCTGCACAGAAATGATGGGATTTAAAGTGCTTACATTTTGATATAGCAGGGATTGAATATTTTGTGTCATGTGATGATCGCCATTTGTCTTGCTAATAATAGTCAAGATCTGCATAAATTATGAAGACACTTGAGCGAAGGGGCCATCTGATGTCACAAGTATTACGATAGATATGAGACCATATACTATTAAAAGTAACATTGTGAACTAGAGAGTTTATTACTGGTATCTTTTGATATATCTGGTTGTTTTAGAGCTCATGAGAGTGTCCATGCGTCAGTCTGAAGATGGCCAATATTACCAGATCAGTGAAGGATGCATTCCTAGATTTACCAGTATGTAAAATTTGGAGTTCACTGTGGTGACACAAAACATACTGAGAATTGTTTCATTAATAATAAAGGTAAGTCTGTCAGAGTACAAAAGTTCAAATTATTCCTTTGGATTTGTACTCTTTCTTTCATTTGCGTGGTTCTGTGAAATGAGATTTTTTCACACTTTTACAGGTTCTGGAGATGTAAATTCAGTCCACATAACATTGTCTGATTCTTTGTAGCTTTGATCTTACAATTTGTAATTAGTAAGAATTTTACGAACTTGTCAGTAAAACGTTCCTACTGTAACCCTTCATTGCTTCAGTAGATTTTGATGCTGACTTTAATGTTTCTTTATGTGGTTCATTTAGCAACATTGACAGTTGCTAAGATTATATAGCATTAATAGCAGATTAATGAAATAAAAACATAGAGAATTGGTGGAATAATGCTGGTGGGGGGAAAACTGAGGTACTTGGAGAAATATCTGTCTCGTTGCCGCTTCGACCAAAACAAGTCCCACATTGGCTACCCTGGCACTGAAGTAACTGGAAAATTTTAAGACCATACATTGTCAAAGTTGTGTCAACATATTATCAAATTTGTCAGTATATGAATATGTTCAATTCCTGGAAGGGGGAAGAGGCTTCTGTTCTTGAAACTATGCAGACTGGCTTTAGGGTCTGCCTAGCTTCCTATTCGGTGGGTAGTGGGGGCTCTCTCCTCGGGGATAAAGTGGCCAGAGCACGAAGACATTCGTCCTTCAACATGTGCTCAGTTTAAGTATGCGTTGAACTGTACATTTACTTCCTCATGTGTGTATATGATGTGGTCCTTAATAAGAAAAGGGACATCTTTACCTTTTGTCAGCATGTGAGTGCAGACATTTCATTTTGGTTAGCAAAGATTAATGCTCCAATCCTAACGTGCACAAAACTGTATCATCACAGCTCATATTTGAGATTTTATGGTAATGAGGATTAATATTTTGGTATTCTGGGTTATTACACTAACATTTGAGAGGAACATGCTGCCTTCATTTGCAGACTTTAGCCCTGAAGACAGAGGCAGTATATATTCCTCTGAAATGCCAGAATACTTCAATATTGTGTCATTACCCAGACCGGAGCATACACTGTATTCAGCATTTTGCGGGCACACTTGGTACTGACACAACGTCTGCACACAACTGTCAGACTAGTGCATTGTTTCCTTCCCTGTGTGAATTGATATATGCCTCATATCGGTATTAGCAGATTACTATGAGTGTTTTCATTACAATGGTTCATGAATTTGCAAAACCCATAAAAAATGTTGTGCTCAGTCTCTTTGTCACACTCGGTTGCTTCACAAGTGTGTGATTTTCAAATGAGTCATTGAATTTCAAGTACCACATTCTACTGCATGGTGGTAATTGCCACAAGTTTTCAGTCACGTTCACAAAATTGCAAAAAGCGGCTGTTAGGTTTGTCATGTCTGTCCATCCATCCATCTGTTCACATGGAACAATTCAGCTTCCACTAATGAAATTTGATACTACAGTATTTTTCAAAAAGCTATCAACAGAATTCAAGTTTCATGAAAATCTGACAAGAATTATGGGTACTTTACATGAAGACCTATGTACCTTATGATATCTCACTCAGTTCGTCATAGAATGAAAAATGTTTCAGATGAAAGTTGTAGAGAAAATCAAAACACACATTTTATATTCAGTAACTTTTTTCTGAAAGTCGTGCCATTTATGAGATAGTGTGGAAAAATATGGTAGAACCAGGCAGGCCACAAATGGCAATATTTTTTTTTCTTATAAATTAGCAATCAGAATGAATACATTCTATAGGCTAATCTGATGGCATAGGACTATTAACTGGCAATATGTGTGTAATATGGTGCATGGACTTCACATACTGGTTAACTAAGGCTACACAATATGTAATACTTATTGTTTTTCCACTGTAACATTGGTTGCAAGAACATGCCTCACTGTTTCGTTTATATGTACGTTGCCTTTCTTGTTACATTTGTATAGATTTACCAAAATTTACCATTTGTTTCAGAAGTTACTAGTGAGGGACAGACTAGTTGCTCTGAAGGATGTAAAACTTTTGAAGGGAGAGACTAGACCAATCTTGAATATTGTAACTTTGTAATTATGTTCAGTGCATCTAATAAAGTTGGTTGAGCTGAGCAGTGACCCCACTGGCATGTAACATGCTGGAAATAAGGTCCAAGTAAATAAGAATTTATACTGGGAGAGAAGAAAAATGCATATAAAGCTTCAGTAGGAAGACCTAAAGAGATGACCTGAAAGGTTTAGAAATAGTTGGAATAATACTAAAACTGATCTTAAAGAAATAGCATGGGAAGATTATGGACTGAATTCACATGGCTCAGAATAGGGACCAGTGATGTCATTTTATAAACAAAGTAAAGAACCCCTTTGTTCACAGAGGGTGGGAAATCTGTCGAGTAGTTGAGCAGCTGTTAGCTTCTCAAGGTGAGGATTTTGCACACTGTGTGATGAACTGACACATAATATCTTATATATGAATCAGGTTTAGACAAATGCCAGACTGCAGGCTTGGTGTATCCTGACGGTTCTTAATGAACCTTCGGGTTCCATGAAATGTGGGGAATTTCTTGACTAGCTGCAAACCAGTTAGCTTCTCAAGAAGGACTCTGCAGCATGGAGTAAGTAAGTAAGGTTATAATTTCTTCTTGTGTTGTTGATGTACGACTGAAGTATGTTGGTCTGAAAAGTTATTCATTGCTTTTTGAGCATATCAGGTCATTGTCGCTTTCAGTTTTCATGTCTTGTGTAACAGTTGACCGTTTCAAAAATTGAGTGGTCATGTTTGAACAGTTTTAATGTTATTTGCTTTAACATAGCGTGTCAATAGGCATTTTCTGTCATGATATTTGAGCTTAGTGCTTCATCTTCAAGCAGTACTGAAAATTGCAACAGTGGAGAAAACATGTTGTGTTGTTGGTAACTGATTTATGTAATTTTCTTTGCAAGCAAAGTAACTCTTTTACTACTTAATAAGCTTATTATTAACCACTAAGTATATGCTATATATATTGTTACACCTGATAACACTGAATGACACACACACACACACACACACACACACACACACATGCAGTAGGACTCTTCTGGGTGAGGGATCAGCCTATTGCAAAGACCTCCACCTGACAACACACAACATTTACAAAATACAGACATCCATTCCCCAAGTGGTAGTTCAAACCCACAGTCCTACCAAGAAAGTCACTGCAGATATTGTCTTAGGCTGCATGGCCACAAATATCAGCTGCTATATGATTTGATGCACTTAAACTTTATCTGCTGTATGTTATAATGTTCCCTTATTTTCCTGTGTGTGTAAGTGGGAGAGTTGAAGTGAAAATTTACATTCTTGGATCACTAGATATCATCTGTGAAGCTTGCCATAAGGTGATAATATGGTCTACCAATTAAAATAGTTGCCCACCTGTATATAGATCGGGCCTGCCAAAGATGTGACCCGCAGGTCACATGTGGTCCACAGGGCTTTTTGGTGAGGCCCATTCGTGTTTTGATATTTATAAAATTTTATTGTCACTATTTTTATTGTATAATACACCCAGGACATCCTGAAAAATTAAACGCACAACGTTTTTTGCACCCTTGAATCTTTCTACACTGAAGAACTTTACGGTGCAGAACGAGGGAATGTGACAATATATGTTGTGGCCCAGGATGTCAAGTTGAATTTCAGAATTGGCTCGAAATCTGTCTTGAATTTGACAGGCCTGATATACATATGTATATTAAGTTGCAGTATTTTGTACTATGTTTATTTCCAAAAGAAAACGATATATAAAGTGCTTGAAACTGAAATACATTACACAATGGTTGATAACAAAGTCACAGGAACTGAAAGTAGTTAAACTTATTGTTATCTTCATTCTCAAATGAACACAGGTCGTGACATAAGACACGTCTTTGCACAATTGTATTCATTTTTAGAAATTAAAAAAAAAGTTAGGAAGAAGGTGTAAATGTGAAACAAAGTAAATAACTACCAAACACTTCCAGTAACATATCTGACCATGAAGTAAGTGAGTACATAGTATACCTATAGAGTTTTGTATGCCTGTAAATTAGCTGTTTTCTTCATACTTTTCTGAATTCACATAAACACAAAGAGAAATTACAAATTAGTTTTTGCAGTGTGCATTTGTAAAATTTTTGTATCTTCTAGTAAGCCTATTAAATTCACTACAGATGTACTGGTGGGGCCCAAACATAAAGAGACTTCCAATGTAATTGTGGAAGAATGTTTCATTGCCTGCCTTCTTATTGGCTGGATTAATGTGCTGTTAGTTTTGAAAGTGTTCAGTAGAATATACTTTAACCATACCTAGAAATAATTGCAGATATGTAGAGAATGGACTTATAAAATTAAAGTTTCACTTTTCTGTCATCTTGTTTATTTGTATTTTATGCATGAACATTTCCATGGTGTTTATTTCCTTTCGACATGAGAACTATTAAGAATAATTATTTGCACTGCCTTGCCACAAGCAGTTAGCAGGGGATGTCTGTATGACAAGTCATATAGCAGAAGACATTACATACTTCTTTTATATTCAACTAAAGTCGGACTATCAATAACATTTTATTACATGCATATTTCAGGTTTCTGCTGCTTTAAGCTGTGAACAGTGGTGTCTGTGTAGTAAATTCTGTAAACTTAACATGCAGAAAGGAATGTCTGACCGCATGACTGAGGTCCTAAAAGGCACATTACATTTTAATTAATCTTGTAGGTAGGTAAATAGCTTTGCAAGAACTATATTTTGTAAATTTGTACAAACGTGGAAAGGCAACCCTTTAAATTTTTATATATTGTGCATTTCAATCACATACTGCAGAGAGCACCTCTAATTATGCTGCTGCTTCCAAAAAGTGACTTGACTGACAAGTACCTCACCCTTATGTCTGAAATGAGAGAAGGGCACTTCACTTTGAATGTCGTACATTCATTTACCAGTCTGGGCAATAAGTTTTGCACCTCAAAATGTGACGCAAATTCCCACTTTCTCCATTGCAATCGAAATTCACTTTGGAAAATGTGTAGAAGTTGACTTTATGACTCTGATGACAACAGGAGGTAGAATAAATAAATTGTAGTGCCAGTTATCTTGAATGAGAAAGTAATGATTGGCAATTGTAGTAGATTAAATGTAGTATCAGTACATATTTTTGTTAGCAGAATAACAAAACATTGTTTGAAAATATCCACATCCAATGACAGGTGGTTAAGTGTACTAGATGGATCCACCTAATCACAAAACTTTGAATGCCATGGCATATTGCAGACATGGTTAAATCAATAAGGACATTAGTGGCTGACAGTTATTTTTCTTTTAATGTGTTTAATTATGTTTACCAATAAGTGGTATAGATAAGAGGTATACAAATCCCAGGTGTCTGGTTGACTAAATTTTGTACAGTGCTGCATTTTCAACATAATTGTTGCAGTGTTTTTTTTTACATAAAAAATGTGTATCATTTTGCCTGCACTGAGCAGAAAGCAGTAGGCAACAGTGATGTTTACAGGTTACTCCAGAATTATGGGTCCTTGCCATGGAACCTGCTTCTTATCACCCTTCTAGCACCTATAATCAGGAGCTGGGTGCTAGATTTTTGGAAGATTTATGGGCCCCTGGCATATATGTGACTGAATACTGTAGAATTGTACTGTCAGATTCTTCAGATTTACATTATGTTGACTCACTAACTATTTTGATACTTTCATGTATAAAATATTTGTCATTGTTCTACCACACAAACATAGATGTTAGTGTATATGTTGGTGGTGTGCTTTCAATAACAGGGTCTTCATAATTTGAATTATATGCAGGCACTTACAAACATATGATGTTTTAGTTTTTATGATGATCATCGTCATCATGAACTCTCAAGGGTTAGGTGTAGTGCCTATTCCTTAACCATCAGGGTAAAGTTGTTCCTTCCATCTTTTCCGTGGGTGTCCTGTTTTTCTAATCCCTTCAGGTTTTTTTTTTTTTTACACATTTTGTAATATGTTACTGTCCTAATTCTGAGCTTTGTCTTGGTGGCATTTTTTTTCTAATGTAATAACTGAGGTACATCACATGTGTTACTGAAGAAACCATCTGTATTAATTGTAAATTGCATTATGATCTGTAAATAGTGGCACTCATGGTAGCACATTTGAAAGACGATTGCATTAGAAAACACTGTACTTGCTGCATTGATAGTTTTACCATCACATTGGGATCTTCCAGTCATTTGTCTATCGTCAAATCCAGATTTAGGGCAATATGCTTAGCAGTCTGATTGATGTGTCAACTTGTTACAAGTTCAGCAGCATACAAAGCATTAAATTTTATTGTGTATATGTATTTTGATGTGGCAGCTTGTACTGTTATTGTACTGCTGGCTTCAAGATGAACGAGAAACTGTAGCACTATCACATGTGCATTGCACCCTATCAAGTTAATGAAGATCCAAGCATGTAATGTATGGTTCATCATGTCTGTACCAGTGTTTCTGTATGAGATCATAGTCTGAATTTCCTTGGTAGGGCAGTGAAGAGTTATAATTTTTTTTCTTTTTTTCTTTTCTTTGGCAGTGAAGAGTTTTCATTTTTTCCTTTATTTTTCCTTTCTTAAATCACACTTTTCTAAAATATTCATTATAGAAACTCTTTTCCTCTTAAAAGGGGCATAAATGTATGGGTGACAAGTAGCGACACCTGATTCATCAAGTTGAACAGTGACTCTTCTATCCATCGCTTTACTCAGTTGTAGTGAGTCGCACTATTTAACAAAGGAGATACTGTACTTTACATTCAGATACAGTTCTGTATGGGATAGGCATATACTGGTAGTTGCTATCAGAGATGACCATTTTTTGGATGTGTGACGTGCGTGCAATAACAAACCCATTATCACCCCAGAATGTGCTTGCCAACCAATCTGTGTTAATATGCATGGAAGAAAAGGACATGGAATAGGGACATTCACTATTTGCTTTGTATGGCTTATACATACAGCAAACCCTTGCTGTTCATAGCAATTACATTTCTGAAATTCCTACAAATCGTGACTCCCTGATGCAAGAAGTTAAGACCTTATGTGATGAATGTGGTTAGGCAAACCAGTGACACACAAAACATGATAATATGTAAATTAATAGTTAATAAACACAAAAATATTTGCGTCGAATGTTTACTGGAATTATGGTGTTCCTGGCTGAAACTTGCTAGGGTGATTGAGTGACATGGAGTGCGTATTGGAGGGGGAGACAAAATTCTTAGTGATTCAAGGGGTGATCATCAATTGCTTGACCTTCTGCTACCTGTCCATATCCTCCTCCTGATGTGGTATCACAATAACCTCTAACTTGCGCTTATATACTAAGTACCCATCTGTGAAATGATTAATTTCAAAGAAATGATTGACTAAATCATCCACCGTCTGGAGGCCTTTCTTCAGAGCACTGATATTCAGCTCATGTCTGTCAACAATAGCATAAGAATCCTCTTTTATTTTCTGGTTCATTGAGAGCTGTCATCTCTTCAAGTTGGTCTTCAGTCAACTCAGTGGCATGAGAGTCAAAATTTCCTGGATATGAGCCTCCTCTGCAGCTGGGGATCCTTCTGCTGGAACTTTACAGAGAACCTGCCTTACTTCACCCTGCTTGTGAGGAATCCCTGGAAATAATTAGTTGTTTCAGGCCGAAGCTTCTTCCAGCAACCATTCAGAGCAGCTTGTCCATGGAACCCGTTACACATACTTTACAGTTATCTACACTGTACAATTTCCAGTGTTCACTGATGCTAACAAAGGTCTCATGTGCATCCAGTGTACTGTGGAAGGTGCAGTCACATAGTATCTCCACATCATTATGATGATGCCCTGATTAAACAAATGCAGGAGTGAGGTGGTGGTTGGAATGGACAGATACTCAACTTGGATGTTCGGATGGGCAAGACTGTAAACTGCCGATGCCTCGCAGCATTAGTACGGACAGTAAAGACTTTTTGACTGCTAGATTCCAGGATTTCTGGTACAGTTTGCAATTCATCATTTACTAACATAGCCTTCTCCCTCACTATAGCACCAGTGAATGACAGTCATTTCTATGTCTCATCTTCTAGCCATACACACAGGTCTTTTTCACCTTTTTGAGGAAAAGGTTATGGCAGCATACATGGGTAATTTTTGCAGTTCACTGGACTTAACATTTTCCATGATCATTTCTTAATTTTCTTGATGAAACAATCAGTTTGTGTACACCATAATGGCATTGGACCGCATCAGTATGCACATTCCGTTGTCCCACTCACCCAGCACTTCCACTTTCTGTGACATAGACATCACTTTCCTTTTTAACCTTGGACTTTTCATTATCATGTCATAACCCTGCCCAGACATAATTAAAACTTGAGGGCAACATTGAGTCCTAAAAGTTGTGAGAAGTACAGCTGAAGTTCATTCCATATTGCACAATATCTAAAAAAAGATGACAGACAGATGTAGCCTCTTGTGTATTAGTGTGCATACCTATGCAGTTTGCATCTGTGATTGAGTGAGAGGACCTACACTGCGATGCATGAGGGTTGCCACAATTTTCCACTCATAAGTGAAATCATGATGTGCAAATCCAAGAAAGAGGAGGGTCTGCTGTGTAATTATACATAATTCACTTCATTAATGTTACTGTGTTGAACTCTTTACATCAGTAATAATCTCAGCTGAGTTTTTATGAGCACTGTCCTTGTTTTCTTGGGTCTACCCTTCACTGTACTCCAAGTTGTCATGGTGGTAGCCCTCTCTTCATTACATACATAAGCTATTTACAAATCTTTAAATTTATTAAACCGCGTGTAGCTAACTTACATTTGTGATAAGGAACATCAATAATGAGAAAGGTTACTGTTCGTACAACTGTTCATTGATCACAGGCCACTATAAATTTATGCTGCATTTTCCAAAATAAGAGGTAAGGTAAGGCTTGAAAGGATATACTGACTTAACAGTTCACTGTCCTGAATTTGCATTTCCCACCTGCAAATCTACTTGGCATTTATAATACTGTGAATTATTTGTCACCAATGCCAAATTTATGTTTATTCTAATGGCTTGAATGGGTACTCTGGATGCTTTTCCACTCTGTAAATTAGCAGAAACATATAATATAGTTAAAAAAGAACGGTCAATAAAAATATGTAAGTTTCTGTAAGAAGGTACAAAATGTAGCAGACTTACCCTTTCCAGAACAGAAAATTTATGATTCTGCCATTCTCCCCAAGGTCTAAGCCTTTTAATTGTAACATTTCTTCAGGAGTCAGATGGAAATCAAAGATCTGGAACAGTGAATTGAAGAAATAATATTCACGTTAGTGGATTTCTGGGTTACCAGAGTTGTGGATTGGGATAACATTTTTAACAAGACAGGTAATGTACATACAACATAACATGGAGGTGCGTTCTTGCAACCATTGTTACAGTGGAGAAGCAATAAGTATTACATATTATGAGTGCATGTGTATAACCTTAGTTATCCAGCATGAATTGCGTTTGCGCCATATTGTCATACATGGCCTGCCCCACTCTGCAATATTTTTTCACATTACCTCACACGTTGCACAATTAAAAAAAGATTATTGAACATATGTGTGTTTTGATTTCCTCTATAACTTTTGTCTGAAACATTTATCACTAAGAAGAATTGGGCGAGAGTTGTCTTCATGTAAAGTACCTGGTATTCTTGTCTGAATTTAATGAAACCTGAATTTTCTCAACAGTTTTTCAAAAAAATATTCAAATATCTAATTTCATGAGTTATTCCATTTGGACAGACATGTTGAAGCTAATGATCGCTTTTCACAAATTTGCGAACGCGCCTAAAAATGGCTGTATTTTTTCACATGGTTTGTAACAAGCCACAAATGGTGATTACAAGAATAGTGATATAAGGAATAGAACAAGGAGTTCAAGCAGAACTCATGAAGTCTACTCTGTGTATGTGTGTGTGTGTGTGTGTGCACACATATCAGTATTATTATTGGGTTATTTTATTTTTGCAGAAAAGTAATATAATAAATACAGGTTCTGTATGCATTAAATATGGTGGATATGACCTAAATGTTACGTATCTTTTTCAGGTTTGTAGTTGTCGACTTGCAATTCCCACTGCATTACATAATATGTTGTAAATATATCTATGTCTCTGTCCATACCAAATTCCATATACATAGCTCATTTGCTTCATTAGTTATCATCATCAAACCAAAAGTTAACAGAAATGTTTTTGTTCTGGTATTCTGTTATTTTACACCATATAAAATATTGCCCTCGTTAAAGCTGCATATTTTTCCAAGATATGTTACTGTACATAATTTTAGGACTCTAAAGCAATTGGTGCTAATTATACTCACTTATAAGTTTGTGCATCTGCTATATTTTTGTTAGTGATTGTAAGAAATAAAAATTGTGGCATTAGGTATCTTCATATGTTGTAACTTTCATGTCAGCTTTTGTGAAAGTCATTTGGCTGGTTTACGCTTTGAAGTAGAGATTCAACCATGATCGCCTGTGATCTCATAAGCCTACTACTTTTCTTGACAGGAAGGAAAGCAGCCTAAAAGTGTTTTGTGGTGAACACTTAGTATAACCATCCAGTTTCCAAATAAGGAATGTAATTTACCTACATCAAGTTGTGTGTGAATGTGTAATATTTATTTTGGCAGCTGGTTGATACAGTTTTGCTGACCCTTGTATCAGCAGCTGATTGGTTGTGGACATATGTTTAATCAGATAATACACAGTAATCTTATATAGAATCTTTGCAGATGAAATCTGTGTTGACCATCCTGTAGATGGTAACAGCAGGTGTCTTCTGGATTGATAATTTATGTAACAATTTTCAAACACTAGAGACCATCCAATGCAAAGTAAATTATCCACATAACTTGAAAAACACTTCAGTCAATACTGTGAACCTCTTTTCAATAAATGGTTGTTTAAGATGTAAAATATTACCGGGTAGAATTCCTTTAATCAGGCTATGGATGATCTGGTACTCATGATAGTTTGGCACTTGAGGAAGATTGTCCCAAGACTGAAAGTTTTACTGTCGGTAACGTTGGTTGTGTTTACTGATTCTATGATATTTTTGTGGGTTGTCTGGACTTTATTGAGCCAATGAGGCTATTATTATGGCTTCAAAAGGTCCCAAAATGAGGGGAAAAAGTACTTCTTGCAAGAGGAAATATGTAACTCTAATGATTTCTCATAAACTTGAAATAATTATGAGGCTTGACAGTGGTGATAGCCAATGGTGTGGTTACATCTTCATAGAGCATTGGATAATACACTACCTATGTTATTTGGAAATGGACAAATTACAATCATTTATGACATGAAGGGAAAATGAATTGCCTTTTCAAGTGACAGACATTGAAACAACCTAAATTAGCACAGTAGGACAAGATGTTGTGTATTCGGTTAACTGCAGTGTGTTCCAAACAAGTATCCATGACTGGGCCTATGATTGAAAAAGTATTTGTTTGATGAAATGGAATGGACATACACATTCTCTGAGAGCTGGCTGCAAAATTGTAAAAAACCAACAGCTGAAGGAGATATCAAACTGTAATACTCATCTACTTAGTTGTGCAGACTAAGTACGTGAGCAGTAACAAATACCTTCCTGTAAGAACTTAGGTCAGTATAGGTACTGTCTGATAATCCAGAATATTTCATAATACAGCACCTGTCCAGTCACATGGGTGCAGGATTAAAGGAATTGTAGTGTATATAAAAAATGTAAACTTTGTTGACAAAAAGGCGAGATAAGCGTGTATCGAGTGTGAAAATGAGGTCAAATATTGTTTTTGATCTCCACGAGATTGTACTGGGAGAAGCTTCAGTGCCAGCAGTGATGTCAATCAATCAAGTCTTTAATTTTGTTTATAACATGTAAGACAGAATTCATGGACAGGACTGTAATGAGTGACCTGTCACATAGGTTTGCAAAAATTGTATGCTCACCAAAATACAATGTTAGCATTCCCCATAGAATGAACTCACATTTTACTGATTACAATAGCTGTGCTTCCAGTAATGTTAGTAATATCTGATTGTGTAAGACCACATCAAATTGAAGTTTTGTAATAGGAAAAATACAATCTCATATAGTTACATAAACTTAACATGGTGGTCCCTGTTTTATAAATTTCAAAACAAAATTGCTCATATATGGAGTAATTTAAAAGTTGCATGTAACAGTACTTCGAAAACATTTATTCATTTTAAATTAACGTTATTTACTGTCTTTTTTTTACTGCAAAGCTGAATTAAACTTTCAACGTTGTTATGAAGTTGAATATAATATTTAGGTTGCAGTCTTGTCTACAAATGTCTGTAATCTTGTCAGGGTATTTCAAACTGATTTCTTAAGAATTTTCAAAAATATTTTTTAATTTCATTTTAAGGTTCATCAAAGGTCCTTGTTTCTCATTTGTATACTTCTTATTTAGGTCACCTTCCCATTGGTGAAAGTATGTGGACATGATAAAACCCAATCTAAAAAATAATTCTGTCTCGTAGCATACATTGTAATGTACTCCAAATATTTACTGACATACAACATGGATATTTATATTAGCATCATCCTATGAGATTAAAATAGAATATTACATCCTGCCACAAATTTTACTGATGGAGAACATAACCATTTACATCATCGGTTATTTCAATCAAACAAATCACTTTACCATTAACGTAAAGAAGAGTAACTATCAGGGAAGATTTTATATTTATAGTACAATAAAGTTTTAGTTACAGCCAATACAGAATGACTAGTAAATTTTAAGATATCACAGTCTTTGCACAACTTAATACAGGAAAAAGAACAAAAGCAGTTCGTGTTATAATACTTTCTTAAGGACTTAAAATTTACATGTAACTTTTATAATTTTATGCATTTTTAGTATGTTTACATTTTGATTTTTATCAGTAGCCTGAAGATGACCTAATGTCAAAACATGTTGCTATCAGATGTGACAGACTATTTTAATAATACTAATAAAAAGTTGTGTTGACAGTGTGTAATTCTGTTTATAAAAGGTTTATATGCCATTGCATTGAGCAGCATACAATTGTACTTACCTGGCTATTTTCTTTTATGCGTTTTTGGTTACCACTCTTGGGGATTACAATAATTCCTTGTTGTACAAGGTATCTGAGCAACACCTGTGATGAAGATTTTCCATGAGAACTGGCAATTTCTTTCACCAATGGATGTTCTAATAGGTCCGGTTCATTATTTCCCCTGTAGAAAGAAAATTTAAGGCTATTTTATATAATCTGTTATCTGTAAAGAATGTAGTATTAATATGACTAATGCCACCAGAATTCATAAGCATAACAAAGTTTTGGCTCATTTAGTAGTTTTTTTTAAAATAAGAACAAGTCTGGCTACGTTCATGAACTGTATGTCGCTTTTCAAACAGGCTTATGATGGCATAAACAGATACAAACTTTTTGAGGTAATGAATTACTATGAAGTTAACAAAATTGGTATCAGCAATAATGGAAGGGGAAAAGCATTTGTCAAGGTATGGAATGATTTGTCAGACCACTTTAAAGTTAAAAAGGGACTGAAACAAGGAGATGAAATAGCACATCTCCTGCTTAACATGGCCTTAGAATATCCCATAAGACAGGTACTAGTAGATCAACTTCATTACCCATCCACATATCTGGTCAAATTGTTGGTTATACTGTTACATTAACATTAGGGGAAGACCCATGTAAACAGTTTGCAAGATGTATAGAGAGCTAGAGGAACACAAGACAGTAGGACTCACAACTAATACTATGAATTTGGGCAGTAATATGAAAACAAAAGTAATGACCTAGTCAAGAAAAGATTTAAGTTGCCAGAAAATAGGTATACAGGACATTGAAGTAGTTGACAGTTCTATTTACCTAGGAACATAAATTACAAGAGAAAACGAAGAGGAAGTGGAATTACAAAGGAAAATTATGTCCACAAACAAAGTTTACTTCCCATATAACCTAACGTACAATCACGCATAGTACGAAGAAAAAATAAACTTGCAATATACAAGACTAATCCTGTCAGTATTAAGTTATGTCTAAAGCATGGACAATAACTCACTCATCAGAAGAAAGGAAAATTCTAAGAAGGATCTTTGGACCAATCTATGAAAATGACAGGATAGATATTAAGACATAATGAAGAGCTCTGTGAATTGTTAGATGGACCCGATATAGTGAAATATATTAAGTTTAAGAAGTTCACAATAGTACAGTCATACGGATGATACCAGAATGCCAACAAAAGTACTGAAAGGAAAGTTTCACAGAAGACCACAGCTGATATGGCAGGACGTCAGGAGTAGCTCCTCTTTGCTGCTGAATATAAGAGGATGGAGGAGACTAGCAGCAGACCGGAATATGTGGAGGGAACTACTGAAGAGGCCAGATTGCTCTGCTACTGAAGAAGAATAAGATGTGTTTCACTTATTTAATCCAATTTAGGACTGATATTTAGGTATTACCTCACACATAAATAATGATAGTTGTAGTGAAAGTTTTAGGCAGCTGCTGTCTGAGGAACTTGGCTGAAGTGGTAATTGTTGGGACTCATTTGTGGCTGGGATATCAACTGTAGTTACAGTTCCTGCAGCCAAATTCTGTGGTCGTACCTTAAAAGTATCCCGTGACTGCTTCCTCCCTTATCCTTACCAGATTTGTCAAATGTGATCTTGTTGTCATATCCACATGGCACTAAATAGCCACTGTTGTCTTCTTGCATAGTTAATGGTCCGTCCATCTATCAGCACTTTCTACAGCTGTTTTAACACTGTGAGTTCAACTTATGGACTTCATGGTGTTACATAACTTCATTTAGTTATGTGTCTGTAGATAGAAAGTTTTATTGTTTTTCATATTTTATGGCTGTAAACTTAAATCAGATATTGAATCTGTTCAGTGCACCTATTGCACAGTTTTCTATGGTACATTTTGTTATGATTCTCCCTCGTATTATTAAGTCATACAAGCATTTGGTGACATATTTTCCATTCCCTTAATTATGCTAATGTAAGGAAATGAGGAATGCATACAGAATTTTGGTGGTGACTCTTGGAAAATAGCAATTTGAAAAACAGTGGAGATGAGAGGATGACACTAAAATAGATCTTACGGACCGTGGTTAAGAGGTTGGAAGACTAGTGGGAGTGTCTTAGGATAGTGTCAAGTATAAGGATGGTTTTAAGTAGCCCAGAATGAGTAGATTCTCTTACCAGGTTTACATTTTTCCATTATTTTAGGTTTAAATAATGTCATGTCTACAAAATGTGATGGAATAATGATTGTTTCTGTGTGCTGTAATCTTAATATTTTATGAAGTAGTTGATATGATAGAACATTTACAGCCAAATACATTATCATTTCCTGAATGTATGCTTCTCAAAGATGCACCCAAATTTTACCTGCCAGAGACTCATGTGTAAATTCTGTCATGCTTCTTGGTGCAGTGGGATTATAAAAGAACAAAACTATGTAGCTTAGCAAATACATGCCAGGAAAATGATGTTTTGTATATGGTGTATAAATTGGGCATCATGCATTAGCCTGTTCCAGAACTTCTGATATCTGCCACGGTATGCTTAGAAATGATTTTTGAAATATTATCTTCATAGAGAAAGAACGTGAGGAGAAGGAATTACTTTTACATACCTGTTACATAACCAGTAATGGAACGGGTTACTTGATACTGAGTGTAGAGTATTTAGAATATGTCCAAAAGAATTTTGCTTTGTCAGCTGTCATGGAGAAACTGGAACACAATTGTTTGTTCTCACATGCATTTTCCATGAAAGAATATTATGGTGAAGAATGAGTTTAAATCATTGCCATGATACCAGCTATCTTGGCCAGGTTGGGGTGGCATGGTCTTCCACAGTCACTCTAGACACCAGAACAGTATCTCAAGTTAGGCCTTCACCACTTCCAAATCCTCAAATACAATTTACCAGTCATCCTGCCATCCATATTAGGTAATCTGAGATACTGCCAGCATCATGAAATAAATCACCAAGAATTTTTACGAAAGTCATTGAGTTTTTAATATTAGCTATAAGATGCTGAAAATGTGTTCTCAGGAAACACATTCTGCTCTGTATGAGACAAAAAGTAAAATGCATTAAAAGGACAATATTCATGTCTTATATTTGACATAGAATATCAGTGGTTAGTTTGCTTTTATCATCACTGGAGAACAACATACATATAGTGCAAAATAATATGTTAACTCACAAGTAATGGAAGTTATACTTCTGCTGGAAATGGAGCTTTGCACCAGGCGATCCCAAGGGTGAGTAGGCAGTGATGGGGATCCCCAATTTTGCACAAGAGGCACATAACTCTGGTTGCTGCAGGTAAGCATGGAGCTCCACTTGCAATGTAGCTGGATAAATCTTTGCTGCAGCAGCTACCTTTTCTAGTTGTGAAATGTTGAAATTAGATACACCAATGTTACGTGTGTGTCCTAAATCCACTTGTTGCTCCATTGCCTGTTGATAGATATACAACTCCTAAGTTATACTTCTCATAATACAGTGGATGTTCAATAGTGATTTAATATAAATACTAGAATTGCATTTTAGCAAATTTTCCTTTATGTTCTTGAATTTCTTGATGAGAACAGCCTGAACCTGGCTGGCTGAAACAAATTTAGGCAATATCATCCTGTTGTGCTATTTAATCAGTAGTGTATGTTGTTGCCTAAAAATTGATGGTCAATAAGTAAGCTTTCCTACTTAAAAAAATTAATATGAGAAGTCATTACAACATTAAATGTAGCTCATTCATTCCACTGAAGTATCATAATTATTCAGCACAATCCCCAGGAACAGTGATGCATTCTTCTGATCTTGGGATAGGCTACATAAATGAGGAAGTGGAAATAGTTCATGAGTGCAAGAACCTGATTTTTACCATGGTGGAATTAAGTTGGTACCAGAATGAGATGTGTGCATCTGTGGTTTGGTATTATGATAAAAAAAAATCATGATTTTTCAGTGTAGTAAGTCAGCTACATACATCTGTGTAGTGACTTTTCACTTAACTTTCATGACCTATTGAACCTTACATACTGAACAGTGTTTGTATTCATCCTTGATCAATGTAAATTAAGTAAAGCAGAGTTACTAATGCAGAGTGTATCACATGTATATAAGAAAAGCATAGATCTTAAGGCATTATAGTTGGAATACAAGGAAACCCAGATATACTTCTTGTTAGTGTTTTTTTAATGATGCTGTCAGTTGCTATGATTACGTTGTGTTGATAGAAGATGAATGAAGTGTGAGTATGGGGCTTTGTTGCTAAGATACTGATGTTAATCTCGGAGAAAAACCTGTCCAAATGCCAATTTATCCACCACAAATCCCATCTGAATGGCCTGAACTCTAGAGTAAGAGGTCAGCAACTAGCTGCCTAAACCTTAACATGGCTTCCTAGTTAGAGTAGAGCTTAGGAGTTCAGTGCATGGCCAGTAGGAACCACGTTTTGAATCAGACATCTAGGCTTATCATCAGCTTCACATGGTAGATTTAGTCTTGCACAAAGGACTAGAGCTCTGTGAATTAACATGATTTGTTGCTGATGCAGTGTATGTTCTGTACAAAATGAAGCTTTCTAACTACTGTGGCTGTAGCAGTTCAACCTGCAATCCAGTTTGTATTTTCCTCAATATTTTTAATTTTAATATGTAGTTCAATGCATTAAAATAATTTATTCTTCTTTGTTTTTAGGCATATGTTCCAGAGTCTGAGCCATTTATAGCAACACTTCTGTAGGAATTCTCCCACAAAAAGTATGCTAATTTTCTCATTTCACCCAAGTCTCTTGTTCGGTCATCATAACGTTCATTGTAAGTGTCCTAACAATATGGAATGAGTATAAATCATTGAAGTCCCACTTCGTGGGTATTCCATGAATTCAAGTTTTCCCAGGACAATCATAGTTTGATAGGTTTGAAGGAGATATGTCATGGTGTCCCTCAAAATTCTATTCAGGAGACCACATGTCCCAGGTTATTCCAAGTCATAAAAGTATGACATTCTGACAATGCATGCGAACATTTTGATGTTCCCACAGTGGGAAAAAACGTGTAGGTATAGGATAGCCATTGACGAGCCACCAACAGGAGGGAATAGGAGAGAGACGAAGATGTGTAGATTAATGAATATGCAGTCTCAACTTTGATTGTGACGGATGATGAACAGATATTTAAAGAAAAATGAATATGTCATTTTTATCTTTGTAGCAGTAATAATAAATCACGCTGATTTTTTTATTTTGTGTCAGGCTAAAAATGTTGCCTTCTGCCTTCCTGCACACGGCAATGTAAATGTTACTAAGTGTTCTGATTTTGGGTTTTTAAAAATTGGTTCTGTACATTTCAAACATACTTCTGTTGCTCTATGGTAGGTTCATGCATGGTATATGAAGCAGTGTACAGGGTTACTCTTTTCCCGTTTTTCAGGATTTTGAAAATTAGGCAAGATGCAATTTTTAATTGAATAATGCAGATGCAGCTGAAACTACTGAAACATTTTATACTTTAATAATGCTTAAATTTTGCAATGACTGCCATTCCACGTTGAACTAGTGTGCCAGCTGTAAACTAAACTCCAATAATTCATCTCTACTTTGAGAATGGGGGGGAGGGGGGCATGCTAACATTTAAATTCATAACGTTTTGACTATTTAAAATGTGTCAGTACTTTCTACTGCACCTGTGTAAAGTATTATCTATATATATATATATATATATGTGTGTGTGTGTGTGTGCTCCTTTTGTTAACGCTATTTTAATCATCATTCTTGATTATATTTTTCACATACATTAAACGTATATGAAAAATATAAAATTTTAAAATGGCTGTTCTCAGAGAAAGGCTGAAATATTTTGCATTATATTCATGCATTATAAATGTTATTTTATCAATAATAGACTACCATCATTTAATTCCTATACCTTATAATGCATTCCAGTGCATTCTCAACATTGTTATTGTTTTGAAGATTTGAGATCACTGCAGTAGTGTGCAAATTGCACTGGTTTTGAAATGTACTGAAACAGGACTATCAAATGGAAAGTTACCTTCCACACAGCTAGAAGATCTGTATTGTCAAGTACATATGATCCATCAGCATCCTTAGCTGGATTCTCGCTGGTTGTGTCAGGTATGAACCCAAAAGGAACATGAATTAAATACAAATCCACGTAGTCAAGTTGTAATCTGCATAGTGATGTGGTTAGATACTTATCCACATCAGAAGCACGATTTCCAATATGAGGAAGCTGTGGAAAAATAAAAAAGGTCCTATTTTTGGAAACTTCCATATGTGGTGGTGGTTTTGGGAAGATTTCCAGTCAGAATATTATTACAGACGATGTAAGTACATTTCAGTATCTTTGATGCTGGGTGTAGATATTACAGTCATGTTTAGAAATTTTGATATAAAAAAAGATTGTTTTTGGAAGGAGTGAAGCTGTGCTTCAAAATAAAAGGCACAATGTCACATATTTTTATACTGTTTCCCTAATAATCCAAATAACGAGGGGAAGTGTGACTTTATCTTGTCCATTATATGTTGCAATGACTTGGTTAATGTCTTAAAATTCATTATGCCTTTGTTCCATATATTAAGGCTGTGGTCTTTGGGTTGTGCCATATGGTTATGAAACCATGGCAACTGGGTGGTTGCAAACATTATGGATGAACCTACTGCCTTCATCTTTTACCCTGAGGATGGAGACAGCAGTAACCTTAAGAATACTGGTAACAGAATGTAAAGTATTGTAATCCAGACAACCACAGTGTTACTGATAAAGAATACCTGCTTCTGGTATGTAATATTACTCTTTGATGCTGCTTAATAGTAATACTTACACTGGCCACATTCCTTCATATTTTGGAACATCATCACAAAATTAAATAGCCATGACAGAATTTAATTATGTTTTTATATAATTTAATTATATTTGCACTGTGTCTGATATTTTTGTAACCATTGCTTTGTTTTACCTTAGTTGTAATGAACAGCTCCTCTCTGTTGCATTTCCCTGCATCCACCCATCGTTTCAGTGCACGGCCAATGGCTTCTTCATTATTGTAACTGTAAGCTGTGTCAAAAAGACGATACCCTTCTTCTAGTGCCACCTCTACAGCTTTTTCAACTTCTTCAGGTTTTGTCTTTAAATAACAAAAGTATGCATTGAATAAATCACTGCTTGTGGTTCTGAGGCTTAGATATGTATTATTTTGCAACAGTAGCACACTCAGCACCACAACATTTTATTAATTGCAAGAAGGAAAACAGGGTGTATGCACCTCATCCTCAGAATTCATCTAATTACTCAGCAAGTTGGCTCAGGTGGTTACCCTTCTGACTTCAGTGTGGGGGCTGCCAGGTTTGAATGTTGTTCAGGACATTGACTTAAAGAGTTTGTGGTCCATTTCTTACTCCAGCATGTAAGATGCTAGGAGAAACTTTAAACTAGCCCACAGCCATATCTCTTTATGGCCTTTCCAGTTAATTATTCCCTGCACAATCACTTGATGTTGCATAGTCCGAGTTATTGACAGAAACTATAAATAGAAATTATAAATAAGGAAATGTATGTATTCACTATGGTTATGATGCACATTTAAACACACATGAGAAAGTTGTGAAAGTGAAGAGACTTGTTTACAATAAATTGACATCCGCATTTTTAATGGTAACAGTACCAAAAATTGCTCAAATTCGCATTACTTCTGAATAAATGTGGTTGTTAACAATTGTAGAGTACATCTGAGCAAGACATTGATAGTCATTCTGTTAAGTGATCGCCATTCACACGGAAGTCCTCAACGTGGCAACTTTATTAAATCCGTTATAATATAAGAAGTTAAATTTTGAGTGTGTATGTGATTTCTACGAAGTTTCTGTTCGTATTTAAAAAGAAATATTACGTGTTAACCAAAACGGAAATTTGCAGACTTTTACAAACTATTCTTGAACTCAGAAAGTTTATGTGTGGTTTAATCCAGGTCCACGTGGGAACCGCTATTGCCCCTGATCACATTAAGCCCTGACAGTCCAGTTCTGCCCACGTACGAGTGGACATTCCTTTCTCCGCACTTCAGATCGCGCCGGGAGGAGGGCGAGGCTCAGGAGATGGTACCCCACGTCCATTCCACCTTCCAGGAATGCTTTCGTTTAAGATATGCCCGCACATTATTGCTCCAGTGTGGGAGCTCACCACAGCGTTGAAAATGACGAATGGTTGGAATATTTTCCAGCTGTGACACTATGCAGAGCTCGAGCATATGAAGGTAGACACACCATGTGATGGTCTTCGCATAAAACAACAAGATAGGCCATGTACCCAACACGTAACAATGTGGCATGTTCGCCTAACCATTGGTATTATGGAAAAACAACGATGGCTTAATTTTGTTTTGTTGACATATGAAGCGTTACCATGTTTATAACAATGGGTTTTCTTGACATTGCTATCGAGCTGCTATATGTTCCGTAAAGCTCTCAAAAATAAAAATAAACTTCCGTAGGGCTTCATGTAAAGTGCCTCATATATTCATCCGATTTTAACCAAGTATGGATTTTCTCGACAGATTTTAATAAAAGCATCCTATAAAATGTCACGGTAATCCATCCAGTGGGAGCTGAGTTGATACACAAAGAAGGACGGACAGTCTTGACGAAGTTTAAAACAATTAGAGCTTTTCGCGAAGATTAAACGTGCTTAAAATTGAGCATATAATCCATCCGTAAGTAATTCATTCCATACAGTATTTTTTTAGCTAGGAAACTTGCCTTAATTAGCACTTTGATTCTGACTTAAATATCTGTACAGTATATTATATAAAATAGACTTCAGTTTGTTACAGATTCAAAAAATTGTGTCGAAGATCACACATATTAAAGCAAGCTGGTAAGAAAGGTAACAGTGAAGCAATCCCATTACAGGTCCTGAGGGTTTCAGGAAGTTGAGGCTCCCAGATTTCAAGACAATAGGCACATGGAGGTGGTACGGTTGACAGCCCTACACACCGACCGCCTTTACCCCCAGGAAATATTCCTGGTACTCATTTCTGTTAGAGGCTGAGTCGAGCCCAGGACCATAGGGCGACCGGAAGGATTATGTCAATGAAAAATTCCAGTGACACCATCGGGGATCGAACCCGCGACCTTCCGGCTTGTAGCGAAGTGCCTCAGCCAACTGCGCCACCGTACCCCCTTCACCCCCATTAAAGCAAGCTGAGAAAACTAATCATTAGTTCCACAACATATATAATGAAATTTTGTATTTTGAGTTTACATACAACGGTAATATTATAATCGTTAAACTTGAAATACTATACATTCACTGTTATAGAAAACGTTCAGTGTTTGTATGCGTTGTAGCGGCAAAATGTTCCCGGAATTCGCTGGCATAATTTACAGGAATTGCAACTGTGAATAAATAAATGTTCATTGACATCTTTCGTCGCCTTAGGGATGCCATCAAAAGGAAACGCCCCGAAAAATGGAAAAGATGCAGTTGGTTTCTCCTTCACGACAATGCTTCAGCACACCGGTTGATTTTGATCATGGATTTCTTAGCAAAAGACAATGTGACAACACTGGAGCATCCTCCATACTCTCCTGACCTGGATCCAGCTGAGTTTTACCTGTTCACTTGAATGAAATCAGTATTGAAGGGACGGCGCTTTTGTGATGCTACTGACATTATCAAGAATGCGACGGAAAAGCTGAAAAGGCTTTCACAAAATGTCTTCCAGGAATGCTTCCAACACATTTACAGTCGCTGACAGAAGTGAATAGTTGCCCGGGCGACTGTTTTGAAGGAAATATGGCTTAAATGATTGTACTGTTTTATATCTCTCAGAAATAAAGTGATTCCAAGAACATTTTGAAGCTACGATGTGTAATAAGACGTACTTCCATTTGGTTTTTGTAATGGTATGATGATAGCGCTAAAAATACGCCGCATCGTGTAACCACTTATACTAAATAGTAATGTTGTTGACAGTTTAACGAATGGACTGCCACACAACCAACAAAAACAACTGCACTTTATAATTTACACTGATAAATATGGCATTTGGTGGGTACCAACGAACCGCACTGTACGGTATCACACCCCCGAATACAGAACATTAAAAGGTGTTCGTCAAAATGCATTGACATTTTGTTTGTGAAAGATGGGGGATTTAATTATTATCGATTTAGCTCAGAATATAATTAGGCTTGTAACATCAACGAGTAGGACGGTTTTTAGTGAATAATGAATTGGAAAGGATGCTGAAAAAATCATTTGAAACTTTATTGATCTAGGATTATTTTGCTGACATATCCTCGGAGGTAATGGGGTAGACAAATTTCGCAGTCAGGGTAGTCGAAGCCCCCGGCCTAGATTCGAATTAAGCACTTCCCTAATAAGAGTTTAAGTATTACCGCGTAAGTAAATTTTCTTGGTGAGGAACTGAGCCAACACACTTGCCTCTTACATAACAAACATCTGAATTCCAGGAATGCTTAAGTTTCGTTTCAGTCTCTTCAAATTGTTCACGTGTTTTTGAAGTCAAATTTTACCCACAACAATTCAGGTACGAATTGCCTTTTACCATTGTCGTCCAGAAAAATAAAATCTCTTCAGATTAAGATTTTGTACGTTTATGGCACGTAATTATTTCTGCCCGACTCGTGCTTTTAGTATCCTCGACGAGGGACTGCTTGCATTTGTGTAGCTCGGGATAAGGCAGTTCAACGCTACATTAAAACTTAAAACGAATTAATCTCGTTTTCAGCCTCTAAGTCCTAATATCACGATTATAAAGTGAGCAGAGCTTCGGCTGTCGTTCTGTTCAGTAGCGATGATCAATACCTTGAAAAACAGCCAGCTGTAAAATCGTGGGCGAGAGGGTTACATGAACGGTATCTAATTATATAATACCAACACTAAGACCGACGTATCAGTTACGAAGTCTTACCTGCCAAGTCCCAAGTCCCAGAAGGGGCATTCGTTGTCCCGATCGAAGTAGCACAGAATTTGTAGCCATGATACTGATATTATCCACTCGTGCCAACTACGGGAGCAAGAATGCACCAAATTCACATGTACTGCTTCCACGTGAAATTATTTTTAGCTATTTCGGTCGAAGTGTTCTTTCCTAGTTCCTTCAGCCACGCTTAGAAACGCGTCATGAGGCGCACTTGATTATAAAGTTTGTATAATGCACTACATCTGCTTTCGCTTGGGCTTTTATAAGACATTTAGGAATACAACAAACATTTCTAATAGGGAAGTATTTGTTACTTGTTTCTCTTATTTTGTAAGCCGTGAATTGGGAGTTACTGGATTACCAAAAGCACTTCCGTTACTCTTGTCCCCAGAGATTTAAAACGCTACTGGTTTGAACGTTTCAAACATTTGAAACAGAAGTGTTCGGTAGGTATATAAATATAAGTCTGTGTACGAATACATCATTCATGTAATTATGTTGTTAAGTATTATGATTAATACGTTTTTAGTGAATGCAGACAGAAGAGTAAAATTAATGAAGCCGTGCTTAGAACAGGTAGGGATTTCCGGGCTGTGGGGGAACACCGCTTAGGGTGAAGGAACATCAAGGCTCTCTCTTCTTGGCTGTATTTCGTTTTAAAATTCATAGGTGTCAAAATTTATGTGTTCATCCTACATCCTTGATATTTTGATTTGTAAGAGACAAAGTTCAACAAAACTTCCCAAAATTGTTATCTACAAATTGAACCAAAACTATGCACATATTACGGTTCAAAAATTTATATACAATCAAGATACTTCCAACATGGTTCGTTGGCGACCACAGCCGTCATCAGAGAAGCCCAACTCCACCAACAAAAACACCACTATTGACAACTGTCTATATTGTCATGCACAATAAATCTGATTATATGTGCATAACAATATAGACAGTTGTCAATAGCGGTGTTTTGTTCGTGGAGTTGGGCTTCTCTGATGACAACTGTTGTCGCCAACGAACCATGATGGAAGTGTCTTGAATATATAACAATTTTTGAACCGTGATATTTGCGTAGTGTTGTGTCAGTTTGTAGATAATAACTTGATAGATATGCACGGTAAAAACAACAATGTGAAATTCCTAAAATTGGTTGATAGTAGCAGTAGGTTCTTTCATTAATAAGACAGTCTTGTATCGCTTTAGTCATACTTCAAGTAGTCCAGGTTCAATACTGCAGATAAGAATTTAGTTCCCAATAGTGTACTGTTTTTCGCAACGGGTCGTACCTTCAGTTCTGCAACTATAAAAAAAATTATTGACAAGGATCGTATTTAGTTAAATACAAGGAGAACGTATGAAGTGTAGACAATTTTAACTTAACACTTGTGTTTCTCAAGAAGCAGCACAGAAAACAAAAACTACACGTATTTTGGTAGGTTATGTGATCCAGTTTTCGTGACCTACACTTAAACGGTTTGCAGATGTTTCAAGTGGGCACCACAAGTAGTCAGGCATAATTCAATCTGTTTTCAAGTTCAATCCACACATTTGTAAGTGTAAAAAAAAAAAAGGTAAAGCAGTCCCATTACAGACATGGACATGCCCAGAGGGTTCCAGGAAGTTAAGGTTCCCATATTTCGTGACAACGGCACAGGATGGTGGTAGGTTGTCAGCCTTACGCACCGGCCGCCTTTACCCCAGGAAATACTCCTGGTACTCATTTCTGTTAGAGGCTGAGTCGACCCCAGGGCCATAGTGCGATCGGAAGAATTTTATGTCAATG